>Ga0116227_10009537_pt1 | contig 17563 bp, 16 predicted proteins | sample S1TSphgellanicum_FD_89693 | JGI IMG/M metagenome (GOLD analysis project Ga0116227, IMG submission 89693) | Host-associated microbial communities from peat moss isolated from Minnesota, USA - S1T2_Fb - Sphagnum magellanicum MG | ecosystem: Host-associated > Plants > Peat moss > Unclassified... | reverse complement strand
AAACTGATCGTCAAATCCAATCTGTCCGGCATCAGCTTTTGTGTTCGCATAATAAATGGTGTTAATGTGCGCCCAATAGATTGCACCTAAGCACATTGGGCAGGGCTCACAACTTGTGTAAATAATACATTTTGATAAATCAAATGTGTTTAATGCAGTACAGGCTAAACGGATTGCCGAAACCTCTGCGTGTGCAGTAGGATCGTTTGTGGAGGTGACTTTATTGGCAGACTGGGCGATTACTTTTCCGTTTTGAACAATTACTGCTCCAAATGGGCCACCAATATGTTCATTTACATTATTTACAGATAGCGCAATGGCCATCCGCATAAATTCTTCATGTTGATTATCATTTTTCATACAAAAACCGACAGCAAAAAAAATGCCTCAATAATTGAGGCATTTTTAATTTGGTTGATGAAAAATTACTTTTTTGATTTATTATAATCTTCATTTAAGCCTTTCAAAACTTCAGATGTTACATCTAAGTTTTCATCAGCATATAAAATGGCACTGTTTCCTTTAGAATAGGTAAGCACCATTTTGTAGCCTTTTTCTTTTGCATACCCTTTTAGGTATAAAGCAACTTTATCGTACAGTTTTTCATTTTCTGTAGCTTGTTCTTGTTGAAGTGCACCGCCTGCATTTTGTTGATAGGCTTGTAATTCCTGTTGCTTACGGGCCAAGCGTTCTTCAGTTGATTTACGTTGGTCAGCAGATAAAGTAGGCTGAGCCTGTTGATATTGTGCTACTTCACGTTGAAAAGCCTGTCCTTTTGATTGCATTTCGGCCTGAGCACTTTTCGTTTTGCTTTCAAATTTTACCTTAAGGTCTTTATAGTAACCATATTTGGTTAATAGTGAATCTGAATTTACAAATACAATTTTTTCGCTAACGGGTGCCGCTGTGGTGCTGTCAGCTTTTTTAGTTGTATCAGTTGTTTTGGCTTCTTTGTTTTGGCATGCAGAAAAAGTGGTGATTATTGCAGCGGTAGCAAATAAACCAAAGGTTTTAAGAGTTCTTCTTTCCATTGTTGTTTAATAATTTCAGCAAACTTATATAAAATTGCGATTATTAGCAATTTAATCTTACGCCTGTAGAGAGGCCTTTATTATTGGTTAGTTTGTGGGTTAAATCCTTAATCCTCTACCTTTAAAGCTTAGGTACTGCATCCTCTAAAACTTATCCACATATTGGGTTAAATGCTAGAAAATGCGTATTTTTGATACTTATTGTTTTTAATTAAAATATGAGCGAAGAACAGGATTTAAAGTCAAATTATTCGGCAGATAATATACAGGTTTTAGAAGGTTTGGAAGCGGTGCGTAAGCGCCCTTCAATGTATATAGGCGATACTGGTGTTAAAGGTTTGCACCACTTGGTTTATGAAGTTGTAGATAACTCTATTGATGAGGCATTAGCCGGTCATGCAGATACTATTGACGTAAGAATTTTAGAAGGGAACTCTATAAGAGTTGAGGATAACGGCCGTGGTATTCCAACAGGGATTAACACTAAGGAAAATAAATCGGCGCTCGAAATTGTAATGACAGTTTTGCACGCGGGTGGTAAATTTGATAAGGATACATATAAAGTATCAGGTGGTTTGCACGGTGTTGGGGTAAGTTGTGTTAATGCCCTGTCTACGCATTTAAAGGCGGAGGTGCACCGTGAAGGTAAAATATGGGTGCAAGAATATAATATCGGTAAGCCTTTATACGATGTTAAGCAAACGGGCACAACCGATAAGCGTGGTACCATTGTAACCTTTAGTCCTGATGCAACGATCTTTACACAAACAACTGAATATAAATATGATACTTTAGCTGGTCGTTTACGTGAGCTGGCTTTTTTAAATAAAGGGATTACCTTAACCATTACAGATGAGCGTGAAACTTTAGAAGATGGTTCATTTCTTTCTGAGGTTTTTCATTCTGATGGTGGCTTAAAGGAATTTGTTAAATTTTTAGATGGCACACGTGCATCCTTTTTGCCGGAACCTATTTTTATAGATGGCATTAAAAATGGCGTTCCTGTTGAGTTGGCTTTTCAGTATAATGACAGTTATTCTGAGAATGTGCACTCTTATGTAAATAATATTAATACCCATGAGGGTGGTACGCATATTGCAGGTTTCCGTAGGGGCTTAACCCGTACGCTTAAAAGCTATGCGGATAAATCGGGTTTGTTAAAGAACCTGAAAATGGAAATTACCGGTGATGACTTTAGAGAAGGTTTGACGGCTGTGGTTTCAGTAAAGGTGCAGGAGCCCCAGTTTGAGGGGCAGACCAAAACTAAGCTGGGTAACAGCGAGGTGATGGGTGCTGTTGATGTTGCCGTAGGAGAAGCTTTAGGTGCTTATTTAGAAGAAAACCCTAAGGAGGCTAAGATGATCGTCAACAAGGTGATTTTGGCTGCAACTGCTCGAGCCGCGGCACGTAAAGCCCGTGAAATGGTTCAGCGCAAAAGTGTGATGGGTGGATCTGGTTTGCCGGGTAAATTGGCCGATTGTTCAGACAGTGATCCGGAAAAATGTGAGATTTATCTCGTAGAGGGTGATTCGGCAGGGGGCACGGCTAAACAGGGCCGTGACCGTAATATTCAGGCTATTTTACCTTTAAAGGGTAAAATTCTCAACGTAGAGAAAGCTATGGAGCATAAAATCTACGAAAATGACGAGATTAAAAACATGTTTACGGCAATCGGCGTGAGCATTGGTACTCCTGAGGATGATAAAGCTTTGAATTTAACCAAGCTTCGTTACCATAAGATCGTTATCATGACGGATGCGGATATTGACGGATCGCACATTACAACCCTGATCTTAACTTTCTTTTACCGTTATATGCGGGCTTTAATCGAGGCGGGTTATGTGTATATCGCGTCGCCGCCGCTTTATCAGGTTAAAAAAGGTAAAGATTTTGAATATTGCTGGAATGACGTACAGCGTGATGCTGCGGTACAGCGCTTAAAGGGGGCGGGTAAAGAAGATAGTGTGCATATACAGCGTTACAAAGGTTTGGGGGAAATGAATGCAGAACAGCTTTGGGAAACTACGCTCAATCCCGCTACACGTACCTTGTTACAGGCTACCATTGAAAGTGCTGCCGAGTGCGACCATACTTTTTCTATGTTAATGGGTGATGAAGTTGCACCGCGTAGAGAATTTATTGAGCGCAATGCTAAGTATGCAAAAATTGATGCTTAAGTAATTGTTCATATCCTTAACGTAAAGGGCCTTCAGATTAAGTTTTGAAGGCCCTTTGTGTTTTCTCTTTAAAGAAATGATGTTCATATGCCTGTTGCCAAGTCTGATTAATAAAACTAATTCAGTATTTTTGCAACAAATGGGAACACAGGTAGATTCAGGTATAAAGGGCTATAAAAATTATGGTACACATCTGCGCGAAAAATATAATGGGCAGCGTGTATTTAAGGTTATTGTTGATGGGGGATTTACCTGTCCAAACCGGGATGGGAGCAAAGGTTATGGTGGTTGTACCTACTGTAATGTAGATTCTTTTACGCCAGAGCCATCCAGAAAACTGCCTACGATAAAAGAACAGCTCGTTGAGGGAATGCGCAGAGCAAAAACCTCTTATAAAGCGGATAAATTCATTGTTTATTTCCAGCCCAATACGAATACCTATGCACCGGTACATTATCTTAAAATGATGTATGATGATGCTTTGTCTGTAAATACAGAAGAGGTGGTGGGCTTTGCGGTTGGAACGAGGCCCGATTGTATTGATGCAGAAAAGATAGCATTGCTGGAAAGTTATACCGACCGCTTTGATGTAGACTTAGAGATGGGCATGGAGTCTATTTATGATGAAACACTTGATCAGATTAATAGAGGATGTAGTCATGCTGAATTTGTTTCGGCAGTAGAGCTTCTTAAAGATAGTAAGCTGGATTTGTGCGTGCATACAATTTTTGGATTTCCCTGGGAGACGCGCGAGCAGATGTATGGTTATATACATGAGATTAATCGTTTTCCCCAGATTAAATTTGTTAAATTTCATCACCTGCATATTGTAGAAGGTTCTATCATGGGAGCGAAATATAAAAAGAACCCATTTCCGTTGTTTTCACTGGAAGCCTATACGGATTTGCTTTGTGAATTGATTCCTTTATTGCGTCCGGATATTGTAATTCAGCGTTTATTTGGTATTTCTGATTGGGATTTGCTAATTGCGCCAAACTGGGGCCTGAATAAATCATCAATTCAAACTTATATTGATAAAGAAATAGAAAAAAGAGGGGTAGTTCAGGGCTCTGCTTATAAATAATTAATATAATTTTAAATTTTATTACAAAATCCAGCAATTTTTTGTTGGATTTTTTTGTTTTTAATCTATTTTTTTATGTTTTATAGTAATTTATTTTGATTTTAATTTGATTTTTGATAAAATAAATGATTTTAAAGTCTATTATTTTGTTTTTATTGTATTTATTTATTTGAAAATATTTATTTTTTATAAAAATCATTGTTTTTGTGTGTGATTATTTAGTTTTTTAGTGTATTAAGTTCAATAATATATATTTTTATGAAAAAAAATTAATAATTAAACTTTTAAATCAGTGTAAATTAATTAATCTTGAAATTATGGGTAAAATTTTAGTTAAACAGTATGCTCCATTTGTGATTTTAATGATAGTCGCAATTTCAGCTCTATTTATTCCGTTGCTTCCTAACTTTGATGAAGGAAAATATAGTGCTCCGGATATTGCATTTGTATTAATCTCAGCAGCACTTGTGTTTTTAATGACTCCTGGACTTGCATTTTTTTATGGCGGTATGGTTCATCGTAAAAATGTACTCTCTACAATGATAAAAAGTGTCGTGGCGGCAGGTGTAATTACGGTGCTTTGGACTGTTGTGGGTTTTAGTCTTGCTTTTGGCGATACTATAGGAGGGTTTATTGGAAATCCAAAAACCTTTTTGTTTTTTCAGGGTGTAAATTCAGGTCCGGCTTGGGGAACTATTCCCTTGTCGTTATTTGCCGTTTTTCAATTGATGTTTGCCATCATTACACCAGGATTGGTTGTGGGCGCAGTTGCAGAACGTATTAAGTTTACGTCATATATTTTATTTATTGTACTGTTCGCAATTTTTGTATACTCTCCGCTGGCACACTGGACATGGTCTCCAGAAGGTTTTCTTTTAAAAATGGGGGTATTGGATTTTGCAGGAGGAACCGTTGTGCATATTTCAGCTGGAATGGCTGCTTTAGCAGGCGCATTGGTTTTGAAACGTAGAAAATCACATCTTGAACATAAAGAAGTGCCTCCGGCTAATATTCCTTATGTATTAATTGGTACGGGTTTATTGTGGTTTGGGTGGTTTGGATTTAATGCCGGTTCTGCATTGGGCGCAAATGCTCTTGCTGTTTCTGCATTTTTAACAACCAACACTGCTGCGGGGGCAGCTGGCTTATCATGGATGTTCTTTGATGTTGCAAGAGGTAAAAAACCTTCGGTGCTGGGTTTCTGTATCGGCGCTGTAGTTGGTTTAGTGGCCATTACACCTGGCGCAGGGTTTGTAAGCATACCCGCAAGTATTTTTATTGGTGCCATTGCTGCTGTAATTTCTAATTTAGTGGTTTCATGGAAGCAAAAAACGAGCCTTGATGATACTTTAGATGTGTTTCCATGTCATGGTGTTGGCGGTATAGTTGGAATGTTGCTAACGGGGGTATTTGCCACTAAAACAGTAAATGCCACAGGTGCTGACGGCCTTTTTTATGGCAACCCAGCTTTCTTTTTTATACAGCTAAAAGGCGCGGCTATTGTTATTGTTTTTAGTTTCGTCGCTTCTTTTGTAATCTTTAAATTTATTAATCTGATTCAGCCTATCCGGGTTTCAGATGAAGAAGAGGAAATGGGGCTTGACCAATCTCAGCACGATGAAAAATACTCGCAAGGAACCTTATTAATTGACGAAAAAGCTGCTTATATCGAGAAAAACAATCCTTTACAAGAATCTCTAACTTAATTCCATCTAAACCAAACCCACTCATATGAAGACAATTTTATGCGCTGTACTAGGTATGGCAAGCACTACGTGTGCCTTAGCTCAAACCGTTTCTACATCTTCACCATTAGAGTTTTCGGGCTCTGTAGACACTTATTTTAAGTATGATTTTGCAAAGCAGCCTGGTAATATTAAAACATATTTCGACTCCGAAAACAATTCGGTCTCATTGGGTATGATTGATTTATTGCTAAAGAAGAAAACAGGTAAAGCCTCATTTGTTGGGGAGCTTTCTTTTGGGCCAAGGGGCCAAACAGAATCTATTCCTGATGCTGCTGGAGGTGGTTCGTCGTTTCATATTCAGAATTTATATATTAATTATGAGTTTTCTGATAAATTTTCAATGACAGCTGGCTATATGGGTACTTTTATTGGGTATGAGATCATTTCGCCAGTTGGAAATTTTAACTATTCAACATCGTACTTATTTGGTGCCGGCCCTTTCCAAAATGCCGGTATTAAAGCAACGTATAAATTCTCTGATAAAGTAAGCTTAATGGCTGGTTTATTTAACGACTGGAATTTATATACGGCTACTAAAGGTGTTTCTAGCGTTGGTGGCCAGTTAACAATTACGCCACTTGAAGGCTGGACTGCTTATTTAAATGTACTCTCCGGGGCTGATGTTTATGGATATGGAACAATAGAAGATTTGACAACCTCCTATCAATTTACGAAACTGTTTAAATTGGGTTTAAATGCAGCTAACTATGACATGAAAGGATCTGATAATGGTTATGCAGGAGCGGCTTTATATCCACAAATCGCTTTGAATGATGCAGTATCTTTAGGCTTAAGAGCTGAATACTTTAAATATAAAGATGCAGGTACAGTTAAAGGAGATCAATATACAGCGTTAACTTTATCTGCTAATATAAAAACAGGTGGCTTAACACTCATACCTGAAGTTCGATTAGACCATAATGGTGATCAGCCATTTTTAAATAAAAATGGATTGGCGGCGCCAAATGCTGGACAGTTTTCTATAGCTGCGGTTTATGCTTTTTAAATTGTAATTTTATTTTTGAGCCATCAGTCTCTAACGTCTGATGGCTTTTTTATATCTTTATTTTCAAAATTAAAATATGAAATACATTACGGCTATAATTTTTGTATTCTTTACCTTAAATCTTTTTGCCCAACAAAAACAATTTTCTTTAGATGAACGCAGGAAATATATTTATTATGAGGTAGCTGATGGCCGAGCTTTAAATAAAGATACCTTGTTAAACAGGGCACAGGTTTTTATAAATAAGTTTTATAAAAAAACAATCAGACAAGTGCAACTGTCAGATACATCAATCATCGCAAAAGGAAAGGTAATTATTGATAAAACAGTCTTAATTGCCGGGCATCCGAGTGGTGAAGTAAGCTATAGCATTACCTTTCAGGCACGCAATGGAAAATATAGGTTTTGGTTAACTGATTTTGAGTATATTCCCTACCAGCGTGACCGTTATGGTAATTATGTTGCCTCAACCAAAAACAGTACCCCTCTAGAAAAAACGCCAAGTAAGTTAATGGCTAATGAATGGAAGGATATGGTTGTGGCAACTTATGATCAAGTTCAAAAATTTGGCAATGAGCTTAAAGCTTTTATCAATACAAATCCATCAATTCATTCAGTTAAGGATACGAAATTGTTGTATATAGAAAAATGGTAATTATGATATCCTACCAAAAAGTTCTTCAACTTTCTTATATCTGAAATTAAAAATTTGTTTTATTTTTTTGTTTACGGTCAGCGCATTTACAATAGTGCCAATGGGTCCCCACCCTATACTATAATGTAAAATATCGTGCATTAAAACTCCGCCATCAACGGCTTCAAAATGATGATTATGATGCCAAAAAGCAAAGGGCCCAAAACGTTGTTCATCAATAAAGTACATTTTGTCCGCTACATGAGTAATTTCTGTTACCCAATTTAATTTAATGCCTAATAGTGGCGAAACTTTATAGGTAATAATCAGGCCTGGATACATGTTGGTATTTTGTATATTGGGAGAGGTGATGTCAAACGTCATTTCAGCTGGAGTGATTTCTGAAAGATTTCCAGGTGATGAAAAAAAATCCCAAGCTGTATCTAAATCAACTGGTATTGTTTGCTTAAACTCTAGTCTGTATATTTTCAAATTTTTCTTTTATTGATCAACAACAGTTTTTCTATTTTGTTGTTGATTTGGAATTTAATTGATTGTTGATCAGTTTAATTAGTCCTATAAATTCTTTTTTATCAAAACCATCAGATTGGTAAATGATTTCTCCTTCTTCATTGATCAAAATATTTCTTGGAATCGTTTGCTTTGCAAAATTACTGAAAATCATCCTGTTTAAATCAGGTAAAATAGGAAATGTAAATCCTTTTTTAGTTTTGTATGGGATTAATTTATCCCAGCCTTCTTCCCGGCCAAATACAAATAAAGCAAAATGTTCATTATTTTTATGTTTTTCCCATATTTCCTTTTGCATCAAAGGTAATTCTACGTTACAGGGCGGGCACCAGGTAGCAAAAAGGTTTATTAAAATTACTTTGCCTTTATAATCGGCTATGTTAACTGTTTTTCCCTTTTCTATTTCAAAATTAAAAAGCGGTACATGATCTCCAAGCTTAGTATAAGTGTTTTCGTCATATTGAGCAAAAACATTTACAGAACAAATTAAAAGGAACAAAATATAAAAAAGCTTTTTCATAAAAATAATTCTATGCACTAAGGTAAGCTTTATAAATTGTTTTCTCTAATGAACCATTTTATCTGCACAGGTAGAACTTGCAAATGCTTCTGGTTTAGCTTTAAAAATAAAGCCCATGCTTAAGATATAACCCATTGCATCATTGAGTGCTTTATTTGATTTAAATAATGGACTGGTATTAATATCAGCATGTACCTCAAGACCTACATCATATAAATCAAGTAAATCGCAAATAGAATAGGCGGCTTCAATGGATTTTTGTACTTCTAAAAGCATCCGTTCTTTAATGCTCACCTGTTGAGGAGATTTTTCCTGATGAATGTACATGAATCCTCCGTGATGCGCTCTAAGCAAGACAATAACGGTAGCAAAATCCGTTATTCCACCTTTTACTTGAGAATCGGTGCCAATACATACTTTTAGCTTGTAGCCTTTTGCTGTTTCTCTGATTATTGCTTGTTCAATTTCTTCTATTATAGAAGACTGAACAACTTCTCCACTAAATTTTTTCCATGTCATATACTGTTTTTTAATAGATAATGAACTTCTGGTTTTTATAAAAATAATGGATGCAGATTAAAATAACGTTAATTGATATTGTTTTATTTGTTAACAGTGTTCTAGTTTTCAACAGGTTATGTTTTTGTTGTGTGTACTGCATCTGTTATGGCCCATTAAGCCTTGTATTAAAATAAAAGAACAAATTCAAATCATCAAACGATGGAAGTCGAACTTATTTAAGAATTTCAGTTATTGCAGCGAAGCCGTGCAAATCAATTTGCTTTAATTCATGCAGTTTACGAGGCATTATCGCATTCCGCACAAAGAGGAAAAATGGTCTTGTTGCTGGAAAAAAAAAGCTTAAATTTTCAATACTTAAAAAGATTAAGAAAAACTTTCTTGGGCTTTAATTCGTAGATTACTTTTAATGGCTAAAGCCATAAATGATTATATTTGAATGTAATGATAGAAAATGTACTAACGAGATTAAATATAGCTGTACTTAATGATATGCAAAAAGCATCATTAAAAGCGATAAATGCTGGAAATGATGTTGTCTTGATTGCTCCAACAGGATCGGGTAAAACACTTGCTTTTTTGTTGCCTTTGGTGTCTGCTTTAAAACTAGATGTAAAAGGGGTACAGGCACTTATTGTAGTGCCGTCAAGAGAACTTGCCCTACAAATTGAACAGGTTTTTAAACAAATGGGTACACCTTTTAAGGTGAACAGCTGTTATGGGGGGCATTCTGTGAAAACCGAAAAGAATAATCTGGCACATGCTCCCGCAGTTTTAATCGGTACGCCAGGAAGAATTGCCTACCATTTAGAGCATCAGAACTTTGATGAATCCTTTATAAGAACATTAATCTTAGATGAGTTTGATAAATCACTGGAATTTGGTTTCGAAAACGATATGTCATATATTATTGGTTCACTATTATCTTTACAGCAACGTATATTAACCTCTGCAACTAAAATGGAAGAGATTACCTCTTTTGTAAAGGTAAGTCGGCCAATAGAGATTGATTTTTCAAAAAATACCGAAAATAAGCCGGATTTAAAGTTAAAAAAGATAACTGCAGCAGCGGCAGACAAATTGGATATTTTATTTAAACTCCTTAGCAAAATTGGAGGTGAAAATACTTTGGTTTTTTGTAACCATAGAGAAACTGTTGACCGTATAAGCGATTTGCTTTTTGAGCATGGTTTAGAGCATGATGTTTTTCATGGCGGAATGGAACAATTTGATCGGGAAAAGGCTTTATTGAAATTTAGGAACAGAAGCCATAGAGTTTTAATCACAACTGATTTAGCTGCACGCGGATTAGATATTCCAGAAGTAGAACATGTTGTACATTATCAATTGCCCTATACAGAAGATGCATACGTTCACCGCAATGGAAGGACAGCCAGGATGCATGCAAAAGGAACTGCTTATGTAATATTAACAGATGAAGAGCATTATAAATATCTTCCAGACCATATTGAAGAAGAAATTTTAAATGAACAGTATAAACTGCCAGAGGTAAGTCAATGGGTAACTTTGTACATTGCCAATGGTAGAAAAGATAAAATCAATAAAATAGATATAGTCGGTTTATTTTTGCAAAAAGGCGGTTTGCAGAAAGAAGATTTAGGCTTAATAGAAGTAAAAGATACCAGTAGTTATGTAGCCGTAAAACGAGGAAAAATTGAGCGGTTATTTAAAATATTGCAAGGAGAAAAAATTAAAGGAAAGAAATTAAAGATGGAAATAGCAAGTTAAAAAATTGAATAATTCTTGATTTTAGCTTGCATATTGTACATTAAAATTAAAAAATGAGCAACAACGATATATTAAAAAAACTTAGGGTAGCATTATCCTTAAAAACGGAAGATATTATAACCATTTGTGATTTGGTTGGTTTTAAAGTAACCAAGGCTGAACTAGGCGACATATTTAGAAATGAAGATCACGAGAACTTTAAGCCCTGCGGAGATCAGATTTTGCGTAATTTTCTAAATGGTTTAGTCATTTATAAAAGAGGACCTAGAGAAGAGAAAAAATAAGTCATTTATCTTGAGGGGATTATTGCGCTCAGCGTGATTTACTCTATAGGTTAAAATGTAAAAGAGGTTGTCTCAAAATAAACGAGGCAGCTTTTTTTGGTGTTTTAATAAACCTGGGGTGTTATCTGTCTGTTGCTGGCTAGAAATGTTTATTTATCTATTATTTTGTTAAAAACAGCTCAAGCAAGTCCTTTTAGGTTGCTTTTTTTCTAATATTTTGTGCGATTGCCAATAGTCCCCATTCTATTGCCACTTTTCCTTTCCGCGGAGGATAAAGCTGCAGAACCCATGGTTCTGTTCAATATTCCCGAAGGCTGGTTCAGCATCATGGCGCCTCTGCTTTCGTTTTTCAGCTCCCTTTTGGAGTGCCTCCTTAAGCCGGACGCCACGAAAACGGTAAATGGTACTGTGATCAGGGCAGCTCATCCGGCTCAGCCACATAAAGCTGGTGTTTTCCCTGCAGGCCGGCTCCAGCTTACTGCTGCTGTAGACATTACTTACATAGCCATATACCAAACCTTTAAGAGCATTTGTGGACGGTAACCTGAGGTGCCCTTGATTTTATAAGCATCCAAAAGCCCCTGAATATTAATTCGGCTGGTGATATCGCTCATGGTGCGAACAGGATGGCCTTTTGCCAAGTTCATCCAGAGTGGGTGGAATGGCCATGACCTGGTTCTCACAGTAGGGCTTGAAAACTGGTTTTTGGACCGGCATAAACCTCAGTTATATATGCTTAAACATCTGAATTCAGATAAATAAATAAATTTTGAACAGATGAAAAATTGAACTTTTTTTCCGCAAAAAAAAGTGGCTGCCTTTTCATTGAGACAGCCACTTTTTATATGTTTCTTAATAACCAAATATCTGTTCTAAACTTAATTTCGTTACTGGGCCGATTTTTTTTAAATCGTCCATATTGATTTTATTTTCTGAGGCAACTATGCAGTATACATATGGTTTCGCAGAAAGATTGTTTTTATGAAATGCCTTAATATCGGCAAAGCTTAAAGGTTTCAGGTTTTTATACTCATCAATTCTAGAATCATGGTCAAAGCCCAGTTTTTTATCTGCTAAATAACTGCGAATAATTTCATCTTTAGTAATACGTGAAGCTTCAATACTATTTAAAGAGTTATTCTTTGATAAAGAAAATGACTTATCCGATTCAGGTAGTGTAGTTAAAAGTTCATTCATCCCAGAAATTGCCTCATTCATTTTATCTGCTTGTGTACCTACATAAGCAATAACACCATTTTCCTTTTCTTTTGAATTAGGCGTGGTATATACTGCAAAAGTTGAATAGGCAAGCGCCTTAGACTCGCGAATGGTTTGGAATACTACAGAGCCCATACCGCCTCCAAAATAATTGTTGAAAAGGGAAATTTTGGCTGAATTTTCCGGATTATATAAGCCTGAATTGCGTACCCATCTAATTTCTGCCTGAACCATGTCATAATCAGCAAAGTAAACTTTAGAAGAATCAGTACTGATGTATTTAAAAGTTTTTAAAGGGGCTTCTGGAGTAAATTCTTTAGGCAATGGATGAACTTTAACCATATCAGCTGTAAAAGCTGTTATCGCTTTAGGGCCATAATATGTTATGGTATGTTTATAATTGGTCAGGTTATGCAATAAGTAAATTAGATCAGCAGATTTTATGTTTTTAATTTCTTCATTGCTTAAGCCATAATTAAATGGGTTGTCTTGCCCAAATTGTGCATAATTCATTAACCCGCCAAGAATTGAGCCTTTGTTCAGTTTATTGTTTTCTCTTGTTTTTAAAAGACGGCCTTTTAAATCATCTAAAGCCTTTTCATTTGGTTTGCAATTGGCTAAAGCATGTTCAACAAGCGCTACAGCTTGATCAAAATTTTCTTGAAGGCCACTTACAGAAATTGTTGTAACATCTGTACCTACGCTAATGCTATAACTGCAGGCAATATTATAAAAAGCCTTGCTGATCTCTTCTGCAGTATATTTATCTGTACTTAAAAAACTTAAATATTGCGATGCATACGGAAGCAATTTGTAATTGTATGAGCCTAGGTTAAAACGGTAGGTTAATCTAAAAATGCTATTTTCTGTGTTTTGAACACTAATTACATCGGCAATACCAGCTTTGCTAAAACTCAGATCTTTAGTATAATCCAAAAATTTAGGAGCAATAGGTTTTACAGGAGCTGCAATTATGTTCTTGGTAAAAAGGGAAACCTCGTTAGAATTAGTTTTAACGGCAGTAATGGCAGGTTTTTCTACTTTTACGATATTTTTATCTTCACCTTTATGCTTAAATAGGGTTACATAATTATCAATGAAGAACTTATTCGCAAATTCAATAATTTCCTTTTTTGTAATCTTGCCCATAGCATCTGTAGAAGCCAGTTCTTTGTCCCATTCTGTACCACGGTTTAAAATAAAGGATCTCATGGCTGCAGCTGCACGTACATCATTATTATCAAATGCTTGTAATTCTGCTAATTTGGTGTTGGCTACAGTTGCTTTAATCAGGCTCTCATCAAATTCACCTTTTTTAAGCAGGTCTATCTGTTCTAATAAAAGTTTTTGTGCTTCTTCTAAACTTTGTCCTGCTTTTGGAGTAGCTGATAAAATAAAAATACCATAATCTTTCATTTGGTTATAACCGGCACTGGATCTTAGTAATTTTTGCTGCTTGTTTAAGTTGATGTCAAATAAGCCAGCTTTACCGTTTGAAAGTATGCTGCCAATAAGATCAAGCATTAAGCTGCTGTGGGTGTTCTGTGCATAGCCACGGTATGCTACATACAGGCTTTCAGCACTTGGCCCATAAATGTCGACTTTTTGAAGTTGGGTTAATGGTTTTTCCGGTGCAGGATTATAAAGCGCCAGAGGTTTTGCCTGCATGTAAGCAAAATCCTTGTCAATTTTTTTAATTAAATCATCATAATTAATATCACCTGACATAATTAAAGCCATATTGTTTGGCACATAGTATTTATTGTAATATTTTCTAATTTCTACAAGTGACGGATTTTTTAAGTGTTCTATAGTTCCAATGGTTGTTTGCTGTCCGTAGTTGTGCGTTGGAAAAAGGCTGTAAAGCATTTTTTCGTACATTTTTCGTCCATCATTATCCATTCCAATATTTTTTTCTTCATAAACAGCTTCTAGTTCTGTATGAAAAATACGAAAAACAGGATTCCGGAAGCGTTCTGCCTGTACGGCTAAAAACTTGTCAACGGCATTTGATGGAAGGTCTTCTTCATAAACAGTTTCTTCAACAGAGGTGTGTGCATTTGTAGAACCACTCCCAATAGATTTCATCATTTTATCATATTCATTGGCGATTGAATAGTTAGAAGCTTCACCTGATAATTTATCTATTTCTTTATAAAGTTCTTTACGTTTTGCTGGGTCGGTAGTTTTGTTGTATACTTCATATAATGCTTCAATTTTATCCAGATAAGGCTTTTCTTTTGCATAATCCAGTGTGCCGAATTTATCTGTTCCTTTAAATAAAAGATGTTCAAGATAATGGGCTAGCCCTGTATTTGTTCTTGGATCGGTATTGCTTCCGGCTCTAACGGCCATTTTATACACAATATTTGGTTCTTTATTGTTTTGTGATAAAATAACTGTTAATCCATTTTTTAAGGTATAAAAACGCGATTTAGTTGGGTCATTTGTTACGTATTTGTACGTATAGCCACCTGATGCAGCTGTTTTCCATTGATAGGTACTTTGTGCCTGGGCTATAGAACCTGTAATTAGAAAACAAGCTAAAGTAAATAGTTTGAATTTCATTGTATCTTTTTTTGAGGAAATGAATGCTGATTAGCTTAAATATGACATTCATTTATAATAAGTTATTTTATCAAATATATATGATTATTTAATGGAAAGAAACGTTTTGATAATTCGTTTATAAAAAAAATATAGTTACTTATCGTAGAGTTTAAAATATGATCAATTTATGTGCTGATTGTTGTATATTATGTATTTTTACCGCATGACGAAGCAAAGTACAAAACCAACTATTTTGGTGGTAAATGACGATGGAATAACAGCCACTGGTATTAAAAATCTTATGGAAGCGATGCAGGACCTTGGTCATGTGGTGGTGGTTGCGCCAGATAGCCCACAAAGCGGTATGGGGCATGCTATAACAATTGGTAAACCCATTAGATTTGATAAAGTAGAACTTTATCCCAATGTGGAAATGTATAAATGCAGTGGCACACCTGTTGATTGTGTTAAAATTGCTGTAAATAAAATATTTAAAGGTAAAAAGCCTGATCTTTGCGTTTCAGGGATTAATCATGGATTAAACAATTCCATCAATGTAATTTATTCGGGAACAATGAGCGCTGCAGTAGAAGGTGCTATCGAAAAAATTCCTTCAATAGGATTTTCTTTAGATGACTTTGCACAGGATGCAGATTTTAGTCACTGTAAAAAATATATCAAAACCATTTGTGAGCAGGTTTTGCTTCACGGCTTGCCAGAAGGAACTCTTTTAAATGTTAATTTCCCAAAGGGAAATGGAATAAAAGGTATTAAAATATGCAGGCAGGCCAATGCAAAATGGGCAGAAGAATTTGATGAAAGAACAGATCCTTATAAAAGGCCATACTATTGGTTAACAGGCGTTTTTCAGAATTTTGATAAGGGAGAAGATACTGATGTTTGGGCACTTGATCATCATTTTGTTTCTGTTGTACCTGTGCAGTTTGATTTAACAGCACACCATGCCATACCTTTATTAAATACGTGGGATTTTAATGGTGAAAGTTCATTTGCCAGTGGGGTTAAAACAGCTTCACCAGATGGAATTAATTTAGGCTAAATGATGACAGACCAGAAGAAGATAAATGCACGGTTACAAATGCTTAAAAATACGGTTTGGCTTGGTTTGGGCATCGGACTTTTATTGCCTGCTTTTTTTTGTGGCATTGCATGGTACCTTATTCATCATGTAGTTTATCTACAAAAGGCTGATTTATTATATATTGGTGGTATTGCGGTTAATGCATATGTCATGCAGTATTTTTTTAAATTCAATAAAGAAAATATTGGCAGGGGTATTTTAGCAGCAACATTCTTGTGTGCCTTTGTATTTTTCTTTTATAAAGTATTATAAAGATTTAATCCAATAATGAAATACTATCTCGTAGCAGGCGAAGCATCAGGCGATTTACATGGTGCAAATTTAATCAAAGCCTTAAAAAATGTGGATGAATATGCCATTTTCAGGTATTTTGGAGGCAATAAAATGCAAGAAGAGGGGGGAGAGCTGGTTAAGCATTATGCTGAGATGGCATTTATGGGCTTTACAGAAGTCATCTTAAATTTAAATACGGTACTTAAAAATTTAAAAACCTGTAAAACAGATATTTTAAATTGGAAGCCAGATGTGTTAATTTTAATTGATTTTCCGGGATTTAATTTAAAAATAGCTGAATTTGCAAAAGAGAACGGTATAAAAATTTGCTATTATATTTCTCCAAAAGTTTGGGCATGGAACCAGAAAAGGGTATTGAAAATTAAAAAGGTTGTTGATAAAATGTTCTGCATATTACCCTTCGAAGTTGATTTTTATTCAAAATGGGGAATGAAAGTAGACTATGTAGGCAACCCTCTTTTAGATGAAATAGCTGACTTTAATCCAAGCCCGGATTTTAGGGAAAATTATAAATTGGGTACTGAAAAAATTATTGCCCTTTTGCCTGGTAGCCGTAAGCAAGAGATTGAAAGGCTATTGCCTGTAATGTTAAGCTTAACTGAAGGCAGTAATTATACCTTTGTAATTGCTGCTGCACCTAATTTTGATAAAAGCTACTATCAGCAATTTGTAGGACTGAAAAGTGTGCATATATTATTTAACAACACGTATAACCTTTTGCAAAATGCACATGCAGCGGTTGTGGCATCGGGTACGGCAACTTTAGAAACAGCCCTGTTTAAAGTGCCACAGGTTGTTGTGTATAAAGGCAGTACAATCTCAATTGCAATTGCCAGATTATTGGTTAAAATCAAGTTTATCTCTTTGGTTAATCTTATTGTAGACAAAAAAATAGTTACGGAGCTTATACAGGAAGACTGTAACCCAGCCAAACTTAAAAATGAATTAAATAAACTATTAGCAGGTAAGGACCGTGCTGAAATGTTAAATCATTATGATGAGTTGCTCAGTTTAATGGGGAAACCTGGAGCATCAGAAAAAACTGCCTCATTAATTGTAGATTATTTAAATTTAGCTTAGCTTGTTTTTGCAGGCCGTTTACCCTAGATTTATTTT
>Ga0116227_10009535_pt1 | contig 17570 bp, 12 predicted proteins | sample S1TSphgellanicum_FD_89693 | JGI IMG/M metagenome (GOLD analysis project Ga0116227, IMG submission 89693) | Host-associated microbial communities from peat moss isolated from Minnesota, USA - S1T2_Fb - Sphagnum magellanicum MG | ecosystem: Host-associated > Plants > Peat moss > Unclassified... | reverse complement strand
TTTGTACTTAGTTTCTTGCCTAGACAACAGGAGTGTTTTGCTCAAGTCAACTTTGTAATTGTCGTCAAATGGATCTCTCTGGTCCGGGTATTGACGTTAAATTAAAAGAAAGAAAGAAAGAAGACAAAGAAGTGCCAATCATCAGTTGTGGTATAGTGCTTACAAAGTCTCAAGCAAGTAGCATTGAGACTCTTGATGTAAATGTTTAGGTTTGGGCCAGTAATAAGTATAGGAGAAGGGTCGGACGAGAGGCCCTTCCTTTAGCTTCAAAGTGCCTAGACACAAGGGTAGTAGACCCAAGTGACAGGCACCGAAACACAAGGAAGGACTGAGGCCCTTCTCTGGCATAAAAACCTGCCCTAATTTTCAGAGGATGAGCAAATCCTCCACACAAGAGAGTTATCAGTAAAGTAACCCTGTCTTCACCCTGTCTTTGTGCCTCCTTTCACCCCCTATCCCCACTTTCAGTGGTATCCGCAAAGTAAAGACATTTCACTAAATCTCAGTATGAAATGCTGAAGGTATTTAATGCAGAAGGTTCGAGACTAATTATAGTAGTTGTACAGTTAGGAACAGTGAAAATAAATGTAGCAGTAGTGGAGGCGCTCAAGAAAAAGGAAAGAAATGATGAAACTCAGTTTACCACCAAAATTGATGGTTTTCTGAGTTTCATCCCGCCTTGAATGCTAATGTACTTTTTTGCAGGTTTTTTTTTAATCTCACCCTGTGTATGACCAAACTCAGGGTTCTGGTGCTGTGTTTTTTGTTACTTCACGGATAACTCTAAGATGTCTTCCTGGACAATTATTGCTGAGTTCTTTCTTGCACCTGACAATGGTCATCGATATACACTACAAAAATTAGGGCATGTTTTGATGCATAGGGTGCACCATCTAAACTGAGGGTGGAGCCCAAGGTCTAGGATGTAACACCTTTGAATCGAGGGTGGAGCTCGAGGTCTAGGGTGTAACGCCTTGCTGCGTAACTTACATAATTGAAGAAGGTTCCAGACCAGGTGGAGAGTGAATGAAAACATGGGGAGTCTTTGTTGTGTACTTACTTACGGCTTTGATCATCATAACTTGTGGACCCTTCTTCCTCTCTGAGTCAAAAGAGAAAAAAGCTTTTTTGCATGGAAAAAAGTGCTCAGATGTATTGAACCCACTCAAGTTGCTTCCAACACAGAATGGAAGGCCATGGGCGAGTGGGCTTCGCTTCTGTTGGAAGCAATTTACCTGACCAACAGAAGCAAAGCCCATGCCTTCCACTCGGCCTCCAGATTCCAAATTATCATTACTAGGACGACAAACTTGAAATGGTCGGTAATCCAGCAGAATATGCACAACTTTTTTCTTCATGTTCTTCTTCACATGCTTCTTCTCTATTCCTATTTAGTGGGGGCCCCAAGTCCATATGGTATTTAGGGTAAACACACCTATGGTCTACATTTAGTGTCTCAGTGGTCGCTGAAATGCAAGGGAGTGCTCCTTTCATTTTGATGACTAAAAGCAAAATGCGCCCCTGTTGTGGCACACCCATTGCACTTTAAATCATCAAAAATAGAGTAAATATGAAAGAGATGTGGCAATTGAGTAAATATGAAAGAGATATGGCAATTGAGTAAATATGAATGAGATATGGCAATTTGAAGAGAGGGATCAAAAGTCAAAATTTTAAAAGTTTAGAACACATGGTAGCCTATGGGTGTAGCTTTTTTGCCCATGTACAAATAGTGTCCAATGTATGATAGTTCGCTACCTACTATTTTCAGTTCATAAATGAAAAGTGTCAAAACAATTTTTCATCCTTTAAACGGTCATTTTACAACTCATGGTCAAGATCCTCTCAAGAAAAGGGCCAAAAATCCAACAGCCATAGGCATAGCCAAATTCAATTTAGGGTTTAGGATTGCATGCACTTGGGAGTGACACAAAACTACAAGCGACAATGTTTTTTTAGTTCAATTTTGTCATGTAGCTAAAGGTGGCAATCATTCCAAAGAAAAATTAGCTAGATTTGGCAATTAAAAAAACTGAAAATAAAGATTTGGAAGCTTTCTTCTATATTTTTGGCAACTAGGCATTAGTATAGCAATTGGTGATATATATTTTATTATTATTATTTTAAAAAATTCTTGTTTATATATATATAAACAATTCTTCCATAATCTCCTTTCTAGTCTCTATGATGATCTCCTCCAGCAAAGCCATGAGCTTTTCCTCCTTCAAGCTCTGAAATGATGTTCCTTTTGCTAATGCTTTCTTGAAAAATAATCAAAGTTGTGATAGATTTCTTGCTTGTGCTTCTTGGAAGTGCAATTGTTTCAAGTTGTGATGCTTATCTTATTAGTGTTGCCTAATAGTTCGATTGTTCCAAAGCCATGATGCTCCTCTTACTCTTTTTTCTTGGCCCAATGCAGTTGCTCTAGAGCCACGATGCTCATTTTTCTCATGTTCTTCAAAATGTTCCTCTTGCTTGTGTTTTTTTTATGCTTTTATTACTTGTGGTTTTTGTCATGCCCCCTCTAGCTTTTGCTTTTATGTGATGCTCCTACTCCTCTTACTAGTAGTTTAATGGCTCGAAGCCATTATGCTCCTCTTGCTTGTGCTTCTTGGTAGCCCAATTGTTCTAAGTTGTGATGCTCTTCTTGCCCGTGCTTATTGGCAACCTAATTGCTTTTAGTTATGATGTTCTTCTTGCTTGTGATATTTGTCACACTCTTCTTGTTTTTGCTTTTATGTGATGTTCCTACTCCTCTTATTGGCAATTTAGTGGCTCCAAGCCATGATGCTCCTCTTGTTTATGCTTCCCAAGAACCCAATTGTTTTAAGTTATGATGTTCCTCTTGCTTTTGCTTTTACATGATGATCTTGCTCCTTTTATTGGCAATCCAGTGGCTCCAAGCCATGATGTTCCTCTTGCTTACGCTTCTTGGCAGCCCAATTGCTTTAACTAATTGCGTACATGTGTCTTGGCACTAGTGTTCCATGTGATAAATTTGTCCATGAAGGTTTTTGAAGAAAAATCATGAGCTACATTCAACATGTCAATCTTGAAATCATTTTGCACAAATTTTGGAAACTTCAATAACAATAATTAGTCTTTTTCACATGTTAGAGCATATATTATAAATGTGTAGCCCACGGGTTGAAAAAAAAATTGTTGGAAGGGAGTTGATGTTGGGTTTTCAAATTTCAATTTCTTAATGTCGAATCTTGTGGACATCAACTAAAAGGGAATGGAAGGTGAAAGTAAGGCCAACAAAGCACCACCTTAAGAAAAAAATTAATATGTTTAAGAGTTGATACCCAACCACCATTGGTGGGTATATATGGGAAAAAAGGTCTTTCCATCACTTGTAGCAACTACCCATTATAATTAGCTCTTAAGACTTCTTTTAGACTTTATAAGTCAATAAAAGTCCATGACTTTCCTCATCATCTCCTTCTTTAGTTTTGGGATTAAACTATTATATGAGAAGTTGAATGAATAATATTGTGAATATTGTTGTTGTTGCATATGCAAACATCAAACATCCTAAGGATTAAAAATGGAATTCAATGATTCCACTAAATGAAAATGCCGTAATGACATGTTAAAGATTTCCCAATTTAATTTTGAAGGCACTTTAAATCCATAATATTTTTTCATGATTCTAAAATGTTCTTATGTTTATGGGTTGCCTTTAACATTACATAAGGGCCCACCATTTTTTCTTTACATAATGAATAGGATCTTGGCCATTGCAAAAATTTGGCACTTGCTTGTGTTTGCCACTTCAGGCTAACATCTTATTTTGATAATGCCTTCGTCCTTTAACCTTACCTACCATGAAGCACATTGAAAATGAATTGAAGACTTGCCCCCTTTTTTCCAATGCACAATTGTAAAATGTCAAGAAACCCAATTCGCTCATGGAAATTCATTAAGTTATAAGGATGATAAATTATGATAAGATGATACAAAACTTCATCCACTTCCTTCTTTTGGAGAATTAATGGAAGTTGGAATTGGGTGTAAGGGTCAATGTTTAATACTATGGAATAGGCCTTGCACTAGTTTTGTTCCACCAAGCAACATGTAAAACTCAATAAGGTGAGATGTTGTTTGGTTTAGTTTAGGGTTCAGGGCTTAAGTTTCTATCATGCTTGTTCCAAAAGGTTTTTTCCACCCTTGATCCACATGATAATTATAGCTTCCTTAATGGCAATTTACATCACAAGTGGATTTAGGGTGAAAGCACACTACAAGAGGGGCCACATCAAGCAAGAATTGTTTTTTTGGGGGATATATTTTGGTGTATTTTGGGGGCATTTTTTCTTTGATTTCATCTAACATTTTGATAAACATAAAAAAATGGATTTTGATACAAAGGCCTCCAACATAATTATTGTCATCTTCCAAATGAAAATAATTTTTCAACAAAATGTTTTTTGTCAACACACTTATGCTCGCTTGAATGAAAAACTTGTCAATATGTTTTTTATAAAATCACATGAGTCAAAATTTTCAATTGTAGTTGAAATAATACAATCAATTCATATTCAATATATGACTAAATATTTCATCAAGTTTTGTAATTATTTGAATCATTTTTACAATATATCATAACAGCATCTAAATTTTCACAAATGTACTTTTTAATCATTTAATTTTAATAAAAATGTAATTTCCTATGACAATTTCATTATTTAGCTATTAAACTACTTTATTTTGAGTATAATTTATGATTGAAACCTCTTTTGATATCAGCTTGGTGGAAGTTGAAAATTGTAGATTTTGGAAAAACAATATTTGTGACTCCATTTTCTGGCCACCATAATGTGTTTTTACCCCTCACCAAAAAAAAAAGTGGGACTAACAGATCACCACATCTATTCCACCTACATCACAAACTTACCAAGCTTCATAGGTTCGTACAACTTTCGTGCGAAATCCAATTTTCATAAGTTCATGCAAAAATCACATGAATTCTTTCTTACAGTTAATATGAATGATATTACATGAATTGTACATATTCAATATCTTAAATATTGAAATGAACGACATTTTTTTTTTAATGACATACATGAATGTTCATGTTTAATACACAAAAATTGCATAATTTTATGCAAAATTACATCACGATACTTGCACAAATTTAGTTAGAATGTAAATCATACATATTTCACATCAAAACATTACAAATTAAAAGGACATATAATTTAAATAAAAATGATATGTATGTATTTTGTGCCCTTGTTACACTTTGAAGCCCATGAATGTTGCATGGACATATTGTTTTACGATTTTCACACAGATTCTATTGAAATTTCATGATATTGTAAGTTTGTAATTAGTAGGAATAACCAATGTTTATAAGAACCATTGGGTTAGACTTTAAAGCTTTGTGTAAAATGCAAGACCCTTAGGAGAATTATTTTAAAAATAAAAATTGTTAATGTTGAGGCTAGATTAAATTTTCTTTTCCCATGGGTTTAACCTTTATAAAAATCATTGGTTTTAGCTTAATGTAATACCTTAATAATTTTGACCCTAATTATATTATTTTCAAAAACGTTAAAAAAAAAATTAAAATTATATATATATATATATATATATATATAGATTCAAAACCATTTTTAAAAAAGAAATTTAAAAAAATTTAAAATATTTTAGAAATATTGCATTTTAAATTAAATTAAATTAATTATTTGACAAACATGTGTTGAAATTGCCCTCATAACTACAATATTATTGGGGATGGTTCCAAAATCATTTTTTAAAAATTGGATTTGGTGTTCCCACCAAGTATTATGTGAATTGTATTAATTAGTTAAGGAAGGTGTGAACAATTATTTTTTCTTTTACAATGAACTTGTATGATTAACCCATCACAAAAGAAAAGTTCAAACTTTTGGACCCCCCAAATAGAAATATTACATTTTGCACCGTCAAAACAAAAGTATATATATTTTCGTTTGGCCATTTTTATAATTTTAAATAATACAATTGGGTTAAGGCTATGAAATAAAAAGGTGGTGAACAAAATTAGGCATCTTGGGTGTTACTACATCATGATTTATTGCTTAAGTATAAATTTTATTACTAAATATGTTAGTCATCACAAACTTACAATATCAAAAATTTCAATATAATTCATGTGAAAATTGTAAAACAATATGTTTGTGCAACACCCATGGGTTTCAAAATATAAAATGGCATGAAAAACATACATATTGCTTCTATATAAATTTTATGTTTTTTCTACTTTTGATGTTTTGAGTGAAATAAGTACGATTTACATTTTAATTAAATCAGTGCATTTGTCATGTAATTTTGGATAAAACATGAACATTCATGTATGTCATTCAAAAAAAATGTCTCATATATATTATAATATTTCAAATATTGAAAGCAAACAAATATCATTCATATTAACCATGCATCGAATTTATGCGATTTTTGTACAAACCTATAAAAACCAATTTTTTATGAAATTTGTACAAACCTATGAAGTTTAGTAAATTTGTGATGGTCACATCACCATTTTTCACCCAATGGTATGAAGTGTTGAACTTTTATTCCCAATGTTCTAGCCTAATTTATAATGTTTAGAAAATTCCAAAGGTAATTATAGCTAAAAGCTTTTCTTAAAAGTCATGCAAAGTGTAAAAATCTTAAATGTCAAATATATTTTAGACCTTACAATGATGATATGTTACAATTGTGACTCCTTGCATAATCAACAAAAATGTAAGTAAATTGTATATTATGTAACCACCTAAACTTGCCCCTAAACTTTTAACTCAAGCTTTGTGTTTCAAATTTTACACTTCAAGTTAGAACCTTAAAGTTTCTTTTTTTTCCTGTTTCAATCCATGTCATATGTTGTGCACTCAACATTTGCAATAAATATGCCATCTTTTTTGTTGTCATTTGGTGAATAGTCTTGTTGTGGGTCCTTCTTATTGCCATGGTGGAGATTGCAATCATGTTCATGGATTGAAGTTTCTATTAAATTGGAAATGTTCAAAGTTCAAAGGAGTTTAAGGTTTCAACTTTCCATGTTTTGTTATATGGATGTTAATACATTCCCAAGTTGTGATTTTGAATAACATGATGGAAAGGGGGAAATAAAATGTATTGACACTTGTGTGATGAATGATTTTGTGCAATAATTGACTTACACTACGAATGTTTGCTACTAAACACAAAACCATTTGGAGTGCACAATCACAAGACACTAGTAGGAAAACATGGTTTTTTGAGCTATAATTCAAGTTGATTGACTAGTTTTTCTTAACTAATGGACATGCACATTTGATTAGGGGCATGGGGTTCAATGGCATGTGTATGTTTTTACCAATCAACTTGACTAAAGTGACATATTTGATTATTTATCAAATCACATATCCAGTCAAGTTGGATGAAAAAATGACCACCTTAATCAAAATGGCCAATGGGTTTTAATCAAGTGAAACATTTAATTAAGTTGAAAATTAAAACACGATAATCAAATTGGACATTGTATGGTATTTAATAAATTATGCTATTGATTAATTAAATTAATTAGGTAGCATAGGCCTACCTACTTACCTACCTACCTATTAATTACCTAACCTTTTTACTAACAAACATATAGAGGAGTGTAAAAAACTTGATGTGAAATTCAAACATATGAAAAAAAAATTGAAAAAAATTGTTACATTTTGCAAATGTCGTCCATTGGTTAAGGATTTGGTTTGTTATGGTGAAAATTAAAGGTTCAATTGTTAATACAAATGTAACCCATGTACATGCCTAAGATGTTACGATAGTTAGGCTAACATCATAAACTTTTTGGACCATAATTTGGCAATAATAGGATCATGTGAAATATGCATTTTATAGATCTATGTTATTTACACACAAATGTTTTGTGTCTAAAATAAGTGTGAAACACTTATAAGTACGGTGCAAGATCTTCATCCATAATAAAATCTTGCATCCTATTTATATGTATTTCATACATGTTTCAAATGCACAACATTTGTGTCTAAATAATTTGAACCTATGAAAAAACATATTGAACACAAAATTATTATTATCAAGTTGTGGCCCAAGAAATTTGTGATGAAATTAAATAGGTTAGTTATGTTACATTAGGTCACATTAAAGAAGTTAGGGTAAGGTAGGGCAGTGTAGATTAAGCTAGGTTAGTTATGTTACTAGTTATACCTACCCACCTACATGTTTTTTATAACCTACTTGCAATTATTATTACCTACCCACCTACCACAATTATTTTGATAATAATCTAAAAAATAATTATTTCAATTTGGATAAAATTTTGACTAAGGTTGTAAACACTCAATTATGAACTACACCTGTCCCTTAGGTCATTATGTTTTTCAAAAATGTTTTTGACATCTTTTAGAAAGATATTAGTTTTTTTTTAATTAAAAAAATTCTTTATACTATTATGCTAAAAATTATATTAAAAAATAGGAAAAAAAATGCAAGTATTAAAATTTGCCAAAAAATCCAAGTGTAATTTTTTTTACATTGTAAAAATAGTGGTTACAACTATTTAAAAAGTCATTTTGGTATTTTTATTCATTAGTTTGATTTAAAATCTTAAAAATATTTGTATCAATATATTGAAAATAAAATTATATAAAAAATTTCCATTTGTAATTATTTTTTCTAATTTCTTAAATACACAAATTTAAATAGCAAGTTCAACTATTTTCGTACATGTTTACAAAATTGCACCTTTGGTCAAATGGTCCATTGTGTGTTAATCAAAATGATTGATAAAATTGTCCACCATTTTACTAGTAAAAAGAACCACCCAATCATAGTGGACATGGTAAAATCAAAATTTCCAAAAGTTTGAAATGGTTTTTTTATGCTTATCCAAATGAGGTTTCTTTTTAATTAAAATTTTCAATTAAATAAACCATGTTTTCTACTAGAAAAAGTTGCAACAAAATCAAATGTTTTGATTTCCTCATCACCATAACACACATTTTTGAACTATTTTTGTGATCAACAATCTCATTGCCATGATCCACAACCAAGCTATCCAAAGTATGAAATGCATCTTGTGCCACCCCATGTGTTAAACATCCTTTGACAACTAGATATGACAAAGGAAATGTTTTTCTCTTAACAATCTTTTGCACGGCATCACAAGCGTGAAAAAATACATTAGTAATGAGCATGTTGTCCTAGTTCCTTGCATAGAACAAGTGAAGGTGATTGATGAAATTAGACATGTTCAACAAAAATGGAAGATTAGAAAGATAGTTCTTCCTATTGTAATCATTAGTTTTTGTTCTAGCCATAAACCTTGTAAGCAGAATGACCTAGGCAACTATAGTTCATAAAGGATTTAGGTTTGTTCATTGTTAAGGTATATTGTTAAGGTATACTTGTCATTGTTGGGGATTGAAAATCCTTTGCTATTATATCTTATGATGTCACAATGTGATAGAGTGAGATCTCCATCTTGTAAGTTGTTTGTCTAAGAATATATCCCAAATATGTTAATTAAGGTGATGGAGCAATATGTGTTTCTAACCATTGCACAATGTGGCAAAACAATGCATTTTGAACTAATCTAAGGAGCATGGTAATTATTTTTTGATGTTCTCTTTGTAATTTTTCCCCTTTGTACTATATTATGGGCTAAGTATTAAGCTCAAGTAGTTGTAAACCCATTTTTACAATGTGGGGAATTTGACCAATAGTTGAAACTTTTTATATTGTTAAAATGGGTTTTAGGTCATCAATGTGTTGGACTTGTTTCTCACATTTGCAATCACCTTCAACTTTGTTGTTACACACAATATGTGTGTTCGAGAATTACATCTATGTTTTAAAGGTCTTTAATGTGTCATGGAATATGCAAGTAAGGATATATCAACAAGGCCTATTGTAAAAGACTATGATCAATAAGTCTTGGTGCCTTTTTCAACAAAGCACTTGAACCCTTGGTGTGTAGCAAGCCCTACCCATTTAGCCTCCATCATGGAAGATTCCTTGTGGGGAGTTGAAAAATTAGCTAAGGAAATTGGTAGATCTTTTTAATGAAATTGAATTGTCATTATATTGTTGGATTATTATGAGTTGACAATGATATGAAATCGCATGAGAAATAGATTCCTAATGTTGCAATCTTTTCTCAATAATATTTTAGAATCTTGTATTGAAACTAAGAGGATTTTTAATGTTGTTGGCATATTGACAAGTATGCAATGTTGTTGACTAGGGGAGTAGAACTTGGACAAACTAGTGATGATTGAAGAACTAGCCAATGATGTGAAAATGGGATGGTTTCAAATATTTCTACTTGGGGATGGAAGAATTTTTTCAAGGAGGGCCTATGTGATGGTTACAAGGATGAACTTGAGGAGACTAAATATTGTCCAAATGATTTTCAAAAGCCTTGAAATAGTCTATGAGGCTTAGTATTTTGCTTTATTTAGATATTAATTCCACATGCAAGCTTGTAGGACATTAAACATGAGTATACAAAATACAAAGGCATTTATTATTACAAGTTACAACACTATAACTTTGGTGACTTGCAAGTGATTATGGGCGTTGAAATATGTTTCAACATTTCAATGGTTGATCATGTATATAATTTTTGGTCAAAATTTTGAATCCCTATGATGACAAAAAGATTTTTCATTTGATTGTGTGCACCATAAGCTTAATAAACATACAATGTGGTTTATACTTCTTGCTAGAGCAATGTTTGTGTCTCTTTATTTGCATGGCACTGTAGGGTTAAGATCAAATGGTTGTTGATTATATGTATGCAAAATTCAATTGCATAACAACCTTTTTCTACATTGGCACGTAGCTTTGGAAGGTTTTACAAAAACCCTTTAGGCAAGCTTTTTGAATTTGATTAGCATGGTGATATAATTCTAATGGTTAGTGGTTGTGAGGGGCTTTTTTTGGGAGGTAGTAAAAAACAAGTGGGGAGGAGATTGGTGATTGGATGGAAAAGTGTGGGAAGCAAGATTTGAACTAATAGAAGAGAGGAATGTGAGTGGATAGATTTCTATAATTGGCTATGAACTTAATGTGAAAATGAGAATGAATCATGCAAATTCACATGTGTGATAGGAACATGGAGCTCCATAGTAGCGTATGTGTGGTAGCTAGCTAGTTCACATCAAAATGCTTTCTTTTCATTACACAGTCGAGTGAAATTAACTAGTGGTTTTGATGAGTTAAATGTTACCATCACACCCATATCAAAATCTAAACACTAGGAGTAGGAAACATTGCATTAAATACTAAGGTAAGGTTGTTGAATTCGCAAGTAGAGAATTGCCAAAAATAGCGATAGTGTATTTTCATTATGATTGAAGGAAGCATAAATGGTATAGGGAAAATCTTTGCTTACCCTTCATTTTTGGTGATATCACCTACTACTTCTATTTGTCTATGTAGTTATTTCTTCAAGTGAATGAAAATTTATGTGTTTGAATTTTAAGATTTCAATTGTTGATATGTCTATTTGTCTTGGAATTCAAACACATAAATTTTCATAGTTAATTCCCAATCAAATTTTTAGCTATTTTTAAAAATTGTCTTGAACAAATACACATTTTGTTTGGATTAAAAATTAAAAGTGAGTTGTGAAGGAACATGAATTGTGTCATCACTTCAATGGTTAATCATGATTTTGGTTAAATTGCGTTTGTGTAACACTACATAAAATTAAACAACATCATCAATGGGATGTTATTGATACTAGAAAGTTATTATATATGCATGATGATATCAAAGTCCATAAGATATATGTTAATACCATTGCATACCCATTCCATGTACTTCAATTATATATACCATACCCACATACAAATTTGAAAATTATTTTGATACCACTATGCATAACATGCGGCCTAATTTTTTTTTGAACCCTACATATTAATACCAAATTGGTATTTCAAAATTGTGATATCAAATTACCAACACCATGCTAGACTTAAAACCCAGACCCTATATAAAGGGCTTTAACACTTTTAGGTTAGTTATAAGGACAAGTTTAATTGACCTTGGTTTTTCCCATATTGGGTTCAATTTGGGTCTTGCAGTCTTCACCTAGGGTAGGTATTGTGGTGGAATTTGTTTCATTAAATCCATTTTATATTATTTTAGAAACTAGATCTGAACATGGATCTAATTGAAAACCTCAAATTGGCCAACACATGAATTTTTAAGAAAATACTTGAATAATATATTTATCCATAAAGTAGGTGAGTTAGGGGTTGTTGTGTGTTTGAAAACAAATGTGTTTTTGTTTCAAATTCTGGTTTTTATTGAGCATTTGTGAATTGTGTGTGGGGATGATAACAAAATGTTGTGAGAGAAATGCTATTGGGTTTTGGGTTTGCATGACAAAGGTTTATGGAGAGAAAATGTTGTCATCTCATCTCATGATGAGTTTTGAATATTGGTACCCTATGTGGGTAACTTTGAGCATAACCTGAAACTCAACATAAAAAAGAAAAGGTAGCTCTAAAGACATGGATTTTAATAATAACTCGAAACTCAAGGTGCCAAAAAAAATGTAGGCCTGAAAATAGGGTGGCTTTAAGGGTAACTCTAATTAGACACTAGAATTGAATAGAAAGTTGTCCACATGAGATTAACTAAATCCTTTAATTAAGAAAATCATTTATCCTTGTTGATTTTTATAGCCAAGCCTTAATGTGTTCAAAACAATTAACATTGTATAAAATTTCAATGATGTGAACACTTGATTTTACTTTTCATTTGTGAAAATTGAAATATCTAAATGTTTTACACAACCTTCCAATTTACTCTTCCAATAATCTAAGATGAAATGTGACAATAATATTCAAGTTTGACCTATTGTACCAAAATTCAAATCTCTAGTCAAACATTCTGAGATAATAATTTGAAACATCCACATGTAGGTATTACACAAAGTTCATAAAAAATGTTCCTATATGTAAGTTAAAAGCATCCTTGTGTTGGTATGTCATAGAAGTCTTTTGCATATCCTAAATCAAAGATAAGCATCTCTCATGTCAATAATGCAAAATTGTCCATGCAAAAGGGTCCACAATGTCCCATGTATGTTGGCTAGTTCCTAGGTTTTCAAAGGAGCCATTGGTTTTGGGTTTAACCATTTTCATAAAAAGGAAGAACAATTTCTTATGGGTCTACTAGTTTAAAATTAAAAACCACTAGTTTCAAGGCCCGGTCAAATTTTCTTAATTCCAAGTATTTGGACCTCATGGGTGTTATCTTGATAAAACTTGCTAATTCTGGGTTCAGAGTTGGTTTTGGGTTTTGGGGTTTTGTGGGGAGAAGATGAAAATTTTAAACTTAAAAAATGTATCACTGAATGTTATAGTTTGGCTTCAAAACAATTTTCCTCCACCCTAGCCTCAGTAAATTGAAACCTAAAACCTAAAAACCCTAAACCTTATGTAAACATGCAATTCTAGCCCATACCTAACAATGTCAAGGTCTATGAGTTGAACCTTGTGAAAAAGCTCTTAAAACTAGGTGGACTTGGTTTTAAAGTGGGTCCAAGTCCATGTTAACTCGTTAGTTTTAGTTCTAAAGTAGGTTTCGGTCTATGTAAACCCACTTGGGATTGGGTTTTACACCTAGACCAATGAACATTGGTCCCCACAATTCATACCCTTACCATTACCTTTGACCAAAAATGGTGAAGATCACAACTAAGGATATAATTCTAGGCATCCAATGAGGTGAAACAAGAGGGCCATTGGTGGGGAAGATGGGGGAGGGTGAGGTGATTTTTTGAATTTTAGTGTTCCCAATGTGTTTCATTTGGTTGTCAAGCGTGTTCTCACCAAGTACTTAACAATTACTTATGGTGCTCATATTGTGTTCATCAAGTTCCCATATGTTCCCCCAAGCTATTCCCAATATCACCACATTTTATCTCACATCTTTGCTCAAAATTCTACTCTTGTAACTATTGTAGTACCTTTTCAAGTTCAGCACTAATTAAATTATTTTTGAATATGTCAAATTTACTAGAAATTCTTTGTTTGAAACATCAAATTTAAGGAAATTAAAAGGGAGGGAAAAATACAAAAATTGGGGAAAAATCCAGGTTTTTCTTACTTGAAGCCAATCCACCTTGCAAATCAGGCATCTAATAATTGTCAACATTTCTTTATCCTATAGTTTGGTGGAAGATTATGTCTCCTGGTTGTAGCAAAAAGAAGCAGCCACCTAACAATGGTGTAAATGGTCATTGTGTTACAGGTTAAGAGTCCGGAGTCCAGACAACTTGTGCAAGAAGCTGCCTATATTTTTATTGCCAAAATTTTATAATTTATTATTATTATTATTATTTGAGAAATAGAATAATTATTTGACACCCAAGTGCCAAACCTGAAAATATAGTACTATGGTAGGTACTTGTTTTGGGGAGCATCCAAAATGGATCATTTTTCTTTGACGAGGTCCCATCAAAGGGGCTCATCACCAGGGGAAAACAAGGGGTGTCACGTTGTGGCCTTGCCATTGACATTAAAAGGTATATATAGTTAGGCAAAAGAAGAATTATGGAAACTCAAATATTTCACCATGCAAAAATATAGTCTTCAAAACATCCTTTAAAAGAAACCAAAAATCCTTCAAGATATTGTAACTCTATAACTAATCTCAAGTTTCAACACAAGCCAAAATATCATCTTTCAAACAATCCTCATGTAAAAATAGACCGATTACCTAGGGGCCAAAACGGCTTAAGCTACTATACTCTATAATGAATCTAAACACAATATCCTTGCCTTGGTAAGCAAGGCCAAAAAAAAGTTGAACCTTGAGAGTGTCACCCACACAATTGATTTATATTATTATATCACAAGTATGCATCAATAATCAAACATAGCATAGCTTTCATAAGTTCTTCCATGAAACATCTAGATGTGGATAGTGTCTCATCCCATTAGTAGAAATCACACACATACCCAAAGAGAAACAAAGGACAAATTCCAACATACATGGGTTCAACCCTAAGTTCGAAAGAAGTAGAGCACTAATAGTTGATAATGTTGTTGTACTACAAATGCAACCCTAGGTCAGCCCGAGGGTTATTAATCACAAAGAGCATTTCAACAATTGTTGGCTGATTGTGTAAACAAAACCATATTCAAAATTTGGCAATTAAAACCCAAAATTTCTTTTGCCCTTGTCAATGAAATGGGATTCAAACATTCTTGAAAAGACTGAAAGAAAATCCAGTCATGACATGATATTCACCTGAAATGCCTATAGATTATGGTTTAGATCATGCCTAACCTAACCTTGTCCCTTGTTAGGTTAGGCCCCAATTATAATAGAGTTTTAAATCCAATTTAGACCAAATTGAAACTTTTTGGAGAAAAACCAAAATAAAATTTGGCCATGGAAATTAGAGACAGTTTTATGTGTGTGTGTGTGTGTGTGTGTTTTTTTTTCCCAATTTTGTGATGTATCTGAGGTGGCAATCCTCCATAAGCAAATTTAGCCAAAACTGGCATTAACAAAATATGAAAGGAAAAATTATTAAACATCCATATATATATTTTGGCAACCCTACTTGAACCACTTGCACAAATCTGATGATTTTTTAAGAATATTTCGAAATTTGGTAATTTTTTTTTCAAACCTCATTGAATTTGTGACAAAAAACTTTTGCAGAAAAAAGTTAGAGGCTGGTCCTATATATATTTCAAATGAATTACTACAATATGTTCCCTTGATGTCAGGCCACTTGAGTACTCACATCAAAGTGTGTGATGGTTGTTTGCTTGGATACAGTGTCCACAGCAGTGTTTAAGGGTGCATTCACACTTGATGTTAAGTCAGTGTTAAATGAGAATCCAGGTGGCATCCTATGTGGCACTGAATGTTAAATGGGCGATAGCTTAATGTTAAGTGAATGCTAACTTAAGATAAAATGTTCATGGTAAGTAGATATAATGATGCATTCACACTTGATGTTAAGTTGGTGTTAAATGAAAATCTAGGTGGCATCCTAGGTGGCACCCAATGTTATATGGGCCATAGCTCAATTTTAAGTGAATGTCAGCTTAAGATAAATTTTTCATGGCAACTAGGTTTAAGTCCTAAATGGCTAGCCTGGTATTGGGGGACTCAACCCTAGAGTCCCTAACACCAAGTGTGAATGCATGTTTAAGTCCTAAATGACTAGCTCGGTGTTAGGGGACTCTACAGGAGATGCAAGCATTACTGAAATCAGGCTTGGATTTGACTCTCAGCTTCTGTGCCCTTATTTTGGTCATGTCCTCATCCAGCTCGAGCTTTATCATGCACATAACAACCTTGGAGAGGTTTCATAGTGGAAATTGAGGGCACCTTACATTGCACAATTTCTTTTGGCAGCCATCAATAATGGAGCTGGATTGGTTTTACCGCGGCAATGCTAGAATTTGCCAAGCAATTTGCTTACTGAGGAAGCTAACTAGGTGTGAATGTAATAAGGCAGCAAAGAGGATGGATATTGAGGAGCTGAAGTCCCTCAGTTATTACTTCAGTGGCTGCATTAAATTTCAACAGAGCAGCTTAGAAAATGCATGTAGAATTTGGAATTATTTTGGGTTAGGCTACTCTGAGGAGAACAATGTGAAGCACATCTTTCATACAGTACATGATGTTTTCTGATCCTGACGGTATGCTACTGAATGGGTTCTTTTTAACTTCAAGTGTTGGTACACATCTTGTGAGGGAATGCAAGCACCTTTGTGTTTCCACTGCTGTTGCAGCATATGTGTGTGCATGAGCTCTTTGTTGTAGGATCTCTCCTTGGAAATTTTGGAGAATACAAGGGCTGAAGTCTGTGGCATTTTTCTATTTCTAATGTATGGGTTGATTCCATGGGTTTCTACTGAATGGCTTTTTTTTTCCCCAACCTGAGTGTTATCAGATCTTGTAAGAAAAGGCAAGCACCTTTGTGTTTCCTCTGCTGCTGCTGTTGCTGCAGCATGTGTGTGTGCTGCATGAGCGTTTTGCAAGGGTCTGATCCCATCTGACAGCCCATGGCTTTGTATTGATGATTGGTTGGGAAAGTGGGTTGTTCGTTTTCTTTGCTTTGAATGCCAGGCAGGCCCTTTTTATTCCTTCAGTGCCATCAGTCTTAGTAAAATACAAATTCAAATTCAGTCTCTGGTGTTGGAGGCAAGTGGTGAGTAGTTAGGGTTAAGGGAAGTGGTGAGCAGCATGTGTGTGGCTGGTCTGGTGCGGAGAAATTCTTCAACTTTTTAATTATGGTATAAATATTACTTTCAATGCCGAAGTAGCATCTCCGAGCTTAGCTCAGTTGGTAGAGCGGAGGACTGTAGTTGTGCAGATAATCCTTAGGTCGCTGGTTCGAATCCGGCAGCTCGGAAATTCGGTCTTTTCTTCTTAGTATGCTCTTTTTTTCTTTCTACTCTTTATTATTACTGGAGTTTTTTTTTTTTTTTTTTTTTTTTTTTTTTTTTTTTTTTTTTTTTTTTTTTTTTTTTTTTTTTTTTTTTTTTTTTTTTTTTTTTTTTTTTTTTTTTTTTTTTTTTTTTTTTTTTTTT
>Ga0116227_10009533_pt1 | contig 17571 bp, 14 predicted proteins | sample S1TSphgellanicum_FD_89693 | JGI IMG/M metagenome (GOLD analysis project Ga0116227, IMG submission 89693) | Host-associated microbial communities from peat moss isolated from Minnesota, USA - S1T2_Fb - Sphagnum magellanicum MG | ecosystem: Host-associated > Plants > Peat moss > Unclassified... | reverse complement strand
GCCTACGAGGCGCGAACGCCCGAAGAAGGTGCCTGATGCGGCGCCGCGCGTGCAGCTGGAGCTGAGCTACGCGGCGCGTGCACCCTGGGTGCCGGGCCGCCGTGAATTCGCCCGCTGGATCGAGGCGGCGCTTGCGCCGGCAGGCAAACGGGCTCGCGCGCGGGGTGTGATCATCTTCATCCGGGTGGTGGGACTGGCCCGCAGCCGCAGTCTGAACCTGCGTTACCGCCGCAAGGACCGGCCGACCAATGTGCTGTCGTTCGCCGGGGCGGGGCCTTTGCCGGACGGCAAACTGCTGCTCGGTGAATTGGTGATCTGCTCCCCGTTGGTGGCGGCCGAAGCGCGGCGCCAGAGCAAAGCCATCCGCGCACACTGGGCACACTTGACGGTGCACGGTGTGCTGCATTTACTGGGTTTCGATCATGAAGTTGCGGCGGATGCCGCGAATATGGAGTCGAAGGAGATTCAAATCCTTGATCGGCTTGGTTTTTCGAACCCCTACGCCTGATCCGGTATGCTCTATACCCATGTCTGAACAGCCTCTCGGCGGCGGTACCGGCCGCTGGTTAAAGCGAATTACACAATCGATGACCGGTGAGCCGCGGGATCTCGCGGAACTCATCGAACACCTGCGAGGGGCGAGCGAGCGCGGGTTGTTCGACGGCGACGCCTTGGTCATGCTCGAGGGAGTGCTGGCGGTCGCCGACATGCAGGTTCGCGACATCATGGTACCGCGCTCGCAGATGGTGTTCGTCGAACGCGACGAATCGCCGCAGAAGCTGATCGAGTTGGTGGTCGAATCCGGTCACTCGCGTTTCCCGGTGATCGGTGAGGATCGCGACCAGATTCTCGGCATATTGCTTGCCAAGGATTTGCTGCGCCTGCAGGCAGCCGGTAGCGATAGTTTCGAAATCCGCGAATACATGCGTCCGGTGGTGTTCGTACCGGAGAGCAAGCGCCTCAACGTGCTGCTGAAGGAGTTTCGCGGCAACCACAACCACATTGCCATGGTCGTGGACGAGTACGGTGGCATCTGCGGCCTGGTGACCATCGAAGACGTCATCGAACAAATCGTCGGCGAGATCGACGATGAACACGATGTCGAGGACGATCAGACCATACGCAAGGAACGGCCACGCGAATTCACGGTGCGCGCCCTCACGCCAATCGACGACTTCAACCAATTCTTCGACACGAAATTCTCCGACGAGGAATTCGACACCATCGGCGGGCTGCTGATGCATGAATTCGGCCGGCTGCCGCGCCGCGGTGAGACGGTTAAGGTCGATACGCTGGAGTTTCGCAGCCTGCGGGCCGATCGCCGCCGTATCGATTTGCTGCGGGTGACTACGCCGGTCGACATCGAATTGCCGCTTTGACGGGCTCCCCGTGCTTGCCTGGCGGGGTGGGGCGCAGCGAGACGACGGAAAGGCAGCAGTCGTCTCGCTGCGCCCCACCCCGCCGGGCTGACACGCGGGCCCGTCAACGTGCGGGTCGAGGGCGTGTCGAGGGCGGGTGGTGTCGGCGGGGCTGCCGAGGTTAGGGGTCGAATGCGCGTGGTGCCATGCGGACCAGGCCGAGGTGAGGGGTGAGGGCTAACGCGACGGAAACTGATGCCTTTTCGTTTCCGTTGCGTTAGCCCTCACCCCTCATAGAGCGAGCGCATGCGCGGATCGCGCGCCAGTCCGCCGTAGAGATCCAAGCCGCGTTCGATGTAGGGGCGCAATGAATCATCGTGCGCCAGCATCGGCACGGTACCGACACTGCCCACCCAGATCATCGCGCCGAGCACGATGTAATCGGCGAAATTGGGCTGCGCGCCGCCGAGAAAGGGAAATTGTTGCAGATGGGCGCGCAACGGCGCCAGTGAGTCGCGCATGGCCGGTATTCGTGACACCCGATCGGCGGTGAAATCCTCGAGCGTGCGGCCACGCAGGAATCCCTTTTCGCGGCTCTCCCGAAAGTAGGGACGATCTTGCGGCTGGGCGGCATCATGCACGTCGAGCAGGTAGATGCGAAACAGCTTGCGCAGCACCTCGGCGGTGAACCATTGATCCGTCAACCGAACCATCGCCCGTTCGGCCGGGGTGGCGAACAACAGGGGATGGTCCGGAAACGCGGAATCCAGCCATTCAGCAATGTCCCAGCTCTCCGCCATCAATGTGTCGCCGCATTCGATCACCGGCAAGGTCTTGAAGCGGCCCGCGAACCTGTCGGGAATTTCGCGAAACCCGAGGTATTCCGAGTCACAGGTCAGTCCTTTATGCGCCAGTGCATAGCGGACACGCCACACGAAGGGGCTTGCTGAGCGGCCATTCTCCAGAGCAAGTTCGTAGAGTCGAATGTTTCGATCAGCGGGGTCGCTCATGGGCTGCAGCGTAAACCCGTGTGAACGTCGCTGACAAGCGCGCTAGGCGAACGCAGGGAGTTCTGTGCCGACAGTGCCTATTTTTGCCTCGATGAAACGCGACGGCAGGGAGCCCAGCATCTTCGAACGCAATGAATCGCGCGCGGCTGCATCCTCGGCCCTGAGCCGCAGTTCCAGCGTGATTGCCGCCGCATCGACCTTGGTCAAGAAGCAGCCCAGAACGGACTTCTCCGCCGCATTTTCCGTCGCCACCTTGATCGCCAACTGCCTGGCTGCCTCGATGTCGGCGTCCCGGCTCAAGCGCAGTGAAATGGTCAGCGGCCACGGTGCATAGTTGCCCGTGAGATTGACGGTCACGGAACTCGCGGCGATGGCGTTCGGCACGACGATCATACGGCCGTCGGGTGAGCGCAAGGTGGTGTAGCCGAGCGAGATCAATTCGACCACGCCGATGTCCGCGCCGGTGGGCGCCGTCACCTGCAGGGTGTCGCCGAGTCGAAACGGCCGGTAGATGGTGATCGCGACGCCGGCGACCAAGTTTCCCAGGGTGCTTTGCGCGGCGAGACCGATGACCACGGAGGCGACGCTGGCGCCGGCCAACAACGCCGTGCCCATCGAACGCAGCACGGGAATGAGGTGGGCGTAGAGAATGAGCGCAATCACCCATATCAGCGCCGAACCCAACTGCTGCAGAAAGCTGATGGTGGTGCGGTCGATATGGCCCTTGCGAACCATGGCGGCATGGACCGCGGCGCGCAGCGCACGTGACAGGCCCCAAGCCAGCAAGAAGAACAGAATGAAATACACCGCGGCGCCGATAAAAGTGTCGGGCTTCAGATAGATGAGCAAGTCGTGCTCGCCGGTCTTCAAGTCGTTCATCCGCGCGATCATGCCTGAATGCCCAAGTGCCCGCGAATGGGAGCAAGACCGATAGATGCGGCGGAATTTCTCCTACACAAACGTAGCCCCTGGCACGAAAACTGCTCATCAAGCTGTGGAGGGCCGCGGTTGCGGGCCCGGATTCACATCAGAGGTGGCAAATGCAAGACATTCCCTCGAAGGCGCGGCAACGCTTCGCCGCAAGCGGGCACATGGGCGGCAAACTCTTGCCGCCGGAGTGCCGGCCACCGGAGTGTCGGCCACCGGAGTGCCGGCCACCGGAGTGCCGGCCACCCGGCTCAAACAGGCAATAGGAGAAATACATGTCCGTACTCAACATTCCGACCGCCATCGGTACTGCAATTTCCTCGTTGACCTCGCACCACGGTCACAAGAAAGGGGTGCATGGCGGGGGTGCGAGCAACCCGTTGAACAGCACCAGTTCGAGCGCCTCGGCGAGCACCGACGGTCAACCCACCGGATCGACGCAAAACTTGTTCGGCACACTGCTCGATTCGGTCGAGCAGGTGGTGGGCCTTCAGACTGCGGCGCCGGCGGCGAGCGCGGTCGGTTCGCCACTCACGGCCAAACCGCCCACCGCCACGCCGCTCACCGCCGGAACCCTGACGCCGGCCTCGATCATTGCGGCGCAGGCGGCCCTGAAGCAGGTTTGACCTGCGCGGCGCGCAACACACCGCCGATTTGCCCGGGAAATCGGCGCGTGTCGATGGGCTTGGTGATGTAGGCATCGCAGCCGGCGTCGATTGCCGTGCGGTCGTCGCCCTTCATCGCGTATGCCGTCAACGCAATCACAGGCACGTGCCGCAGCCGCGGATCAGCCTTGATGAGGCGCGTCAATTGCAGACCATCCATGCCGGGAAGCGCGATGTCCATCAATATCAAATCCGGAATCATGGTGCGCAGCATTGATTGTGCGCATTCGGCGTCGACGGCGGCGTGCGTTTCGAATCCTGCGAGTTGCAGCAGTTCGGACTGAAGTTTCAGATCGACGCCGTTGTCGTCGATGATGAGAATACAGCCGCTCATGCCCCGACGGCCGCGGATATGCGCGCTTGCTGCGGCTGCGCCAGCAACGGCAGTCGTACGGTAAACGTGCTGCCCTGTTGCCAGATGCTGCTGACCTCGATCGCGCCACCTTGAAATTCGATGATCTTCTTGGTGAGCGCCAACCCCAGGCCGGTGCCGCCGTGGCGCCGCGTTGCACTGGAATCCAACTGCTGGAACTCGACGAACAGCTTGCCCAGATCGTCCGGGTGAATTCCCATGCCTGAATCGATCACCTGCAAGAGCAGGCCCGCCGGCGGATCGACTTGCGCCGAAATGCGCACCTCGCCGCCGTCATCGTTGAACTTCACGCCGTTCGAGAGCAGGTTGTAGAGCACCTGCATGAACTTGTGCCGGTCGAGCGTCACCTGCTTGAGTTCCGGCGCGACCTCTGGACGGATGGAGATGTTGCGTTTGCGCGCGCTCGGCGAGAGCACCGAGCACACCTCGGCAACCGCCTCGCTCATGTCGAAGGTTTCGGGATGCAGCTCCATCCGGCCGGCCTCCACCTTGGATAGGTCGAGTACATCGTTGATGAGCCTCAGCAGGTGCCGGCCGCTGTTGAGCACGTCGCCCAAATACTCGCGCTGTCGTTCGCTCAAGGGCCCGGCTTTCTCGTCGATGAGCAGTTCCGAGAAACCGATGATGCCGTTGAGCGGCGTGCGCAACTCATGCGACATGTTGGCCAGGAAGGCGCTCTTGGCGCGATTCGCCTGCTGCAGCGCTTGTTCGTAGCGCCGCCGCTCGGTCGCGTCGCGAATCGCGCTGGCGATCAGCAGACCCTCCTCCGTCTCGATCGGGCTGAGGCTGATCTCGATCGGAAATTCGCTGCCATCCTTGCGCCGCCCGTGCAGCTGCAAGCCCTCGCCCATGGAGCGGGCGCGCGGCTGCGTAAAGAAGTGCGCACGATGCGACGGATGCTTGTCATGGAAGCGTTGCGGCACCAATGTTTCCACCGGCTTGCCCAGCAGTTCGCCGCGCCGATAGCCGAACAACCGTTCGGTTTGCGAATTGACCAGGGTAATCTTGCCGTCGCGCGCGACGATCACCATCGCGTCCGGCGCCGACTCCAGCAGATCGCGAAATTTCTGCTCGGCGCGCTTGCGGTCGGTGATGTCCCGGACCGCACTCATCACCATAAGGCCTTCCTCGGTATAAAGAGGGCTCAAGCTGATCTCGACCGGGAATTCGGCGCCGTCGCGGTGCAGGCCGTACAGTTCGACGGTCGAGCTCGCGGCGCGGCTGCCTTGCGGCATGAATAGGCTGCGCCGCAGCGTGCCCTGTTCGGCGCGAAAGCGCGCCGGCAACAGCACTTCGACCGGCGTTCCGATGAGATCGCTGCGCGTGTGGCCGAATACGCGCTCGGCGCGAGAATTCACCAACACGATCCGGCCGGTGACGTTGACGATGACGATGGCATCCGGTGTCGACTCCAGCAAGTCGTGGAATTTTGCCTCCACCAGTTTGGCATCGCGCATCACCTTGAGGTGCGTGACGTCCTTCTGCGTGGAAAGCACATAGCGCACCCGGCCGTCGGCGTCCCGCAGCGCCTTGCTCGACACGCTGACGTGCACCAGGGAGCCATCTTTGCGGCGCCTGACCGATTCGTAAACGGCAAGATCATCCCGGGCATCGTCCGTTTGACCGGCGAACGCAATGATGCTGATGTTCTGACCGACGGCCTCGGTGCGCGTGAAACCGAAGATCGTTTCGGCCGCGCGATTCCAGTGCAGGATGCGCCCGTCGGGCGCCATCGCAACGATCGCATCCGGAGTTTCTTCCCACAGTTCCTCGACACCAGGCGCTTGCATGTCAGGTGCCGGCGACCGCTTCGGAATTTCTGGCGAGCGCCAGTGAAATTCCCACCGCCATGTCGTGCAGCAAGTGCAGCTCCGCGCCGTCGAACACACAGCTCTGCTTGCTGACCAGCACCAGTCGTCTACCGGCTGCTCCGCTCAATGGCAGCACCGCCATCGAGCGGTAGCCACGGCCGAGAAATTCCTCGCGCCGCCGCACGCGCATCTGCGTGCTCTTCAGGTCGTTGCAAATCGCGGGGGAGCGCGTGTTGGCCGCCAGTTCCGACAAGTCGTCCCGCTCGGCGCGCCCATGGTGCTTGGGCGAGGCCAGCCGTTCGATGTCCCCGGCATCGCCCGCGGCCGCGATCAGGGTGTGCTCGCCTTCCACGAACGCCAGCGGGTAGCCGCCGGACTCGATACACAAACGGCAGGCGGCTGCGCAAACCTCTTCCTCGTCCCGGCCATTCGCGATCAGCAGGTGGATGGCACTCAAGATGGCATGAACGCGATCGAGCCGGTTGGCCTGCTGCTGCAATTCCGTCTGCAGGCGGATGTTCTCGACGCTGCGACCCACCAGGGCGCCCAATGACATCAGCACTTTCTCGTCGTCGGCGTCGAAGCATTCGGCTCCGATCTTCTCGGCGAGGCACAGCCAGCCGAAGATTCTGGCAGGGGTCATCAGCGGCACGGCGAGGTAGGCCCGGGCGGCAGGATAGTCGGCGGGCAGCCCGGCATCGAGCTGGCCGGCGTCTCTGGCGCATGAGCGCCAGGCAAGCCGGGTGGTGAGCACGGCACCCAGGGCGCCGGCGTGCAGGTCCGGCGCGCTCGGCGCGCGTATGCCGTGGTCGATGCCGCTGGCTGCGAAGAACACGCCGCCGTCGACCGCTTCGTCGGCCACGGCGAGCACCGCGTAGTGCGACCCCATCAGGCTGCGGGCGCCCGCGCAGATACGCTTCAACAAGGCATGTGAATCACGCTCCGAGGCTATCTCGAGACTCAAGTCCGCCAGCGCGGCGAAGCGCGAGTTCGATGCCGACAGGGCGGCGGCACGCTCCGATAACTTGTCGGTGAGCAGCCGCAAATGTTCACGATCGAAGTCCTCAGGTACGGTGTCCGGTTGCGACTCCGAGACTCCGGCCATGACCTGTTCCACGGCCTTGATCAATTCGGCATGCGGGCACGGCTTGACCAGCACCCGGCTGACGCCGAGCGAGCGCGCCAGATTATGGGCCTCACGTTCATGGTAGTGCGCCGTGTAGAAGATCACCGGCGTGTCCCGCAGCTCTGGTTCGCGGCGCAGCGCACGCACGAAGGCGTAACCGTCCATCGACGGCATCAGGATGTCCGAGATGATGAGCTGCGGTCTTTGTTCGCGCGCCATGGCCAGGCCGTCGGCACCATCGCTGGCCTGCAGCGTGAGATGCCCGTCGCCGCTCAGCTGCGCGATCAGCAGCTTGCGGTTGATCGCATTGTCGTCGACGACGAGAATCGTGGCCATGAAGAACCCGGGCTAAGGAAACAGCATGGTTGAGCGATATTCCGTCAGAAATCGCGCCAGACCGCTGAACTGCGGTCCGACCGCCGACTTGACCATGTAGCCGGCGATGTTGTGGTCGTAGGCCCGTGAGCGATCCGCCTCGGCGCCCGAGGTGGTCAACACGAAGACCACCGTGCCCTTCAGTGCGCCGTCCAAACGCAGTTCGCGCAGAAATTCGATGCCGTTCATGCGCGGCATGTTCAGGTCCAGCAGCACGATGTATGGTTTGGTGATCTTGCGCACATGCGTGCCGCGCAGTATCTGCAGTGCGGCGGCGCCGTCCTCCGCGATGACGATCGGGCAGTGCATGGAATGCTTGCGCAGTCCGCGCACCACGGCCTCGGCCGCGACATCGTCGTCATCGACCAGCAGTACGGTGAACGCCGGCGTCTCAGTCATGATTTTGCGTCAGTCATAATTTTTTCTCCATTGAAACCGCGGCCACCAGACGTGGAACGCCGTGCCGCGGGTGCCCTCCGTCGAATCGAGTTTTATCCAGCCGCCGTGCGCTTCCACCAGCCGCTTGCTGAGCGCAAGCCCGATGCCGGTGTGCTCGTGGTTGCGCGGTGCCAGGGTTTGGAACATCCGGAAAACGCGTTCCTGATGCGCCGGAGGAATGCCGGGACCGTCATCCGCGATGCTGAAAACGCAGTAGCGACCGATGTCCTCGACGCGAATTTCGATGGTGCCGGCATCCCGGTCGTGATGCTTGATGGCATTGCTGATGAGGTTTCGCAGCATGCTCTCCATGGGCGCCTTGTTGGTCACGAAAGGCTGTGACTGCACGTGCACCCTCACGCGAAATCCCGGCGGACGGGGCAGTATTTCCAGCACTCCATCGATCAGGGACTGCAGATCGACCATGACTGCGTCGGAAGACGTCGCGCCAGCCCTTGCGTAGGCCAGCAGGTCGTCGATGACGCGGTCCAAGCGCCGCACGCGATCGCTCACCCGCACCAGGTTGCGCGCCACCGCCGGCGAGACATCGGCACCGAGATCCTCGGCGATCCATTCCACCAGATCGGATATGCCGCGCAGCGGCGACTTCAAGTCGTGCGACGCGGCGTAGGTGAACTCCTCCAGGTTGGCGTTTGCCTGGCGCAACTCCAGTTGCATGGTGTTGCGCCGTGTGATGTCGGTCACCGCCGCCAGCACCAGGCCGTCCTGATCTCCGGCCACCGGATTGAGACCGATTTCCACTGGAAATTCCGAGCCGTCCTTGCGGCGCGCGGTCAGATCGCGGCCCACGCCCATCTGGCGAATCGCCGGGCTCGCGGCGAATGCCCGCCGATGCGAACCATGTGCGGCCCGCAGCCGCTCGGGGAGCAACATTTCCAGCTCATTGCCGATCAATTCGGTGCGCGCGTAGCCGAACATCAGCTCCGCCTGTGGATTGACCATGGCGATGCGGCCTTGACCGTCGATCATGAGGATGCCGCAGGGTGCGGCTTCGACGATCTTCTGGAACATGCGCTCCAGGCGTTTGCGCACGGAAATGTCGGCGATGGTCTCCACCACCATCATGCCGCCGGGCGTCTGCAGCGCGTTGATGCCGATCTCGATCGGGAATTCGGTGCCGTCGGCCCTGAGTCCGAACAATTCGCGTCCCGCGCCGATGTTGCGCGGCTTGAAGTCATTCCAGTTGCCATCGCGCAGCAGTGCATGCCCTTGGCGGAACCGTTCCGGCAAGAGGCGTTCGATGTGAAACTCGAGCAGCTGTGCGCGCGAATAACCGAACATGCGCTCGAGCTCTGCATTCACCAGCACGATGCTGCCGTCGGTCATGGTGAGCGCAAAGCCGTTCGGTGCGAATTCGAGCACCTGGGACGTCACGTTGTCGATGACCTCCCGCGGCAACCCTGTGGGTGTCATCAATGACATTGCACAAGCATCCCAAGTTATGGAAGGTCAAAGATGGCATCGCGCGGCGCCGCGCTGTGTGCGCCACTGCTCGGAGAGAAGATTCTGCGGCGCATCATTCAGCGCATTCGCGCTTCAGATTGAGCATGATAGGGCGATGCAAATATCCGTGACACACGCAGAATCGCGTCCGCCGCTTCGTATCATCGTGGTCGATGATCATGGCATCGTGCGCGAGGGTCTGATGGCGCTCCTCGACAAACAGGACGGCATGAAGGTGGTGGGCTCCGCGGCCACGGGCAAAGCGGCCATCCTCGCCGCGGAACGCCTCAAACCCGACATCATCATCATGGATCTGGCGCTCCCTGACCTCAACGGCATCGACGCCACGGAACGCATACTGAGCATGCATCCCATGACCTGCGTCATCGCACTGTCCGCCAGCCACACCAGCGAGCATGTGAGCCGGGCGCTGCGCGCCGGCGCGCGCGGCTATGTGGTCAAGGACGCCAAGGGCGCGGAGCTGGTCGAGGCGGTGCGCACCGTGAGTGCCGGCAGGCAGTACCTCAGCAGGCACGCCTCGTTGGGTCCGGCGTCTGCGCCGTCGACCGGGCGCCCGGCAAAAACCCCCATGGAACGTTTGAGCGCCCGCGAGCGGGACGTCATGCATCGCATCGTCGAGGGCCGCACCAGTCTTGCGATTGCGAAGGAGCTGTCGCTGTCGCGCAAGACGGTCGACACGTACCGGGCACGGTTGATGGTCAAGCTCGGTGTGACGAACCGCACGGCGCTGATCCGGTTTGCAATTGCAAACGATCTGATCGCGTTATAGAAAACGTGAACCGATTCAGGGATGCATTATGAAAAACGCAGTAAAACACAGGCAAAGACCCTGTGTTTGTCACAGTCTCCCTACATCCGGTGCGTGTGCGCTTGGATACGCTGTATTGGGCAATTTGGGTTTCCCGTCCCCGGGAGTAGCGCGATGGAATGCTTACTAGAGGTAACTGATGTCAGCTGGAGGCTGCGTGCCGACTGAACACAAGCTCCACTCGCTGGAAGACTCCAGCGCCGACTTGCACGACACCATTCTCACGCAGCGGATGGAAAACACTCAGCCGTGCCGGGTGCTCGTGGTGGATGACGACGACCTGGTCCGCGCCCGCCTGACCGCATTGCTGCGCAACGCAGAATTCGAAGTGGAGGCGGCGTCGAACGGCGAAGACGCGCTGCGCATCCTCGGGTCCCGGCACTGCCAGATATTGCTCACCGATTGGCAGATGCCGGACATGGACGGTCTGTCGCTGTGCCGTATCGTGCGCTCGGAGCATGGTGAGAGCTACGTGTACGTGGTCATGCTCACGGTACGCGACAGCAAGGAGGATCTTCTCAAGGGGCTGGGCGCGGGCGCCGATGATTACGTCGTGAAGAGCGCGCCGGTCGAGGAGATCATGGCGCGTCTCGAAGTCGCGCGGCGCATCACGCACGTCGAGTATTCGCTGCGCCGGAGCAATCGCGAAAACCGCCGTCTGGCGGTCACCGATCCGTTGACCGGCGCATACAATCTGCGCTTTCTCATGAAGCATCTGCCGCGCGAACTGTCCCGCTCGCAGCGCTATCTGCATCCGCTGGCGGTATTGAGCTGCGATATCGACCGCTTCAAACAGATAAACGATGCTTACGGACACGACATCGGCGACGAGGTGCTGCGCGCATTCGTCGCGCGGGCGGACAGTTGCATACGCGAAGGCAGCGATTGGCTGGCGCGCGTCGGCGGCGATGAATTTCTGATAGTGCTGCCCGAAACGGACGTGGCGGGGGCGAATCGCGCCGCGCAGAAATTGCGCAGGGTGTTCTCGCACTGCCCGGTGGCGACTCACGTCGGACCCGTGAAATTCACCGTCAGCATCGGAATCACGGCTCTCGAGGCGGAGCGGGAAATTCAGGAACCTTCGAAGATCGAGGACTTGCTGCGCGCCGTGGACCGCGGGTTGTATGCCAGCAAGAGTCAGGGTGGAGACAAGGCGACGGCTGCCTCGGTGACCGCCGGCAGGGTCGCGATCATCAAACAACCGGGAGAGAAAAATGGGATCAATTAGGCGCAGACCCTTGACGCCCGCTTTCAGAAAGGCTCCGGCAACCCAGGACGACAGCTTCGAGAGCCTGCGTCAGGCTTTTCACGCAAGATTGGAAAGCGAGCGCGTGCACTTCGTCACCTTGAGCGCCGCCCTTGCCCGTGCCGATGAGAATCCCGTCTGGATATTCGAGGACCTGGTATACCGCGCGCATCGCCTGCAGGGCGGTGCCGCCATATTCGAAGAGTCGGAGGTCGCGAAGGCCGCGGGCCGGCTGGAATCTGCGGCGGGTGCGGCGGCACAATCGAGAGCCGACAACACGGATGAAGACGTCTGGTCCGCGCTGGAGGATTTGGTGAAGTTGATGGGCAATATCGAGTCGGTTCGCGCCGTCGCGAACGCGTAGCTCCGCATGGAACACCGCTGGGGGCGCAGGTACGACACCGACGTCGCGGTACGCTTCGTTGCCTTGCCGGGGACCATTGGTGCCGGCCGGGTCACGAATATCAGTTTGAGCGGCGCCTTCATGGAAACCCGCGCCAAACTACGGTTGCTCACGGTGGTTTATATCGAAGGCCTGGACTCCGATCGCGAGCATGGCAAACCTGGCGCTGCCAAACGTCTGGCCGCGACGGTGGTGCGTCGCTGCACCGCCGGTGTGGGCCTCGAATGGTGCGAGCGTTGGGCATTTCCCGCCTCGCAGCTGAGCCATGTCGCAGCCTCGGCAAAAAACCCGGCCGCACCTGAAGCGCAGGCGGCCGCGTCCGCCGCGCCGCCCGCGGCGCCGGGCGGCGAACCCTACGGATACCGGCTCGAGTTCATCGATTAGGCGCCGGCGGGGACGCCCACGCCGACGCGATGCAGCGCGTCGCGAAGCTGATCCGCGGTGTAGGGCTTGCTGAGAAATTCGATCAGCGGCGCATCGGCGAATTTGCTCTGCGTTGACTCCTTGTCATAGCCGCTCGAGATCACGATGGGCAGCGCCGGGTAAATGGCGCGCAATTCGCTCACCAAAGCGTCGCCCCTGGCATCCGGCAGCCCGATGTCGATGATGGCGGCGTCGAGCGCGCCTTTCAGCAGCAGCATTTTGCTCTTCGCCTCGGCCGCCGTGCCCGCAAGTTCGACGCTGAATCCCATCTCCTCCAGCTGGCCGGCGATCAGCATCTGGATGAGTTCCTCATCCTCCACGACCAGGATGCGCGCAGCGCCGGCACTCGACTCCAGCATGTCGCGCAGTTTTTGCGACAGTCCTGCGAACGTGAATGGTTTGGTGAGCAGCTGCACGCCTGGATCGAGGCGCCCATCGTGAACGATCGCATTGCGCGCATAACCGGTGGTGAACAATACCTTGAGCTTGGGCCGCATCCGGCGCGCGGCTTCCGCCAGCTGGCGGCCGTTCATGCCCCCGGGCAGACCGACGTCCGTGAACAGCAGCGCGACATCCGGATGTGCCTCGAGGGTGTCCAACGCCATTCTGCCGTTCGCCGCCTCGAGGACTTGATAGCCGAGCTCGCGCAGCGCGCCGGTGGTGTGGGCGCGAACGTCGGGATCGTCTTCGACCGCCAGGACGATTTCCCGAACGCTGCCCCGGACGATTTTCGCGGCCGGTTCCGGGGTGTCGACCGCATCCTGCGCGTACAGCCGCGGCAGGTAAATCTTGACGCTCGTGCCGTTGCCCTCCTCGCTGTAGATTTTCACGTGTCCGCCGGATTGCCTGACGAAGCCGTACACCTGGGAGAGCCCGAGGCCGGTGCCATGTCCCACGTCCTTGGTGGTAAAGAAGGGTTCGAAGGCCCGCGCGATGGTCGCCGCGCTCATGCCGCTGCCGGTGTCGGTCACGGCCAGCATGACGTACTGGCCCGGAACCACTTCCGCCTGGTCGGACACGTAGCTCTCATCGAGATGCACGTTCGCGGTTTCTATGGTCAGTTTGCCGCCGCCCGGCATGGCGTCGCGGGCGTTGACTGCGAGGTTGATGATGGCAGTCTCGAGCTGATTGGCATCGATGTTGACGCGCCACAGACCTCCCGCGAGCACGGTCTCGATGGAGATCTGCTCGCCGATGCTCCGGCGCAGCAGGTCGGACATGCCGGATACCAGGCGGCTCAGATCAACCGGCTTCGGGTCGAGCGGCTGTTGTCTCGAGAATGCCAGCAGCCGCTGCGTCAGCGACGCGGCCCGCTGCGCGCCGCGCATGGCACTGTCCAAGGGACGCTGCAGCGCCGCGCCGGCCGCCCCCGGCTGCAGTTGGCGGCGCAATGTCTCGAGGCTGCCGACGATGATGGTCAGAAGGTTGTTGAAGTCATGCGCGACCCCACCGGTCAATTGGCCGATGGCCTCCATTTTCTGCGCCTGGCGCAGCGCCTCCTCCGCGCGCCGCCGCTGCGTGACGTCGACCGCTTCCGGCACGATGGCGACCACGGCGCCATCGGTATCGCAGACCGGGCGCATCTGGAAATCAAACCACCGCCAGCCCAGCTCGGGCAGATGCACGTGGATCTCGCGGGTCAAGGTTTGCCCGGCGGCCACGGACGGCACCGCGGCTTGGATGGTCTCGGGCATTCCCGGTGTCGAGGCGAACCAGGGTATGTCCCAGAATTTCTTGCCGACCACATCCTCGAGCGCCGCCTGCATGCCGACCAGCGAGGTGGCGTTGGCGTCGAGCAGCGTGCCATCCAGGGAGAGAAAGATCTGGTAGGTATAGCTGGTTCCGAAGATGGACCTAAGCCGCGCCTCCTTGACCCCCAGATCGGCGGTGCGCTCCTGCACCTGTTTCTCGAGGGATTCATTCGCCCGCTGCAGCGCCTCCTGCGATTCGCGCCGCACGGCTGCCATGTCGAGATTGGTGCGCACCCGGGCAATGAGTTCGCGGGCACTGAATGGCTTGGTCAAATAGTCGTTGGCGCCGGCGGCCAAGCCTTCCACCTTGGCTTCTTCGCCGGCACGCGCGGACAGCAGCAGGACCGGGACATCGCGCAGCCGGACATCCGCGCGCAATGCGGCCAGCAGCTGAAATCCGTCCATCTTGGGCATCATGACGTCGGACAGCACCAAGTCAGGCTTGCCGAGCATTGCGGCCGCCAAAGCCTCCTCACCATCGCCCGCCGCGTCGACGGTGAATCCCGCCGTCTCCAGCAGCTTCTGCAAATAGGTACGCATGTCGAGATTGTCATCCACCAGCAGCACCTTCTGGCCGCGGTTGCGAACATCGAGAGCGAATACGCCGGTTTGGCCGGCGGTCTGGCCAAGCACGTTGGTCTCGATTTCCGCGCCGGCATCCGCCAGCCAACCGAGCGCCTCATCGATGTAGGGCTGCACCCGCGCCTGGGTCGTGTCGGTTTCGCGCAAGCGGCCCACTTGATCCCGCGGCAGGTGCGCATCGCCGAAGGGCACATTGATCGTCGCGGCCGTGCCGCGCCCGACGTCGCTCGATATCTCGATATGCCCCCCATGGGCCTTGATCAGCTCCTGCACCAAAGCCAGGCCGATGCCGCTGCCTTCGATGGAGCGCCCGCGCGCGCCTTCGATGCGGCGAAATCGATCGAACAGGTGCGGCAACTCCTCTGCCGGTATGCCGGTACCGGTGTCGCTCACCGTGATCTGCGCGTGCTTGCCGTCGGGTGAGGTACGAGTCTCGACGCGGATTTCGCCTTCGAACGTGAACTTGAATGCGTTCGAGAGCAGATTCAGGATGATCTTCTCCCACATGTCGCGGTCGACGAACACCGTGTTCGCGAGTGGCGCCGCGTCGACGATGAGGCGCAGCCCCGCCTTTTCCATGGCCGATCGAAATGCCGAGGCAAGCTCAGCGGTATAGCTGTGCAATTGCACCGGCTCGAAGCTCGCCTGCATACGGCCCGCTTCGATGCGCGAGAAATCCAGGAGGGTGTTGACGAGTTTGAGCAGCCGCACCCCGTTGCGCTGGGCGATGTGCAGCAATTGCCGATGCTCGCCCAGCTGCGCGTCGTCGGGTTGCGCCAGCAGATCGTCCAACGGTCCGAGCATCAACGTCAGCGGCGTGCGGAATTCGTGGCTGACGTTGGAGAAGAAGGTGGTTTTGGCACGGTCCAGCTCCGCCAATGCGTCGGCGCGCCGGGCTGCCTCCTCGTGCGCTTGAGCGTTGGCGAGCCCTGAGGCCAGCTGACCCGCCACCAGATCGATGAAGCCGAGGTAGGAGTCATCCAGGCGCCGGAACGGATTGATGGCGGCCACGAGAAACCCCGCGGGTGCGTCCTGGCCCTGCTGCGCGATCGGAGCCACGATCGCCTCGCGCGGCGCCTTGCCCCACGCGCCCCGGGGTAGATCCGAGAAACGGTCGCTCAATCCCTCGATGCTTACCATGGCCCTGCGCGACAGCAGTTCCTCCACCGGCCAAACCGCCTGCGGGTCGTGCCGGTCGATGCGGTGCGGCGCGATGGCGTGATCGCGCTCGAAGCCACTGCGCGCACTCAAGACCGCATTGCCGGCATCGTCGAACAAATACAGCAGGGTAAACGGCAGATCCGTCAGAAGTTGATTCAGCTGGCGCTGGGACGCATCGAGCACCGCCGCACGAGTGTTGTTCTTCGGGATCTCCGCGGCGAGTTCGCGCAAACCGGCGAGCCGCCTTGCGCCGATGATGCGCTCGGTCTCCTCGGTGACCACGCAGAGCATACCCACGACCTTGTTGTCGTCGTCGGCCAGCGGTGAATACGAGAAGGTGTGGTAGGTCTCCTCGGGATAACCGCTGCGCTCGAGGAACAGCAGCAGTCCTTCATCCCAGGTGGCCTCGCCGCCGGATAGAACGTGCTCGATGCGCGGGCCGATGTCAGGCCAGATTTCCTTCCAAACCTCGCGTGCCGAGGCACCGAGCGCCCATTCATGCTTGACGCCCAGCGTCGGCCGGTAGGCATCGTTGTAGAAGAACGCGAGCTCCGGACCCCATGCCATCCACATCTGATAGCGAGACGTGAGCACGATGCGCACCACCGTCTTCAGGCTCTGAGGCCATAGGTCAGGCGGCCCAAGCGCGGTTTCTTCCCAGCGCTTTGCGCGCATTCGCCGCCCGACCTCGCCGCCTCCCGCGAGGAACTCCGCGGCTGCCGCAGCGCGCGTCACCCCGCGCGGCTCCGTCGCCACGCTGCGCCTGCCGCGAGCAAGCACGCCGCCAGGCACAGATAGGCGAACAGATTTCCGACGCGGGTGAAGATGGTCGCGCTGCCGCTCATGATGGCCGCCGAAACCACGACGCCGTCCGAGGGCCGCGGGCGGCGGTACGGATCATCGGCATAGGTCTGTTGCACCACTCGTCCATTTGCGTCAATGAGCGCAGACACTCCGGAATTCACCGCGCGCACCAGGCTGACGCGCAACTCTACCCCCGCGAATACCGATAATGCCAGGTGTTCCCACGGTTCGGTATCCGCGCCGAACCAGGAATCGCTGGTAAGATTCACCAGCAGGTTGGGGTGCAACCGGCCGACGCCGCGGATGAATCCGGGAAGTATATCTTCGTAGCAGATCACCGGAGCGAAATGCCAGGTTTGTCCGGCCGGACCCGCGAAATTCAGCACGCCGGGACCGCTGCCCGGCGTGAAGCGGCCGGCGCCTTCGGGCAAAAACTTGCGCAGCCAGGGAAAGGCCTCGATGCCCGGAATGTATTCGCCGAAAGCGAGCAGCCTTACCTTGTCATAGCGCCCGCCGACCCGGCCGTCGGCGTCGAGCAGTATGGCGGAATTGAAAGCATCGTCGTGCGCTGCGTCGTACATATCGGCGCCGATGATGGTGGGGACATCGAAGCCGCGACGGATCATGATCAGCGAATCGGGCGCAAAATCCTCGCTGAAATCGCGCGGTACGGCGACCGGAAAGCTGCCTTCGCTCCACAGCAACAGGCGCGCACCTTGTCCCTGCAGCCGCCGCGATTGTTCCTGCAGTGCGGTGAGCTGGCGCAAAATCTCCTCCCGCGATTCGTCGCCGCTCACGCTGTACGCAAAATTGGGCTGGACCAAG
>Ga0116227_10009532_pt1 | contig 17573 bp, 12 predicted proteins | sample S1TSphgellanicum_FD_89693 | JGI IMG/M metagenome (GOLD analysis project Ga0116227, IMG submission 89693) | Host-associated microbial communities from peat moss isolated from Minnesota, USA - S1T2_Fb - Sphagnum magellanicum MG | ecosystem: Host-associated > Plants > Peat moss > Unclassified... | reverse complement strand
TTAAGAGGGAGGGTGTTTTTTTGAAAAAAAAAAAACTTTAAATAAAAAAAAAAACAGATTTCCCCCCCCCCCCCCCAATTTTCCTCTCAAAAAATTTCTCATAAAAGAGAGAAAATTTGCTACAAAAGATATTACGACTACTTCTTTTTTCTGGAGCTGGTTAATTTCTAATTGTCATTACATGTGGTTCACAAAGGTTTGACCCTCATGGGGTGGGTACCCATTACCCACATGGTTCTAAACAACCACATTATGGGTGACCGACCACATGCATTTGGCCCAAATGTGAGCAAGACCTTGACAATAGAGCCCAATCGTCAAAAGTTTACTTAAAATTTTAATTAATTCCAGTAACAAAAATACAATTTAAAATGAAATATCTCCTTTGACCTTAGGGCTAAAATTTACAAAATTGCCTCAAAGACCTTCCAACAGTACCAAGAGGTCACCCCAATTTTTCTCTAAGATATTTGGTTTTGATTTTGTTGAAATTGTTTTGACAAAATTGTTCGATAACTCTTGCATCATAGGTACTAAAGCACCTCGGTGCACCACTTTTCATCAAGGGCTTTCCATTGTCGGGGAGAGAGAGAGAGAGAGAGAGCAGGGTGGAGGGGTGTGCCATGGTTTGAGAGATCTCAATGTGACAAACAACAAACCTCCTTCCTTCATAGATAGATGTAAAATTTAGCTAGCATTTGGCATTGAGGATATAAATGGCCAAGAAATATGATAGGTTGCAATATGAGAAATGATTAAGAAAATATTAAATAATATTTTAGAAATGGAAAATAAATATTCACCAAGGTTGCAATGAAGCAAATAGTTTTTAAAAAATGATTGGATAATAGTGGTATTAATAATCACTATTTTTTTATTAAATTGTACATGTTATTAATAACCAATTTTTTTGTGACGAAATTTTGACACATGGACAAAAATGTAGCCGATGTGAATTATACAAAGGTTTCTTTGAGAAAAAATGGCCTAAAGTCACCATATTTTGAGGGAAAAAATGATTGAAATGGCTAGAAGATTTAGACTCCAATTCCTGGCGTGTTGTTAAAATATAGCTGGGCTCCAAAACTTGTCTACTTCCCTCTCAAACCTAAAGCCAACTTTGACTAAGTCCTTTTGTGGATGATGGCCAGTTCACCTACCTTACAAAATTAGGAAGAAAAGAAAAAGGAGGAAAAAAACAAAAAAAATCCTTGTTAGTAGAAAAAATTGTAAAGTAACCTTATATATTTGGGTCCTTCTTTCACCTCTTCCTCCTATTCTAATCTCAAACTTTCCTATTTATAAAGTGAAGAAATTTGAGTGAATTAGGGTTGAAACTTAATATCACAAGCATCTAACATAAGAGATTTGAAATAATTATAGCAACAATAAAGCATAGCAATAATGAACACGCTTAAAGAAAAAAGAAACAAGATTAAAAAAAACTCACATTTCACTAAATTTTGTGATAAGCTGAGTTTCATTTGCCATGTAAGTGCAATGTAAAAAGAAATTCATACCTTTAATTCCCCATTGTGTGTTCAAAGCTTTTGGGGTGTGGTCTTTTGTTTGGACTTCAGTCCCTTTCTTTCTTCTTGTCTTGTTCCCTTGTTGGGTGTTTTTCTTTTATTTATTTATTTATTTATTTATTTAATGATCAAACTCAGGAAATTGATATTGAAATTTTTTTTTCGCTTTTCAGGTATCTTTAATAAACCCCAAAAGAAAAGAAAAAACTCGATCAAATAAGTCTTTTTTTTTGGTATGGGGTCAGACCTTCTGCTCTTAAAGGGTGTGTGTCCAGCTACCTGCTTACCCCGTTAGGGACGGGTCACGGGGAAGGAAGGCCGGTGGAGGGTTCATTCCCCGCGTAGGAGGCTGGTGCTTGCCAGGGGAGGGCGGAGGTTGCAAGTGACGATTTCCTGGTGGGTGGGCACAAGAAATTCGTCTTCGTCGTAGCTGGGAATTGCTCGGAAACAAACAGTTGTGATCAAATTGTGGTAGCAAGCACCGTCTTCTGCTATCAACAACAACAATTAGAGTAAAGACTAAAGACAGAAGAACAGAGACAACGCAGCAGCAGATTGATCGAAGGCAACAAGATGATCCAATTGATTTTGCGATTTTGCGATTTTGTTATGCATGGGAAAAAAAAAACTTCTTACATGGTGATTGATGATTCTATTGCATAATTTTAGGATGTGCTGCAGCCAGAGAGAGAGGGGTGAGAGAAGCAGAAGAGGAGGAAGATAGAGACCCATTTTGAAAAATCCATGGAAGAAGATGGGGTTGGCCTTTTTTTCCTTTTGGTCCTCCTCCAGAAGCCAAAAAAAAAAAACCCCATATCTGAATTTCATTAGTGTCTGAAATAGTTTGGAGAAATTTGCACAGAGAGAGAGTTTTTGAGAAAAAAATCTGAAGTCTCATGAGCTTTGTTTGAAAGACACCCACCACCCTTGTAGTGATATTTTTAGTTGAGAACAGAGGGGAGTTGGTGGTGGCAGCAGCAGTGAAGTATTCAATAGGTAGCCGAGAGAGAGCGAGAGAGAGTCCTCTCTGTTTGGCAGGCGGGCCGGAGAAAGAAGGTAGCTGGTGATGATGAAGGACATGGCAAGGGCGAGGGAGAAAATGTGGGCAAAGGAGCTTGGGTGCCAAGCAGCCATCAAGTTCCACAGCACAGCATGCTCCGATGTCCGGGTGAACATGGTGTACACACTGGTTCTAGCACTGGGTTTCTGTTTTCTGATTGTCCAGACATTTCCTCTCAGAAGGATGGAGACAAGCAGCCAAATTTGGTGCTCAGACAGTAGTAGTGGCATCTCTTTACAGGCAGAGGCAGCAGCTTCAGCTTCCAGCAGCAGCAACAACCCTTTGTTGTCCGAGTTTTTGTTGCATGAGAAGATCAACAGCTCTACCATAGATTTGAGCCATGGAGATGTTCGTGTGTTCAAGCCCCATGGAATGGCATCTCACCTGTTCATCGAGATGGGAACCTACAGAGGTGGTCCACGAACGTTCTCAATTGTGGGCTTGGCATCCAAACCTGTTGACAGCTTTCACAATCCCCCCTACGAGTGTGAGTGGGTTTCTTCTTCTTCTTCTACAGGCTCTTCTGACGATGAAGAAATGGTTGTTGTCAAGAAGGGTGAGGTTCACAAGATTCTTCCAGACTGGAACTATGGAAAACTGTATTCTGTAGTGGTCCTGACATGTAAGTTCAAAGAGGACGTTGGGACTGACAAACGGGGAGGTGAGCTCATCCTGTATGCAAGCTATGGCGATCTGTACAGACAACCTGAGAGGATTGTTGCACTTAGGGAAGTGAAAGATGAGTACAATGCAACAGTGTTCCAGCCTCCTTATCCTTATGATTATGTCTACTGTGGTTCATCAATCTATGGTGATGTTAGCCCCCAACGGATGCGCGAATGGATGGCTTACCATGCAAATTTCTTTGGGAACAGATCCTATTTCATCTTTCATGACTCAGGAGGCTTTCATGATGATGTGAGGAAGGTTCTGGAACCATGGGTGAAGCAAGGACGTGTGACCATCCAGAACACTAGGCAGCAAGAAATTTACGATGGCTACTACCATAACCAGTTTCTGGTTGTGAATGACTGCTTGTTTCAGTCTCGGTTTCTCGCAAACTGGACCTTCTTCTTTGATGTGGATGAATTCATCTATGTAGATCCCTCCACCAATCTGTCTGCTGTTCTTGAAGAAGACAAGAACATCACCCAGATCACATTTGAGCAAGTACCCATCTCCAATGAAATCTGCATCAAAGACAAGTCCAAAAACGGGTATTCAAGGTCTGTTGTCATTCTTCACCATTCCACCACAGGATTCTTGTCACAGTTCCCCATGATAACAGCTTGACTTTTTCAGTTCACATTGTCATAACTGACTTCTTTTGCCAATATAAAAGCTTTTGATGATGGGCCACATCATGTTGTGATACATATTTGCTTTTATTCACTTGATGATTTAGGAATCCAAAATCATATGCAGGAAACAACACTTCTTTCAAGTAAGGAAATTTCTTGCGAGTCTGATGTCCCAAGGATCATGATCATGATGTACAATAGTGAGTAACAATGGTGATAAATTTTGGTTTGTCCAGGAAATGGATATTCGAAAAGCTTGTGTACAGGAAAGTGTTGAAGAAGGGAGTTAGGTATGACCGAAAGTATGCAGTGCAAGCAAAGTATGCTGAGGCAACTGGGGTTCACATGTCAATGAACATGCTGAAAGGAAAGAATTTGTACCCTAAAGGTGATAAGATCCGATACTACCACTACCATGACACCATTGACAAGAGGAGTGAGGTTTGCAAATATTTTGTGGCCCCTGTAAACAAGACAGAAGTAGTTACACGTAGGCGGCATTACTTCAGGATAGATGAGAGTATGTTTGCGCTTGTTGCTCCCACCAAACAATATGAATTTAAAGCTATTGGCAACCTGCCCACCATCATCTAGGCAGAAAAAGAGTCTCCTGCTACATACTCTCAGAAATTTGGTGAGGCTGCTGTGGCATTATCAGAGTGCAACATGCCCCTCACAATGCTATGCTCTCCATGGATGTTGGTTGATAACAGTCTTTAACTTGATTTCACAGCCCAGCAAGCTTGTACATACCAACATGTCTAGGCCCAACAAGAAACTTTACCTCTAGGTCAAGAAAGTAATCTGTGTCAGTGCAGAGGCTAAACAAGTTCTTAGCCCCCCACAGATTGAAACACATCTCATGACACATCTGTAAAGTCTACCAAACAGTTTCTCAATGGAAACTCTCTAATTGAACCTCTCAAATGTAAGATGCAAAAGGAGTTGTGATGATTTGACCTTTTCAGTGATGATCTCTGGAGATCTGTCAAACTTCCTGATTTTTTCTTTTGGTTCTTTTAAAATATGGGTACGTCTGCCTTTGCACACTAGGTTCACAAGGTATTAGAATGGTTCTTATGCACCAAAAGAGAAATACAGAACACAGAAGCTGATTGGGAATATACTTCTACACCTTTGCAACACTGAAATTCATTAAGGTCTAAGAAAGATTCTATGCACCAAAAGAGTAATGCAGAACACAGAAGCTGGATTGCTTTTGAGGGAAAAGGGCTGAAAAACACCATCCTAATTTTGCAGCTGAGGACTCAAGCATCCAGCTTTGAACTCATACCCCATTTAAGATTAGTCCTAAATTTCATATCCTTAATCTCAAATTACCCCATTTGCGATTAATCCTTAATCTCACATGGGTTATGGGCTTTTCCAAAATCTAGGCATGAACATTATTGTGTGGTTATGTACAAAAGTCTATCCTTTGATGTTTCATAATATCAGAAAAATTTGGAAAACATACCTATTTGTCAATTTATGATAGATCAGGTTTGTAAGAATATATTCACTGCTTGCAGTTGTAGTTTCCTCCTTCATGCCTTTCACAAAGACAGGTGATTAAATTTGCTTTCAATGTCAGCTTTCCATGCATTGAGCAGTAAGAGAAATTGAACAGTAAAACTTCTGGAGTGTAATTGAAAATTTGAGTGCCATCTCTTCCCACGGTATGGACGAAAAACAAATAAAGTTTAAGGGTATGGTGGCTATGTGTGGTGATGAAGGCTGTGTCAGATGTTCCACAGATCTCGTGAATGATGGAAAATATGGAAATAAGTACCTATGTGAATGTGGAAGCAATGACTTCAGTTTTTTTGGCCCCATGTTTTATACCAGTTTGGTTTTTAAATAGCTAAGCTTATTAGGGGGCTAGTGAGGTGATGGATCTAAAAGTGCCAATTGACAATCACAGCTTTTGTAGGTTGCTTGGAAATCAGCATAGAGACCTTCAATTTGTTGTTAAATGGTGTTTTCTTGAGGAAATCATTGCTATTGTTAAGTTCATAAGCTGTTGAGGGGATGGATGTCCATGTTTAATATCCTGAATTAAAACAGCAATTTGAAACTTGTGACCACAGCAATTCCATATGTGACTAAATTGATTCCATTCTTGTATTGCTTTCACCCAGAATTGCACACGAGCATATTTAGTAGGTAGACTAAGAAGAGGACATGATGACCTCTCAGCACACACTGTTTGGGTCTGCTTCAGTGTTTTGGAGTAAGCAAGAATTGAATTATCAGCTTGATAGTGAAAAGCTTGATTAGGTTAATGTACCTCGTAGGTACCTGTAGTTTGTCAACAGAAACCCTAAACCCTTGCTACATTCCTACTTCAAACCCAAGTCTGACATACTTTGCATCCCTTCTGTATGTGACCAAGAAGCAAGAATGCAAACTCGTTGCAAGTTCTGATTTACTCCTGATTTGTGCACCCACAATCAACATTTAGGCAAAAGCCCAAATGGGTACCACAATTTAAGTGCATCAAACCTGAAGATCATGTATTACGGAACATGCCTGGTACAGGCCATAAGCCCAGGGAGGTGCCTGTGTGGAATTTTGGGCAAGTTCAAATTTCCGAACGGGCAGCAAAATGGGCACAATGGCCTGCATTTGGCATGTTCCATAATATAATGGTTTTCACAATTTGTACAATGGGCATGTGGATCTTGAACAATGGTTGTCAGATCAGGTAGATCCAACATTACCTGTAGGTATATGGAATATGATTTCAAAATCTGGCATCTGTGCTCGTAATTAGACAATGAAAGCAACAATAATGACCAAAAGGGAAGAAAATCTAACTTCTATGATCCATTGGAAATATACTGCATAATGTGCATAATTTAGAGCACAAAGCAATGACAAAGTTAAAATCTGTCCAGTCAATACTATGTACTTTGACTGATTTCAATGAAAAGAGGCAGCTGAGGTCCAGTAGATGTATTATTCTCCGCTATACTACTATCCCTTATGCAACCCCTTCCCATATCACCAACCAATTTGACCACTGTGTTTTCAGCTATGGTCACATCAGCTAGTACAGCAGTCACACTCTTCCCTACCACATCTGCCACCCATGTATCAAATACTGTACTCCCCCGCCAAATTGCAGCTAAAATATGCTCCAGAACTGTTACATCAACCTCCAGAGATGCCCCTTGCATTGTTATGCCCTCAAATGCTTTCGTGAGCCGGGCAAGGACATGGTTGGCAAGCCCATAGAAATCATAAGCTTTGAAAACTACTGCATGATCTAGCAATCCAAAAAACTTGTCAGACAACACGTCTTGAGCACACCCAAGAATCCTATTCTTTATCACATCCTCATCTGACTGACTCTCGTCTTCCTGGCTGTTTCTGCAATCTCTTTGTGCTTGGCCATTACCACCATATGTCAAGCTGTCCTCCTCATTTTCCTCTGCCAACAAGTTCAAATCTAGTGCCCGTGCTGGCCTCTCTGAGAAACTCAATTTTGGGCGCTTCACTTGTACCCTAGGATCTCGTTGTCGGAGGATAGGCCCATCTGATTTCCGCTTAAGAAAACCGTCCACTGGATGTACAAGCTCCCCATTAGCTCCATCTGTATTTGGCAATGCTGCCCCCCACTCCACAACAGCAGTGTTACTTTGTGACTGGAAAAGGACTTTATCACTGTGAGTATCCTCAACCAGTAGACGCATGGCACCACCTCCTAATGCTACCAGCCTCTCCACTGAGAATTTTAGTCCACCCAGGCTGTGCTCAGGGACCAAACTCTCTGCCCCAATATTGGAAGTCATTAAGACAATAACATTACCAAAGCTCACTTCCCGACCACTAGAGTCCACCAGCTTGCCCCTCTCCATAGCACGCAAAAGGCTAGCCCGAACTACACTGTCTGCTTTATCAATATCCTCCAGTAGTAAGACTGAAAAGGGTTTCATGCGGACAGCTTCTGCTAGCCTATCCAAGGAGCTCCGACCCCGATAGCGTATGCCATTATCATCAGTCTCAAGTCTTGATACTGCTTGGTCCCCAAATCCCAGACAAATTAGATTTTGCTCACTACCTGAAACCATCTCAGTGAGTGCTTTTGCAATCAACTGTTTTGCCAATGGATCAGGTCCAAGGAAAAGTAACCATGAGTCAGTTTTAGACATCACACCTCGCATCTTTCCCATACCAGCCCGACAATTCATCACTGTGGAGGTAATAGCAGCCACTGCCTCACCCTGCCAGCCCACCCTTGAAAGAAGTGCTTTATACAGGCCTTTCAAACTATCTGCAATGCTTTCCTGCAATGCTTGCAGTGGGCCTTGGTTGATAAACAGTGCTGGTGTAGCTGGTGGTGGCAATTTCAGTTCAGTGGATCTGGAATTGACCATTTGCCATTGCAATCCCCTTAAATGTGATGTACCACCGGTCCTCCCCTGCATCTGCTCCTGATGGATCTGCCACTGAGGGCGGCGTTGCATGGGGCTGCAGTTCATCACAGTATTTTTCAGAGAATGGCTAATTGGACTGCCAGAAACAGTTAGTGCACTGGGTCGACCAAGTGCAAGATCTGTCTGCACTGACATCAGACTTGCTCCCCGCTCAACTGACGTCACACTAGTTCCATGCATATCTTCTTGCTCTGCAGAGGCTGAAATCACACTGCTCCCATCATTTGGCTCACCAATATCAAGTGTGCAGACCATATCATCCCTCTTCCGACTGGTACACAGGTGGCCATCCACGTGTACAGTACTCATAGAGTTCACTGAACCTATGCTGCATGGAGAACTCTGTGCCCAGTATGGTAAGGCTGATGAGCCTTGCAATTGTTTTTTTGACAACAGCAAGCCTGATGAATTCCCCTGTATTGCCTGTGGTGGGAAAGTAATGGACCCAAGCTCTGCCATCCAATTTTGAACTACATTAGGTCTTCCCCTTCACAAATTTGGATTATATCATTCAACCATTTCATGCTTCCCCTAACACCTTCTGGACTATTGTGGATTACATGCAAGCACATCACAATGACACTCTTCAATCTGTGAGGTGAATTATGCAACCATGAAGGGATATAATTGCAACATGATTTGATAATGCTCTGGGAACCACTAATGTAACCATGTGGAAGTTTATGGTTGTCAACATAGAAATTGCATCCAAATGGAGTTTTCAGAAGCTTACATTCCAAAGGGTTGAATTCTGTTCTAGGTGAAGTGCTTCAGAAAAGAGTAGTGAGCTTACTGTGAGTCTTGCTGTCTGCCATAGTTCCATTCCCTAACCTCTTGCTTAGGGGTGACGGCTCTGTCTTGAGGATTGAAGAAACAGGAGCATGAAGATGCGCATGCACATTCTGGCATGTTTCTTGCCACTTCCGACGAAGCTCTTTCAGCTTTTGAATCACAGAATGCTCTTTAACCTGTAATCCATCAATTTTTGGATTTGTAATTTGGGACCTCAGACTATGAACTTTACAAGCTATAGCTACTTCCAAATGAGAAAACCAATTTATTTGCAATAATTTTTACCTGAGAGCTACACATATCCAGCCTCCCTTCATTGAGAGCATCCCCAGAAGACAGGGAGCACCACTCTGTTGGAGCCAGATGCAAGGAAAGCCTCTCAAGTTCATGAAGTTGGTGTCTCTCTTGTTCAAATTTAGCCAGGCATTCTGCACAGCATTGAAGTTTATCTCCAATTTTATCATCTCCATGGCAAGGCCTGACAGCTGCTAGGTTGGGAACTTTCCCCTCTACAGCATACAATCTTGGGCTAGAAGAATCTGGCCCCTTCGCTGTTCTGCAAAACCCACCACACAATACTTACACTTAACAGGGCAGGCAGAGATTGCCCATACCCTAGTAGACCTTGCAATAAAACCCAAATTTGCAAAGAGAATTGAAATTATTTGGAAAAAATCAGCAGAATTTGTCTCCTAAAGAAATGTTCCCATCATGTTGCCATATATATTTGCAAACAATGAGAACTTCTCCATTCTTACAATTTATGTCAACCTGCATAAAACTGAGAGATGAGCAAACAATAAGGTCCCTATCATGTTGATTGCAGAGGAAGCAGGGACTTGACATACTTCTCTAACTGTTGCAGAGCAGAAAAATAATGGGATGTTGAAGAAGCTACTTGCAATGGCTGCAACCCCCATTGCACTTCCAGCTCTGGGTGTTGAGCCTGGCACTTCACAAACACCTGCTGGGTCGCCACCCCAACAAACCACAGCCTGCTACCTGCATGGCGTAGCAGCAACCTTTCAAGCTCTGCAGCAGCATGCTGTGCAGGGCAGAAGCTCATGGCCCCCTTCTTGACGTGCACTGGATCTGAGAGCCATTGTAAATCCCCAAGGTGCAGCACTGCACCTGCTGGCATGCACTCATCCACAATCTTGCTCAACTTACCCAGCTTCTGTTCCATATCCAACTGGCTGCAGGAGGCAAAAGACAAGGACGACAGCTGTGGGTCAAGGACCTTCAGTCTGCATAATTGCTCAGGTACCTGCCCCATCTTTATGAGGATGGCAAGATCCTTGACAACAGCATTAGCACAGGCAGATGAATCTGAATCCACCACAAGAAGGGCATTCCGCTTTGAGGGTCGCAGAAGAATCTCAATTAGTCGACAGACATCATTCTCCCTCCCTCCAAATTCAACACCAGGCTGCACAAGCTGCAAAACATTTCCAGTGAGCAGCAAAGACACAACGTCTACCAATGGATTTTAATTATGTATTCCCTGATCCTACTGGGGCTTCTTCCACTTTCCGGAGGTGACCATCTTCTGACATCCAGAACCTGGGCAGTTATGCCCCACTGTTCTTTGAGGGACTCAGCAACCCCTAGGTGGACACTTCAAAGAGTGGCTCATAGAACTCAGGTGACTATAACACAGGAATAACAAACGTGGAGTAAAAGGGAATTGAACCCACAACCAACTGCAAGCTTTCCCACACAAGCTCAAAGGAATGCAATGTATGGTGCATGAGAAATAAGCAAACTGACCAACACACTTAAATTAACCCTTCAGCATCACATGCACAGCCTGAAGAATGGGCTCAGATTCTGCCATGTATGCCAGGGCAAAACACCACAAAAGGTCAAGTAAGGCTTCAATTTCCAGCTGGGATTGCAACTTAATTGTGAACTCAAATGCCAAATATCAAAGGGAAGCAGATATGATTATTCATACATTATCAGGCCCTTGGCTGTGGAAAATACAAGGGGTGAGCACATGTAAATTCAGATTTTACCCCATAAACCCCCTGATGAGAACCTCATGTATAAATGGTTGAGGTCAACCATAGAGACCAGATGGGTGGTAAAGCTCAATCCAACTATGGACAGTGAAGTGCTCAGAAGTGTGGTACTGCTCACTTAAACAATCAAATTTTCAAAAGCCAGATTAAGAGAAAAGCTCACAACTAAGGGCAGTTGCAAAACAGATGCATAGCATAGTACCAGTACATATATCTTTGAAAAGACAAAAATAGCTCACCATACTTGACTCAATCTGGATAGAAATTGTGAGATGACCTGACAATAAGGTCTTCAGACCAAACTATCGAAAGCCCTTCATACCAAACTGCAGGAGAAAGAGAAGAGAAACCAAACAAAAAGAAAAGAATATAACTCAAAGTGACATGGACAATAGTGTGAGTTTCTTGCATGTTCAGTAGCCATCACCAGCAATATGAAAAGTAGCGACTAACTTCCATAACAAACAACATCAATAAGATGTACAGAATTTTAGCCCCAGATCCAGAAGTAACAGGAAGACCGAGCCATGATGCTGGCTAGATCACAAACACAAAGGAAGCGGAAACAGAAACAGAGAGAAGAAAAAAAACACAAGAGAAAAGAAAAGGACAAGTAAGAAAGGGAGGAAAATAAGTGAAAGATTTAGGATCATGCAGCTTGGGGATACTATACCAAGTCCATAGTGTAGATCCAAGGACATTCTGAAGTACACATAGAAAAATAAAAATTGAAAATGCACTACGCATTATCTTCTGGATCCTGGACTTGAAGAAGCAACAACTTAATATCAAGGATTTCTGCACTAGGTTAAGAGGAGATTTTTGAAAAGTGTCACTATACCTGATCAGGCATCATTTTCTGCTGCTGCACCTGAGGAACCTGGCTCTCTACAGGGGCATTCAGCTGCAAACCCACGATTGTTTTGTCACAGCCTTCAACAAGCTCCTGCAGCTTCATGGAGCTTGAGCCCATCACTGTTTCCGTCTGGACAGAGGGGTCCTTGCTCTCCATCTGCTCACAAATTGGCAATGGCAAATTTGCTCCTGGTCTAAAGCTTGTGAACTGGGTTGTGCTTGAAGGACTTGACCCAGTCCTGAAGCTTGGGAGCCCAATCATGCTCAGAGAACTGGATCCCAGTTTTGAACATGGTTTACTAGTGGGTCTCGAGCTCGGGATAGAGTCTGTGTTTGGTAAGCAACCGATGCTGGTGCTAGGAGTCAGACAGCTTGAGATGTTGTCTTCAAGATTACCCTTGATGTGGGCACTAGAGGATCCCGCTTCCTTAATCACCCGGCTGACACTGGGGTCATCCAGTACTGAGATGATGAGCTGCTCAAGCTCAACCTTGATAGCAAGCAGAGGTGGCTGCTGCTGCTCAGAACAGCACCCGCGTCGCTGATGGGCATGTGCACGCTTCAGCGCAGCCACCAATGCATTTGAGAGGGTGGGCTGTGAGGGAGTAGCTGGTCCTGATTGTGCAAGGTGGTCGAGTGCCACATTGAAGCAAACCTCAAGTGCTCGCAAGGGAGTTGGCCCAGCAAGCATCGATGCTTCATGCAGCCCACTTCCAGAATGCAACAAGAGCATAGCAGCGACATGCAGGGGCTGCACTTGCGCATGCCCCCGCCGTCGCGCCTCTGCTATTGCATGCTTCAGAACTGATTGCGCTGGAGGTGTTAGCGTGTGTTGCACCCAGTTGGCCCCCGCTCGCATCCCTCTACAGAATCACTGACTCCTGTCCACCCTCTTCACAACCTCACTTGTCTTGGATTTTGGTATGGTCTTCAAACAAAAATGCTTTCTTCAAGAGCAACTTCTTTGTTCATGTCTCTGGCAAGGAGAGGTACTCAAGCTCCATGGTGAGGTGAAAATCTGCAGTTGTCAAATGGCCTCACGAAAATTAGAATGAACCTCAGATATGTACTAGCATAAAGTGTCAGTGAACACAATACCAAATCCAAATGTTGACACAGCAGCAACAGCACTACAAATGTTTTTTCATAAAATGCATCTTGTGTGTCCCATCCCCTCACATCTTGTCTTTCACTGAGGAGGCAGTGAAATCAATTGAGCATCTGAATGGCTGCTTCACTCATACAACAAGTCTTATGTCCAGATTCAGGAAATTGTTGATAATTACCCCGTGGATATTTTTTAAAAAGCTGAGCCGACATCAGAAAACAATGAGAGAGAGTTTTTAAAGAGTGCACCTTCCTTCTGTTATAATCACCACTTTCATACATGTTGGTCACAGACAGAACCAGACACATACCCCTATACCTCATGCATAACAAGTGCAGCTCTATTGTGGATGGGAAACCAGACCCACAACAAATTTCTAGGACTTCACCACTATGCAATTATGGTGCCAGGTTCTTGTCCTGGTCCCATAAGATGCTGTTCCCATAAAGGAGGAGGGGCAGGGCAGATATATTGCATGCAGATAGATGTGAGGCGGTTCATCCTTTGCAAAACACAACTTGAGCCAAAAACCCTGGCCCCTTTGGATTGGGAATGTCAAAAAGTGGTGCATCGTCGTCGTCATGGCACCATTGATGAATGATCCACCACCACAAGACAAAAGTTTGAGACATGTATAGCGTTCACATCAAACACAGTTGAACAGGAATGGCTCTAGAAATGTAGAGACCTGATGAATCTAGATGCAACCCTTTCTGTTTGTTTCTGAAGACTTCCTACAGAGCTGGACAAGGCAATGGAATGCAGTAGTAAGCTGCAGATGGTTATTCAAAGAATGGAAAACTGGCTATGTATCATCACGCTGTATGCAAGCCTTTTTTCCATGCCAAGAACAAGAAGCACCTCACTCCGCCTTCCGAAAACACACAATAAAACAAACAACGAGAAAGAACAATTCTAGCAACTACACTCGCAAAAAGAAAACGAAAAAACAACAACATGCAAGCAGCATCTCCTGCAGTTGCTTTTCCCTTTGAGAAGAGGATTGGTGCAAAAAGCTTTTCGTCACACCTGTTTTGTTTGTTTGTTCGTTGCCACCTCGTCCTCCTGCGGTTTAAGCAGCAGCAGTAGCAGGATTCTCTCTGGAATCAAATGTATGCGAACATGAAGCACACAAACCCCCGCCCCACCCGCCCCCCTCCAATGTAGTCCGTCCGTCAGTCGGTCGGTCGGTCATGTACAACAATCTCTGATGTATGCATGTGTTCCTTCCTTCCTTCCTTCTCCCGATCCCCCCTCCCTACTACAACAACTGGCGTGCTCCAAACTCGATCGTGTGGGAAAAAAAACAAATACACAACACAAGACGATTTGTGGCTTCTGGATTTGATTAGAAGGTGCAAGAACAACACGGCTCACCGTCGAGAACTATGCATAATCATCATCATCATCATCGCTGACGCTGTTGCACAAGATCGAACCCGATCTCCCGAATTCTCGCGGAATCCAAACACCAACGTTGCGACGAAGAAGTGCGCGGGCAGGCGTGCGTGCGTGCGTGCGTGCGTGGTCGCTGGTGCCACTCTCTCTCTCTCTCACAAGACCAGGGGCTGTTTGGTTTCGCCTCTTTACCCTATCTCCAAATCTTTTCAATTTTCACCTTTTCAAAAGAGTTTTTCTTTTTTCTTTTTGGTGTTTAAAAAAAAATTCCTTTTTCTTTTCTTTTCTTTTCTTAGGAGTCTTTTAAGAAAAGGAAAAAAAAAGGGAGAACCCCCCCCCCAGCTTATTCATTTTTTGGGTGCGAAATTTCGCCAAAATGCCAAATATATATATATATACTCCCGTTTTTCTGAATTTAAAAAAAAAAAACTCGCCATATTTGGACTCTACATTTAGTTTGGTAAACAGGTTTCGAACTAGGTTTTTTTTAAAATTGTTTCGACAGGTTCTAAAAACCTGTCGCCATTTAATGCTAAATCCCTCTTGGGATGCTACCCAATCACGCAACATCTGAAATTTGAAAACAAAATCACTGCCCCCGCCCCCCACCCTCTCTCTCTCGTTTCCAAATAAATTATTACTTTTACATTAATTTTACTCCCTGCAAAATAAGAAGTTACTTACTAGCCTACCATGCAGTGATCATTTTTTTTTAGTACCCTTTTAGCTTACAACAGTGGTGCTCAATATTTACATCTTTTTACTTTTTACCCTACCCATGTATGTACCCGATCTTTTGCATTTTCCAAATTTAAGAAAAATATCTGTCTAGTTTTCTTTTTTTTTTAAAGGTTTTATTCTTTTTTGAGGCCTCTTTTTAGTGGCCATATTACCAAAGAAATGTTAGATCTGAACTCAGAGACCCTGATTTAATCTAAGCATGGGATATTTGTGATATTTAGAAATAATAATTTAAATAGATTTTGGGATTTTTTTTCCATGATAGGAACTAACTAGTGATTTTTTTTTGGTGCTAAGAATTCACCATTTTGCTATTAAAAAAGTGGCCAGATTTATATCTTTACCCTATCTACTGATCTTTTCATTCCCCATCTTTTCAAAAAATTGTTTAGTTTTCTCCTAATTAGCCTTTCTAAATTAGGGTTTGTTCTTTTTTAAGCTCCCCTGGACTCGCCACCGATTTCCAAATAAATTACTTACATTTATTTTTACTTGGCAAAAGCAAAAAAAAGCAGCGCGTTTCACCTTCTACAACAAATTGTAAAGATTCCAGATTTACCTTATTTTTACCTCTGATTGACTACTAGTACATAGTTCGACATGTACATTCTACCCCCATAACTAACCCCGATCAACGTTTTACCAATTTTTTATTTTCATAAATTGAAATGTTCATAAATTTTTAAAAAACACATTGTGCATTTTCTTAAGAATTTTTTTGTTCCAAGTAGTTTTTTTTTATAATAAATTTTGCAAAATAGCAAGAATTTGTCACCCACCACAAGGGTTCTATCAAACAATTGTCTAATTAATATATGGTTACCTAATATACTAATGTCCCATTGTGGTCAGATATTGTTGTTGTTTTTTTGCAGCATAGACATAATGGACCTTTTTCCGTAAAGGCAACATTTGTACCTACATTCCCTGGTTTTTTTTTTTAATAATTGTTTTGTGAGTTTTGTTAATGAATTTGCTACTACTGTATGTAGATTGATTCTCCAACTTCGTTGATGGGATTTTGTTGGATCTGGTGGTGTGATATCACACATATTGCCCACCACTAAGAGCTCATATGAGCATAAAATGACGTAGTGTACAAGTAGAACAAAATCTTATTTTGCATGGTGAGACGCCAAATGTAAGGTGACAATATGCACATTCACAAAATGGGTGTAGATTTTTTGTTGGCCGTGAACCCTACTAGTAACCTAGATTCCATATTGATTTTGCTGAAAGTGAGGAATCTACAAATAAAAGGATTTGATTGGTTATTGGAGGTCAATTTCACCTATCAAAATGCCACCCCTGCAACTTTGAAACTACCAAAATTTTCCAAAAGTAAGGGGGAAAAAAAAAAGTCTTTGCAAGCTGCTTTTACACCCCCAAGAGCTTTACATTCCAGCTTAGTCTTAGAAAGAAGACGCAACATAACATAACATCAATGGTAAACAAACTCTCCATTATACATACAAAGCTCACTCAATACCAAACTCAGGGATGGGGGTGAACCCTCACCTTGGGTGAACCACTACTCATGTTGGTACTGTGGTTAAAAATCACAAAATCCATTTAAATTATTTCTAAATATTTACAAATATCCCATGCTTATACTAAATCTGGGGGTCTTAGAGTTCAAATCTAACATTTTGGGGCTTAATATGGCCACTAAGAGGCCTCACTCCAAAATGTGAAGGCACCACTGTGGGTGCTGGGTCACCCTGGCTGTGCACCTGGCCCCCTCGGCCAACCTCCCCACCATCACTCTGTATCCAAATCCACACATTTTATTTGTGGACATTAAGCCCCCACTCCACCCCAACTTCCATTATTCGTGGATTTGCCCTTCAACCTTATACTTGTACATTCTTTGTGAAGGGGAGGGGAAGGGAGGGGAGCGACCGACAGCATGAACTCAATTTCTAAATTGCTTCATTTTGCAACGTGGGCGGTTTGGGGTTTGCCTAACAAGTAACATACCATATATGTCACTCTCCTCTCATGAGCCTTGTTTTTTCACTCATGAGTCAAAACCCCACCCTATCCAAATTCTGCAATGTGCGGAGCTTCTATAAATCTGAAACCTCAACAACAACAACAACAATGCATTGCCTATGTCATAGTGACAATTTATTGTAGGGTAAAAATACTTACACATGCAACAACTCCCTCAACACTCAACACTCACCCCCCCCCCCCCCCCCAAACTTTCCTTTAAAAAAAAAAAAAAAACACCCAAAAAACAAAAAATTTCCAAAAAAATAAACCCACAAAAAAAAAACCACACATAAAAAAAAAAAAAAAAAAAACTATTAACAAACCC
>Ga0116227_10009529_pt1 | contig 17575 bp, 15 predicted proteins | sample S1TSphgellanicum_FD_89693 | JGI IMG/M metagenome (GOLD analysis project Ga0116227, IMG submission 89693) | Host-associated microbial communities from peat moss isolated from Minnesota, USA - S1T2_Fb - Sphagnum magellanicum MG | ecosystem: Host-associated > Plants > Peat moss > Unclassified... | reverse complement strand
TGTTGAAAATTCAAACTCAACTAGTTAGGTTTCATTAGTTACTAGAATAGGAAAGTAACTAGGTTACTTTCACAAGGTTGAATTACTTTCTTTACTTATATTAGTTTGGTTATTTGTGGTTTGGTCTTTTAGTTAAATACCTTGGTGTTGATGGTTTGGCTTTCTTTTCATCATTACACAAGTTTGTGTATTTCATATGACAAAAACCTTGAGGAGTTCTTGATGTTATGTTTCGTGTTGTGAGCATCATGTTGTAGTTTTTATTCAATAAAGATTTATGTTTGTTCTTGAGTAGATCTCCTATTTGTTAACAATTGGAAGATTCCAACTACCAATAAAAAAAATGAACTTATGTGAGCTATTCATGCCCACATATAGGAGCTAGTGGCTTTGGGACGAACACCATTACCTTGTTTCATGGAGCTACATGTACCATGCATTCCCACTTGCATGTTGTATATTGCAAATTCTTATTTATTATTACATTCCCATTGACAATTACAAAAGTTAATAGGAGATTGAGGTGGGTTTTCAACCCAAGTAACCAATTATGAATTCTCTTACTATGGGTAATCATGAAACATTGTTATGTTGTGATTTGCAAGGGCAACAATTAGGAGTGGTAGATGAGGTGGGTGAAGGGGAGCAAGATGTGCAAAAGCCCACAATAAAGGTACCATCTTTCCAACCTCCATGTGCATGTTTTAATTTCATGGTTTTAGCAAACTTTAAAGTACAATCACTATGATAGATTACACATAACTAGTTTTAGATCCAAATTGATTTGATCTTAATGGGACAAGCTCCTACCATGATGCAAGCCCTAGTGACATGGACCATGTTTAAATGACATAAAATTTAGTGAAACACACCAATTCACACAAAACTTAGTGATATAGGCCCTATTGGCATAACTCAAGTAGTGATAATTACATGCAATTGCAGTGACACAAACCTTAGTGAGAATAAAAACTTGAGTAACATGTAGGTTAATTGGCATGATCCATAATGGCATAGGCCCAACTACCACAAATTGCAATGACATAGACCTAATGATATAGTACACTAGGCCCAATTGACACCAACCTTAGTAACATAGGCCCTAATGACATTACACCTTGGTGACATATGTTGAGTGACATAGGTCATAGTGATATAGTCATTGTCCCTAGTGACATAGTACACTATGCCAGTATGACACAAACCTCGATGACATTGGGCCTTAATGACATATGTTGAATGACATAGTCCATAGTGATATAAACCTAAGACTTGGTGTTACAAGTTATGACATTTACATGAAGCCCAAGTGACACAAACCTTAGTGATCAAAATAAAAACTTGAGTGCCATAGGTTAAGTGACATGATCCATAGTGGCATAGGCCCAACTCCCACAAACTGTAGTGACATAGACCTAAGTGACATTGTCCATACTGACATAATACACTAGGCCCAAATGACACCAACCTTAGTGACATACACTTAATGACATGACACCATAGTGACATATGTTAGTAACATAGGTTGAATAATGATATAAACTTAGGTCTTAATGTTGCAAGCTAAGTGACACAAATGTCAATGACATAAGCCATAGTGACCAACATCTTAGTGACCTAGGCCTTAATGACATAGATCTTAGTGACCAAAGCCCTAGTGACATAGGTCTTTTCTGTAATTTTTTTGATTTTGTTGAATCTTGTAGGGGCTAGCAGGAGCAAACAATGATCATGAAGGGGAGAAGGGCCAAAGGGGCCAATGATAATGAGCAGCATTACACACCACTTCAGAGGTGCATGTAAAGGGCACATCACATCACGAGTGGATTTGATTGATATCATGTAGGTGAAATTAAAGTGATTTGATCATTGGTTAAAATGGTGACATAGGCCTAGGTTAGCAAACAACCACTCTCACATTTTGGATGTGCTACATATGTTAACTGTACATGTGGACTTGTATTTTCACACATGTGGCAGGTTGCTAGCCAACTAAACAAAAGAAAGTCCAAGGTGTAATACATGACTAGCAAGCCACAATGTTGTGTTGTGGATCGTGACATGTGGAACAACATGGAAGCCAAGGTTAATGGGTTGGCTACAAGCATGAATGAGATCACAAAACTATTCCTAATGAATAGGGGAGGCATTAGACCTAATGGAAACAGTAACATGTTCACTACCACCATTGTGGAGGGGGCAAACATGGTGCAAGATGTGAGTAATTCTCTTAAGGACATAACTTTGACATTAGTGCTTAGGTTAGCTGAGATCACTCCCACCCACTTAACCTTAATGATCCAATAGAAGGGTCCACATCCTTCATAATCAAGGGTGGAAAATGTCACATTGGATAGGCATACATTAAAGCCCATTTCCAATTTTGGTGGAAACTCCAAAGTTGCCACATTCTAAGGAGGTAGTGGAAGAGGAAACCATTGTGACATGCATGAAAGTCGAGCATCCACCTGTTGTACTTGAGGGGGATGAAGCAAAGGTGTATGAATGCACCTCCCATGGTAGAACTTCCACATGGAGATGAGCATAATGACAATGATTTAGGAAGCAAGGATGCAGATTATGCAAGTGAGGATTTGCTTCTCCAACACTTGGGGAAAAAAAAAGGTGGGTCAAGTACGTAAATGGAAAGGATGATGGTTCATGCTTTCAAGGGTATAATGCAATACTCAGATTCAGGGGAAGAAGGTGCAATGAACAATATTTAGGAGTTGGAAGTCAAAAGACTAAGGGATTCAATTTGTATTCCTATTTCCAAGAGGTTAAAGAGGGACTGAACAAGAAAGCAAAAGATAATGATTGAATCATCAAATGATGACACATATGATACTTTTCCTTATGCATCGAGACAAGTAGGGTCCCCTTCTCAAGCTACGACAAAGGATTCCCATTCTAGTGTTGATGCATCACTAGTCACAAGTCCATTTGGGCAAATTAACGGCCATGTTGATGTTTTAATTCTAGATAGCCAAAAGCCTATAGTAACAGGCTTGGGAACCCAAGTAGAGGGTGAAAATGTTGCATTGACACAAAGGCAACCCCCCAAATCCAAGAGGACATAAGCTTGTGGAGATGGTGGGGTAGGAAGGGGAATAAATTTGTGGTGTAGTCTCCACATACCTTAATGAAAACCATTCGAGCTCCAATAACCAAGTTGGAATTCAAGCCAAAATATTTGGTGCATAATCTACCACCTCGTGATCAATGTGGCAGCAAGAAGGCAAAGAATGTAGCAACATCTGAGTCTGGGAAGCAAGCACCCACAAAAAGTTTGGCAAGAAAACTAGAACAATGCATGTTCGGGCTAACATTGTAAATACACTACTCATAGAATTTGTCTTAGGTTTCAATAATGGTCAAGTTATTTGTTAAAATAACCATTGATACTTTTGAACTTGCATTCAAGGTCTAAGTAAAGGGTTCAAATTAACACTTATGCGATGGCAGACCCCATTGAAATTTAACACCAAATGTTGGATTCTCCACCCTAGATACCTTGGTGTAGTTGTGGCAAAAGGGATTGTAAGTGTGAATAAAATCTCCAAGAGCCTTGCCACACCTGGCCTCCCTACTTTATGTGGGGAATTCAGCCAAATGGTCATTGTGACCAAGGTACATCAACATGGGACTCCATGTTTGAGCCCTAAGCCCAAGCATCTCCCACGGGCAACCACTTTGGATGTTGCATGTGTAGGCCTTACATGCAAAAAAACCTACATACAATGGGCATGTACTACTTGGTCAAAAAATGAATTGGATACTCTACATGTGTGAACCATACCAACACAACCATGTGCGATAGTCTCAATTTTAAGAGTTGCATTTGGGTTATTTGAGTGTGGTAAGGTTATTAGGGGCTTTTAGCAACTTCATAAGGGTGATAAATGTGCATGGTTGCATGGAGGGGTTGTTTTCTTTTCCAAAATACGATATTGGTGAATAAGGTGTTGGGTTAGTTCTTTTCTTCAACAAAAAGTTGGTAATCATAGTTTTAAAACCTCAATGGTGTAATTAGGGGTGAGAAATCTCTAGAAGGTTGGGGGTAGAAGCACACACCAAAATTAGTGGTGTTTAGCAAAACATTGGTCTTGTTTTAGTATTTAATAAGTACCAAGGATGTTTGAAATTCATGAAGTAGTTGAAGGGGTGTCAATGAAAGGTCCATTAGAAATAGAATAATTTTCAAGCCTTATGAACATAAGATTAATTCGAGACAACTTAATGATTAAATAAATAGTGTGATAGGATAGCAATGGCAATGTGAATGTCGTAGTGAACGAAACATTTATTTAGAGTAGGGATAAGCTTAGCGAGGAGCTGCAATTACATGTTGAGTCCTGGACTATGCCTCAGTGATGGTTTATAACTGCAGGAAATCTAGGATGCATTGAATGGTGCGAATTAGGTAATCTGCCTTGTTATTAAGAAACATTCAACAAATCGGACCTCATAACTAATGATAGTGTCCAATGTCAGGAACTGAAAACCGCACGAAAATAGAGGTGTCTTCAGTTTCATAACAACCTTCACAGATGGTTTCAAGTTCATCACCAGAAACATGGTCAATTTGCAACAAGATCACCAGGGTGCGAGAGTTTCGAGAGATGCGATAGTGCCAAGCTCGAAAGGGTTCAACTTTAAGATGAGCGCGCACTTCTCAAAGTTCAGGATTTTCATCACGAGGACATTGCATCAATGTCAAATCTAAAGATGTCTCTGGAGCCGATTCTTCATTGACTTGTGCAGCATGAGGTCCATAAGACGTGGCCATATGCGACGCCATAATTTCAAGGAAAGGAAAAGAGATTTTCAATCAAAATCAAATCAATAATGAATGTGTGGAAGACTTATTACATCAAGATGTGAGGTTGTAATTTATAGATTTAAAATAAAATAAAATGCATAGGTAATGACCTAGAACCACGGTAAAATAAAACCTTAAGATCAATGAAAAAAATGAAAGTTTCAATAAAATTTGTTGGAGGGAAAATGGGAAGAGGGGAAAAGATGCTTCTCCTTTTCCTTCCATTGGCCACCAAGCAATGGAACCTTCCAAAGGCCACCAAACATAGAACCTTTTAAAGGCCACCAAACAATGGAACTTTCCAAGGGTTGCCAAGGATGGAGCCTTTCAAGGGCCACCAAGTAATGGAACCTTCCAAGGGCCGCTAAGCATGGAACCTTTCAAGGGCCACCAAGTAATGGAACCTTCCAAGGGCCGCCAGCATGGAACCTTCTAAAGGTCGCCAGGCATGAAACCTTTCAAAGGCCACCAAGCAATGGAACCTTCAAAGGCCACCAAGCAATGGAACCTTCAAAGGGCTGCCAGGCATGGAACCTTTTAAGGGCCACCAAACATTGGAACCTTCCATTGGCCCTTGAATTGAGATCTTATTTCCCCTCCTTCCTTTTCCTTATTTTTAAGAAGGCGAATTCGAATCATTGAAGTTTTTTTTTCCCCGGGATAATTTTCAATTCAAATCTTGAGAATACTTGTTCCCACAACCTTGTTGAGGAAGAAAAGAATGATTAATCTTGGTAGATGGTACAAAGGAGTGTAGATTGGACATTTGTAATAGTTTTGAAAGAATGGAAGTGAGTAGGGATAATGTTGGGAGGTTGAAATTTCAGAAAAGTTTGGTAACATAACTTCCTACTGGTTTAGCCGCATAGCTTAGGATTTGATAGCAAGGTGCACCTTGTAATTAGCTTTTTAAAGAGCTAAGGCAAGCCGGATTTGAATAACATATGTGTTAGGAATAATATTTCAAATGATTGGTGGTCTGCAGCCAAGTTGAACTTACTACCTTCGTGAAACCCTTTCGAGTTTGGTGGCATAGCTTCTTATTGGCTTAGTTGCAAAGCTTAGGATTTGGTAAGAAGGTGCGCCTTGTAGTTAGCTTTTTAATGAGCTAAGATAAGCCAAATTTGAACAACATTGTGTTAGGAATAATATTTCAAGTGGTTGGTGGTCTGCAACTAAGTTGAACATGGTGTCCAACCTTTAAAGGTTAATTTAAATGAACGACAATTTGACATAAAATTATAGGATTTGAGGTGTTTGAGCTTGGAAAATAGATCTATCAATTCTAAATCATAAATGATGCATAGGAGGCGAGTTACTTGGTTTTAACTACAAACACAGTTTAATGTCTATAAATACACTTGCATTGTTCCTTCACCGGTAGCATATGTACTTTCAAGTATAGTCACCTCATAAAACTAGGAGTAAAGGGACATGAAATCGCCTCACAACATGCCCAATTTTGTTTTACAATCAAGGATGATTATAGTTTCATGTTGTGCATCCTATCGGAATTATCCCATTGTGGAATTTTGTAGTTAGGAGTTTAAAGTATGATAATTGGGCGGATTTTTGGAAATTTTGAGTTTGTGAAACTGTAATTATGATTTAGACACATTCATGGATTTGATGGTGGATTTTTAAAAAAAACCCTACCATAGCTATTACATGAACCATACTTGTCAACATTATTTTTGCCTCAATGTGATGATGTTTATTTCCATGAGTAGGAGTAGGACCCAATCCATATATGGATTAAAGGGGTGGATTTTTTTTTATGCTTGCACTGGTTTTCATTAATTAATGTAGAATTAATTCATGTTTTAAGCATAGGTATGTTCTTCTTTGGATGCTTCAAATTCTTTGGTTTGCATCAGCTTTGGAAACAATATTTTGGACATCCAAGGTGGAGCAATAAATCCTTATTGTAGAGTTTTAAGAACTTAGGAAAAAGGTTATTGTGACCTTGTGTAATTTGGCTCTTTTTATGTCCTTGTGCCAATCTACCAAACAACAATACATTGTTGTATGGCATCCAAGGCTTTTGGTGAACTATCTTTCAAAAGTGAACATGTTCATCTAGAATTCACAACTAGATGCCATATGGCATCTTGTGATAACGACTTTTGGATCACATGGTTAGTGGGACATGGGAAATGCATGCAAGGGTAGAAGGCATTGGAACCATCTTCACAAATGCAACAAAGAGGTGTGCAACCATACATAACTATGTGGTGTTTGTGGGGGACTAATAAAATCCATGTGCTAGTGTAGCCCTATAGAAAATAACGCTAGAATGTTCATTAATAAATCCTTTCAAATTGGAGGATTATGTGAATAAGCCAAATTGGACTAGGATGTGTATTTTGTAGGACACACATAGGTTGGGTACTATGAGTGTGGCATTTAAGACTCATTCAATGTGTTGAAACAACCAGAGCTTCAATGTCAAAATGGGAAACTAATCCCAAATGGTAAGTTTACAATTTGTATGTGTGGACTCTATATTATAATCTCTTATATGTGCATTAATATTGTAACATCTTTTGATTGCCTTTTCAAAATAAAAATGAACTAACTAATTATGATGGTTGTAAGCTGGGAGCATGGCTAATGGGAACTTTGTTTACAAGTTTTATGTTATTTTTGTAGATGGGTTTACATTATTAGAATCTTCCAAGATATTTTTGGATAAGGGCAAAGTTGATGATGTTTTCAACTATGGCACCAAGGTAAATCCTTGTTACATTGAATCTTGTAATCATTGGGATGAAAGGTAAGTTTATGAAGCTAAAAATGACAATGATAATGTATGATTCATAGAACTAGTACTGAAAGCTACAAAGTCTATCAAATTTGAAAAATGATCCATGGATGCAAAGTTGCCATCTATAAGCAAAAATCTCTATGCATCATTGAATGAAAACTTGGACTTGACCATGATAGTAGTACATGTACAAATTATGGTGATTTGGTGGTCTTCCACTACAATTTGCAACACAATGAATTGGCCTTCAAGTAAGTATGTACACCTAATTCAATTATGTGAATTTGGAAACCTTAAATGGAAAACTGGTTTTCATGATTGATTTTAATGATATTGATGTTTCAACAATAAATTGAAAAAAAAATGTTCCTCAATCAAATGTTTTGAAATATTTGCATTTTGTAGCATAATTATACAAGTTTATCACCAAATATATGCAACATAATTGGACATTCATGTCATTAAAGCTTTTGTCACTAGGGCATCTATTATTAAGCGTTATGCCAATACTGCTTATGTCACTAAACCTATATCACTAATACCTAGGTCTACATCACTAAAGCCTATGTCCCTCACCCTACATAATTATGGTGTAATGTCATTGGGACCTATGACATAGTACCTTATGTCACTCAAGTTTATGTCATATGTTAGTAATGCATGTGATTTAAGTTTAGGTGAATAGGGTTTTTGTCATTTTGGCCTACTGCAATATGTCATTAAGACTATGCCACTAATGCCCATTGTCATCTGGTGCCTAATTATGTCACTTTGGTTTATATTGCCAATATGTTTTGTGTATCTTGGGCTTGGTGTAATATGTCATTGAAACCTATGCCACTAATGCATGTGTCACTCACTTGGGCAATTGGTCTCACACAATTTGGAGGGGAAGTATACCAAGTGTTAAACTACACTAAGTATCACATTTTGAAATATTAATGTTCATTGAAGGTTAACCTAAGTATGGGTTGACATAATCTGGAATGAAAATCCGACAAGTGTTAAAGTACATTTTGGTAGGAAGTTTTCAGGACAAAGGTGCACATATGTGGGGCCAAATGATCCATCTAGATTTTAAGATTTGAGTAATGATGGCCAAGTGATTAATTATGTGAAATGTAACTTGTTTGGTCTTTTTGGGAGCTTCATGGAACATATTTGTTTATTTAACAAGTTCGCGGGTGTGAATTCAAGCACAAAAAAAAAGGTGCATCCATTAATTAAGGTTATGACACATTTAGTTATTTGCATAGGTTTAAGACCATGTGACGTGCTCCCAAGCCCCTTGCTAGACCCACTTGAGGGTCCAAGTACGTTGAATTGCGGAAAGTTGGGACTTGAGGGCCGCTCCTGACTTCCAGCACTAAAAGGGGGTAGAAGGGCGTGCTAGAAGTCCCGGGATTAGACTAGGAAGAGAGACAAGTATTATCTCACTCGAATATGCATTGAAAACCAACCACAAGAGGGTTAATTCACATTTGGGAACACCCTTGGGTGTTGGGACAAGCCATGGGCACTTGGACTCACTTGACCCACCACAGCCCGGACTCGGGGGAAGCCACCACCTTCCCCCATATAGTATTTTCTACCGCTCTCGGTGGAGGCTACATTCAAATGGCTCTTTTTCCCGGGACTCCCAAGGAGGAGTCCCAAAACTGTCCCGGGTTGGGGTCTTGGGACTTTGGGAGCTCATATCTCTCGGCTCCAACCTTCGATTGGAGTGAGGTCTAAACCAAAGTCATAGCTCTCCTTGAGAGCTTTCCAACGCCATGTCGCACTCCTTCAGAATACGTTGGGAAGAGGTCGATTCCCGACTTTTAGTGGTCGGGAGTCAAACTGCCAGTTTGACTCCCAGCCTTTCGTTTGCCCATAACTTAGGCTGTAGATGTTTAAATGGCGCATGCGAGGCCATTTTGGGCATCTACACTTCAAGACCTTTCCATTGATATAAAGAACACCTCAATGCAAGGTGTTTTGACCCTTGAACTCGAGCTCTGAGTTTTCGGGAGTCCCGAAGGACTTTAACTTCCCACTTTTGGGGGTGTGAGTTTCATGCTCACACTTATCCCAAAGTGGGGTTGCGACATATAGTATGGATTATATATCAAGACTGGCTAATATATGGTGGATATATTGTTTTTGTGGGGGTCAGGATTGAAGAGAAAAAAAAATGAAGGTATGAAGTGGTGGGCTACATTAAGGTGAACAAACCCTAATAAGTCAATTAAGCATGAAGTTCATATAAATTGAAACAACAAGAAGACAATTCTATTTATTTATACTTGAGTTCATAATTCAACAATGGTTAACTAAAAAGTGACCATGAATGTTTTACATTTTATTGTTGGATCTTAATTGCATAGGAATGGAATTATGGTACTACATGGTTAGACAATACATAAACTTGTATGGCTTTTGATTGGGGACTTGAAGGGGGATTTTAGTATGGAATCCAATCTTCTTCTAATTATTTTGGTAGGATATAACAGGTAAGCTTGTGATGGTGGATCAAATAATGGACTAGGTACAATCCTTCCAACAATAAATTGAGGTAAGATTATAAAAAGTTATAGCTCCCCTTCCTTTGTTTTCTAGATTGGGTTTTAGATTTATAATTTATGATTTTATTTGCACTATTGCCATAAAATGCCAAGCCAAACCTTTTGAGATGTGATGGCCAGTTTAGGGCATGTATGGATTTTTTGATTAGATCTTTGGAGACAATTACAAGTTCCACAATATAGACTAGCATTGAACACTTGGGTTCAATATTTTTTTAAAAACTTGGAAACCTCCAAGAGCTAGCCCTTGATGTAGGTTGACAATGGACAAGTGAGACCCAAGTGAAAATTAAATGATTTTAGAATTACTATAGTGATTTAATAATGTATTACTAATTTGATGTGTCAATGTTTCAAATTTGAAAATGATGTTGAATGACACCCAAGTGATACCAACAAGTGATTTCACTATAGTGGTTTAGTATTCGGAAAATGTGAACTTTTGATGTGCTAGTGAGGCACTTTTGAAAATGATGGATGAGTGCGACTCAAGTGACATTCAAGTGACATCCAAATGATTTACCATAGTAATTTAGTAAAGATGTGAACATCTAAAGTGCTAGTGGTTAGATACTTGAGAACGTTGTGACACTCAATTAACATCCAAGTCACATAGAATTCATTTCACTATAATTGTTGAATGGCCACAAATATGGGTGATAAGTGAACAATTGCTAAAAAGCTAGATGACCTAGGGTTTAATTTGAAGGCTTGATTGTGATGACTATGTTTTACAGTGGAACTTACTTGCATGGGGGATTATGATACCCTTTGGGCACCCTCAAGTAGGGTGTGGTTTAGAATGTGGGGCTACCATTTTGTTTACTCATGTTGGCACATGATTGAAATTGGTGTGTGAGGTAGGAAATCAACTACGAGAAACAGGGTGGAATTAAAGCCATGTCACTACAAATAGCAAATGGAAAAACTATTTGGAAACAAAGATGGAGAGCTTGGCATTGTGCACGAGGGATATAAAGGAACTATTGTTGGACAAAAGACGTGTGTGGTGGAGTGCTAGAAGATCCCTTGGGTTGAAAAGTGGATTAGAGGAAGATCAATTTTGTAATGTCAACTTTTACTATGGATGTGCACATATGGGATAATAACATGAGTTTCAACACACCTCATAGGTTTTCTAATTTACTAATGTATGCCTTAGTGATGTGAAAGGAGTGAGATAATGCTTGGTGACTTGGTAGATTGTCACTTTCATGGAGGTAATGTATCAAGTGATAGACCACCTAGGTATGTGAATGACCACGCTTGAATGAGAAAAAATATGATGCGCCCCCGAGCTCCTTGATAGATTCAAATGTGAGTTTAAAGTGAAAACAACAGAAGATCAAGGAGTTGGGGCACACTCCTTGGCTTGTAGCACTTTGGGGGTAGAGGGGCATGCTATAGCTCTAGGATGGGACTAGGAAGGATGATAAACACTTAATCACTCACACAAACCTGCACAAAACCAGTAACGAATTGGTTAATGCATAGTTGAAGCACTTTTGGTGCTAGGACGAGCCATGGGCAAACTCGGATTCACAAGACTCACCATGGCCTAGATTTGGGGGAAGCCACCACCTTCCCCCTTATAGTATACTTTTACCTCTCCACGAGGCCCACATCCAAATGGCATTTTGTCTCGAGACTCCCAAATGGGAGTCCCAAAATTCCCAAAATTGGGACTCCCATGACTTTGGGGCCTCATAACTTTGTTTACAGACCTTTGATTGAGATGAGGTCTAAAGCAAAATTGTAGCCCTCATCAAGAGCTTTTCAATAATATGTTGCACGCCACTGCACACAAGGTAATCCGGTCGATTTTTGACTTTTAATGGTTGAAAGTCAAATTGCCAATTTGACTCCTAGCTTTTCTTTTGGCCATAACTTGTGTTTCAAATGTCCAAATGGGTCATGCAAGCCCATTTTAGACATGTAAGTTTCAATAGCTTTTCAATGATATAAAAAACTCTTGAATCCAATGGGTTTTGATGCCTGCAATTTCCCTATGAATCTTCGAGAGTCCATTGGGACTCCAACTCCCAAAAAGAGAGTTAACTTGCGAATGTGAGGGTTCATTCTTTCACACTCTTTGCACTCCTAGGAGCATGAGATGTGACCCCCGAGCTTCCCTCTTGGCTTGCAACCTTGTAAGCCCTTGCCTTGGTCGCAAGCCCAAGGCTAGGATTGCGACAACTATTTTGTATTAATTTCATTGTGATGTCTTGTGATGGGTCAGGATGAAGGCGCAATCAATTTGGGGTTGCATCAAACTTTCAGGAGGACAAAAACTTTGCTGACTTGTGTGAAATTCATTGATGTGACCCATATGTCGAAACACTTGTCAACCATCGCCACATTTGTGTTAATAGATCTATGTCCCAAATCTACAAAATCTCAACTTGAATCAATTAGACATTAAATCTATAGGGATGTAAAATACTCGTGAAAAGTATGCTTCTGAAGAGATGTGGTATTTAAGATAAAGGGTGAATTTGAAACAATTTATGTTATGTTATGAAACCCTAAATCTCCATAGGCCACTTAATTAGTCACAAAACTAGCCCACCCTTCTGATAATTTAGAATATTACTCTCTTGGGGAATTATACTTTTTCATGTTCCAAATGAAGTTTTGCAACCTCCCCCCCAAAACAATTACCAGCCTTGCAAGATTTTAACCATCAAATTTTTCATTAAGGACAATGAAATATAAAGGAAATGAAATAGATGAAGGAGATCTTCATTGTTAATATTGTTTTCCATGTATACTCTAGTATATGCACGACAAAGTACAAATTCAGACAATTGCAAATTTACAAATAGCCACAACCCATAATGGATGTGATCGCATTTGTATGATTGAACCATTATTTGCATTAGTTGGAAAGAATATTCAAAGTTCATACTACCCATCAACCATGTAACTTTGCATGGACTTGTATTCTGGATGATTTATATAACATATTAACTCCATACAAATCAAGTGATTGATGATTACATATGTAGCAAAGAAGAATAATATGTGTAGTCATATTAACATGTACCATTAGCAGTCGTAACCATTACTTAATTTGTTCTTGCTAGAAAAAAGAGTTTTTGAACTTTGGATTGTAAAAACTTAATAATATTAATAATATTTTATTGTGAATATATTATATATATCATAAGAACTTGGAATCAATCTAATGAATGAAAAACACATATAAGGATTTTTAAGCATTTGTAATAAAAAAAAACAGTGGTCTAAGGGGGCACGTGTGGTTCCTAATAACATGGTTGGACCCTAATGCAAAGTTTGAGTGATGCACTGTTAGAGTTATAACCTCCTTTTAAAAGTTAACTTCTAGATTCCCATCATGGTTTGCTCTAAGATCAAAGAGTAGGGTGTTGTACTCATTGTACCTTTTCTTGGGAATAGCCAAGAGGTGAACATTTGCTAGTGCAAAGGGTACCATCTCATCAATCGCAATGTCTAACTTTTCCAAAATAAGCCTCCCCTTCATATAGCTGATGATGCAAGTGAAGCCAATAGTTTAACAACTAATGACATTAAAAACATTTGCTATTTTTTGGGTTCATATATACTTCAAGCCTAATTTCAAATGGACATTTGCTAATCATTTCAAGTCTAAAATCCCTTGCAAATAATAAAATAAAATGAGGCATCTATGATAGCACAATACAATATTGAAAGTACATGCCTATTTACATATGTCCACACATGCACATATATTCAAATGGGTTGGTTCTCATTGAGTTAACCAAAAGCACTTGGAGAGTGATGAATGTTCATTAACTTTTATATACCACTATGGTGGTGGTCCTATTTCTTTTTTTTCTTGCATAAGGATACAAAAAACAATTAGCAACTAAAGTTCATTAGAAATTAAACCACCCCGTCACCTTTCTTTCTAAACAAAATAACCACCATGGATCCAACATGTTGTCCAGCTCTTTATTCAATTAAGACCTTGTAATCAATTTTTAAAAGCCAATTTCTTTTAGTGTTGAACATTATGTCAATTGATCACCCTAACAAGTAACCAAAATTTCAATCAAAACCCTATGACCAAGTTCATGTGGCAACATTTAGATTTATTAATGAATGAAGAAACTATGGCCATTAACCTATTCCTAAAGGTACCATATCAGGCAAGTAGGCATTCTACATTGTGGTTGGAAGTGATTTACTTTTGGAATTGAAGTCTTAGCCTATCTTGAAACATGACTACTATTTGTCATTATAGTTGAACTACAAACCAACCACATTTATAAGTTTAGCAAAAGCAAATTCCAACAATCTTAAATAACATCTCAACTCTTGATAAACAACCAATTATTGGCCTTTCTAGGTCAATATTTAAAGAAAATGGGAATAAAATGCATGTTGTTCCATGAATGAGTTCCACCCAATTGGCTTCCTCTACCACCTCCAAGTTTGGATACTTGTGCTCTAGGATTATAAGGCCCCACATTGCCCTCAGCCATACACCAAGCTAGTTGCTTTACACCTTGAAATAAATCAACATCCCATCATATGGCATACTTGAAAGAAATTCTAAGTTCCATTCTAGGTCAAAATTCTTTCTCACCGTAAAACATAGATTGGGCCTTTAAGGTTGAACGTGTGAGTATGCGAGCTCGGTGTTTATCTACATCAAAATTTTCAAATAAAAACCATTATTTAAAGGTGGCTAGAAATGAAAATTTCAAAGCCCTAACCAAGTGTTCATGTCATATTGAACTAACAAAAAGACAATAAAACCTTGCATACTAGTAAGAAGCTTTTGGACCAATCTTGAATCGATAAACCCAATTGTTCTTTTGATAGCCACAATCATCTTTTCATTCTACGACAATAACCCACTTCACTAATTAAAGCATTTGTAGCAACTAAAATGGTTCAATCAATTGCTCTTGAAATATGTTAATCATTAGGTGTATAAGGGTACTTGGAGAAAAACCTTAGGTAGATCCATTTTACTTGGACCTACTTTTGTTATACATATAAGCTTTTGGTATCCATTTCGTTGTACATACCTAATTTGTTGCAAATACAAAAGACAACTAGAAAGAATATCACATAATTATCCGCAATGTAATCTACAATAGAAAAACAATCTTACAACTCTCACTCAAGTTTGTCTCTTCTAAAAATAAAATAGGTATTTTGCATAATATGTTTGATTTCCTTCTACTTGGTTCCCATTGCTAGAAGATAAACCTCTGTTTTTTGGAAAATAAAACCAATTGACCTAAATGAGTTGATGTAGTTTTTTTTTTATAGAATGAACTACCTCCCCCTCTTTCAAAGATTGATTCTATTAACAAAAGACAACATCTACTAGTCTTTGTGAATGAGTTCCTAGAGACAAAATATTCATGCCCTTGGGTCAAAATGCACTCAAAAGAGCCAAAAGTGTTACTTTATATTAACCCTACATATCTTTTTCCCCCAAAATAACTTTTTTCATATGAAAGAATTTTTGAATGATTTTCTTTGCAACTTGTGATGAAAAATGATTATAATTGCCATAATAATTCAAAAGAAAATTCTTAATAAAATTTTCATAAACATGAATTTGTAAAAATGCACAAATTCCTTACAAATTTTATGTTTCATTTTGAAAAATGACGATAATTTGAAATCATACCAAAAAATGTTAAATTTTTTAAGTTGAATTTAATGTAATATAAAATACCACTTTGTTCAATACATCATGTACATTATACCCATTTATATGTGGTAAAATACTTTTGAAGTTTTGAAGTTTTAAATTTTCAAGTGTACACTTTGAATTTTCAAAGTTTTGAAACTGCACATTTTTGAATTGTGAATTTTTTTTAGTGTGTCTAATAGGTTATTATCATCTCATATTTTATGATCAATTTACTTTTATTATATGAGTCCTTTGAAATTCCTTTATAAAAATGTCATTTTTCAATGATAAAATTTTCATATTCAAAAGTTTTAAACTAAACCAAAACTTAGAATTGGATCAAATGGATTTTAATTTGATTTTCCTAACATTCATGTGTGTTAAAAAAGAATAATGTGCCATGATTACCACAATTGCAAATGGCCAAAAAAAAAATCTCTAATTTTTTATGATGGAATTTGACATTTGACACCTTTTGTGGTTCCTTTGATTTTGTTTTTACCCCCTTAAGCTCTTTATCAGTCTTGAAACTTACACTAAAGTAATACAACGACACCTAAAAAAGATGATGACAATTTGCACTTGAAAAAATTTAATTTTATGGATCACAAATAAACTAATTGAAACTCCAAATGAGAGAATTGGTGCAAACGAATGAACAAAAAAGCTAGGACAAATGGTAGAAAACATGTTAACATGATACCTAAAAATCAACATGGGAAAAGTTACAAATCCCATCACCTTGTAGAATGGAATGTACAAACCCCGCAACACTAGAATAAGATGATGAGACACTAGTATTGCTTGGGAGTATGATTGAATACAATAGAGTTTCCTTGACACCATTCATACCACTACAATGTTACCACAACCTTTGCATTTGATCCATCATTTCCCCTACTATACTCCTACTGATACTGATATAGTAAGAGTGAAGAAGAAAACAAAACACACACACATAGTATTACAACATTGTTAGTGAATGCAGATTATGATGCAAAACAAATTGAACCCACTGAAGTTCTCCATCCCACATTTGGTTATCAATTTATGTAAAACATTCTTGCACTGATGGGACATGCAACATTTAGAATGCCTCGTTCATAAGTTGGTAGACTTGTCAGAGCCTTTGATGACAATTGATGAGAATAACTTCGTAATACTATTGTACTTGGAATTTACATCGATCTTAAAAATCAACTAGTAAAAGGGTTTGAGAGATTTTTGGATTTAAAAACAAAAATAGCAAATAGGAAATAGAGGACGCCCAATGTTAAAAAACACCCAAAAAAGGTGAGAAGTGGTGCATGAACAATAGTGATAATCTCATGCATGCTTATTTATTCAATGACTTTTAAAAGGTAGATTTATGGTAGTGAACAACTACAATAACATCCTTGATTGACTTCATTAGCATATAGTAATTATAGGAAAATAATGCCAAACATTAACTAGCGTATTGAGTTTCTGTCACTAGAACAACAATAATGTTGACACTCAAATCTTAACCAACATGTTGAATTCACTAGAAGAAAAACATGTATTTTCGACTGCTCTTTGCGACTAAATTTTAGTTGCAAGAGACAATTTGCAACTAAAATCCTTTTAGTCGCCTAAGACAAGTCACATGTGATAAATAGTCGCAAATGACAAAGAGTATTGTATGAAAGAAAAAGTCAACAAATACATTTCATCCTTTGACTCCATTGTATACGTATTGTCACATGCGACTAATATGCAACTATTTTGGTCACAATTGA
>Ga0116227_10009528_pt1 | contig 17575 bp, 9 predicted proteins | sample S1TSphgellanicum_FD_89693 | JGI IMG/M metagenome (GOLD analysis project Ga0116227, IMG submission 89693) | Host-associated microbial communities from peat moss isolated from Minnesota, USA - S1T2_Fb - Sphagnum magellanicum MG | ecosystem: Host-associated > Plants > Peat moss > Unclassified... | reverse complement strand
CGGCGTCAGCGCCATCCAATTGATGCGGCCCGTTTCCAAATCTTCCCGGGTATGGTTGACCATTCGGAGAAAGGCATCATTAGCGCCGGTGATCCCGCCGTTTCTTTTCCAGAAAATTACGCCTTGGACGTTCGAGTCGACCAATTGGCGCATGCGGCCTTCGTTTCGCTTGCGCTCCGTAATGTTTTCAAATACCGCTGTGAAATGTTCCTTTTGATGACTGTAGACAGAAATGGAAAACCAAAGTCCCAGCGGCTTAACATACGTCTCAATCTGTTCCGTTTTGCCAGTTAGAGCGACCCGGACATAAGTCTCAAACAGTTCCGGATTTGTTTCCAGCATCCCGGGGATGACCTCACTAACTTTCTTCCCGATCACGTCTTTCAACCCGGTGAGCGTCTCGAAAGCGCTATTAACTTGTAGGTAGATCAAATCCCGCGCTTTCCCGTCTTCAAATACGATTTTGCAAAAGGCATAGCCTTCCAGCATGTTCTCAATCAGCGAGCTATAACGTGATCGACTCTCTTGCAGTGCTGATTCCGTGAGTTTGCGCTGGGTCATGTCCCGAGCCACTTTGGATGCGCCGATGACTGCGCCGGTGACATCCTTGATCGGTGAAACCGTGACAGAAACATCGATCAGACGCCCCTCCTTGGTCTGGCGTAGCGTCTCAAAATGCTCAACGCTTTTTGCCTGGCGGATGCTCTCCATGATGAGCTTTTCCTCATCCTGCCGGTCGAGTGGGATCAGCCTTGTGATGGAAGTCCCCACCATCTCACTTGCGGTGTAGCCAAAAACCTTTTCCGCTCCCCGATTCCAACTAGTGACGATGCTGTTGAGGTCCTTGCCGACGATGGCATCGTCGGAAAATTCAACGATGGACGCTAGATGGTGTGCAGACCTTTCCGCCGCCCTGCGCTCGGTGACGTCGCGGGTGGATCCAACCACGAAATCCACCGTGCCGTCAGGTCCAAGGGCGGGCGAAAAAATGTACTCGTAGTACCCGTTCTTCCCGGTCGGGCTCGTATAAGGCGTCTCGTCCCTTAGCTCGTGCTTGGTCTCGAAAACCTCCCGCAATTGGCGTTCTAACTTCGCAGCAAGTTCGCTGGGGTAGCCGAGGTCGGTGAAATCCTTTCCCACAACCTCCTCCAATGTGACACCCCACAGGTCGAGGAGCGGTTGATTCACAAACAAAATTCTGCCCGCGTGATCGTAAATCTGGGCGAAGTCGCTCATCGAGGCCAGCGCCATGCTCAACATTCGTTCCCGCCGCTCGGTGCGGAGGGACAAATCCGCCAGCTTTTTTTCCGACTGTCTTCTTTTGGTGATATCCCGATAAGACCAAATTCTGCCAAAATACTTTCCATCGCGGCCAATGACCGGTGCGATGTATCGGTCGATAAATTTTCCGTTTATCAATTCAAGCTCATCGCCGGCAACTTCATTCGGATGGGCATAAAGATAGGCTAGCCTTTCGGAATACTGTTGCGGATTTACCACCTGGCCGGCAACCCACTTCAATCGTTTCCGATGGTCAGACTCCTCAAAAATCTCCTTGGGAGGATTCCACACCTCGATCATTTTTTGATTTTGCAGAATCAATTTTCCTTCGCCATCGACGACAATGATTCCATCGAGCGTCGAGTTAAGCTGTGCCTCAAGGAGGGCGGTTTTCCAGACGAGCTGTTCCTGGGCCAATTTGCGTTCGGTTATATCCTCCGCAATGACGGTGAACCTCAGAATTTCCCCGCCGGTCGCGCGCGTCGCCGAGACACTATGGCTGACCCATAAGATATCACCGTTTTTTGTGAGATAGCGCTTTTCCATGGAAAAGCTTTCCTGCCTCCCTGCCAGCACCTCATTCCGCTTCGCGACGTTAAGCTTGAGATCATCCGGATGCGTGATCTCCGCAAAACTCAGCTTACGCAGTTCCTCCTCGGTATAGCCGAGCATTTCGCAGTAGGCCGCGTTGGCCTCCAGGAACAGACCTTGAGACGTGGCACTGGCGATGCCGACGGCGGCTGAGGTGAACATGCCGCGGAAGCGCTGTTCGCTTTCCCGAAGCGCTTCTTCTGCCAACTTACGCTCGGTGATGTCGATGTGCATCACCACCGCGCCCGCCCGTCGGTCCGCATGTACGGGTGTCACCACCAGGCGGAACCATTGCTGCCGCAACGGGGAATGGCAGGGATACTCCAGGACGAATTCATTCACTTCGCCCCGCAGGACCTGACGAATGCCGAGGCCGGCAGCGCGTGCGTCTTCCGAGCAATCCCCGCTGGATTGCTCGCAGATTTCGACGTAATTCTGGCCGAGAAAAAGCTCGGGACCTTGAAGATCGTTGGAGGTTGCAAACCGACGCCAGGCTTCGTTGACGGTGACGATCACACCCTTAGGATCCAAAAGTGCGATATGCGCGGGGAGCGCATCCAGAATGGCGATTTGCGTTTCCGCAAGGTGACGTTGCGAGTCTTCACTATCTCGCAGTTTTTCCTGGGCTTTGTGCAGCAGGTAGGCGTGGCCTCCTGGGTGGACTACGGCATCGACCTCACCAACGGTCAGTTCGCCCAGCTTCCGCTGAGTGTCGTGAAGTCTCCTCACTAATCCGGCGATCTTAACACTGGGATCCTTGTCCGGAGATGGGGGTTTCTTTTTCATGAGGTTAGGCTTTAACCCCAAGGTAAGTAGAGCGAGTTGGCGGCGGCCCAGATTGCCGACAATCTTGCGAATCGGTGCGGGGCACAGCGCTATCGAAAAAATGAGGCGACTGAATCACGACGTGATGAATAGGTCCTGCTGAGAGGTATGTCTCTCCGGGGTATTACGAAATCTGAGTGTGGAAACCATGTAGATAAAAGTTGTCAAATCGTTGAGCCAGCGCGCGACTCCTTGGAGCCCTCGCATCATTTTCCATCTGTTAAAAGTGGTATGATACTCCCCGAATGGCGTTTTACTTTTCACGGGTTTAGGACTTTAACCCCAAGCTTTGGAGAACAGGTTCGCGGTGGCCCAGGTTGCCGACAATCTTGCGAATCGGTGCGGGCGACAGTTTTACCAGCATCGGGGTGAGCGAAACGGCATCCGTCAGCGCCCGCTTCGGCTCGCGCATGACATCCACGATTTCAATCTCGTGTCGTTCCGGCAGATGCTCGTGGCAGAGCGCCTTGAGATTGGTGACGGCCTGCGCGGAATTGGGAGAGTCCCCTGCGACGTAGAGCCGGAACTTGAAATGAGCGGGCTTTTTCATGCGGCATCCATCCCTCGAAGTTCCCGGAGATGGGTGCTGCCATTGAGCAACTCTTCCTTTCGATTTGTCGCCGTGCGGGTCATAGCCTGCTTCTCGGCCCGTTTCAGATCGAGTTCAAGCTGAGCGGCTTTGAGCCGCACTTCGAGCAGCGCCTCCTCGCTATCAAAGGTTACCTGACTGAGTTTCGTGGCAACGTGAGTCTCTTCCCGCGCGGCGCGTTCCGCCCGCTCCTTTTCCCAGCGCATTGTTCCCATCAGCACCTCGCCGCCGGCCGTGTAGGCATCGGCCAGGGTGACGCCAGCATCGCTGAGGATGAGTTCGCGAACCTGGTTGGAATGCGACATACCGCGCGACTTGATAATCGATAGTCCCCGGTTCCGTTCGCCGGCATTGACCATATAGTTCAGGTGGATCCAAGTGTCGGAGATGGTCGAAACCTGGATGGAAGTTCCCTCCACCTGAGGCCCTGGCTGCTGTAATAGGCTGGAGCAGACAAGCGTGATGCCCGATAGCTTGGCCCAGTCGAAGAGCCTTTGCGCTACGCCCAAAGAAGTCTCTTCGTTGCCCGCAGTCGCCAGCGCAGAGAGAGGATCAATGACCAGGCAGCGCACGTGATTTATCTGCGCCAAGTTCCGGATGCGCATCAAATGAATTTCCGCACTGGCGGTGGTCATGCGTGCCGACTTGGTCAGCAGCAAGCCGCTCTTCACAAATCGCTGGAGCCTGATGTTCACGGAAGCCAAATTGCGTATCAATTCGTTCGCATCCGAATCGAAACTGACGTACAAGGACCGCTCGCCCCTTGCGCAGGCTGCTTCCGCAAATGCGCCGCACAGGGTCGTTTTGGAAGTGCCGGGGAAGCCTGTGATTAACACGCTCGAAGAGCGGTAGTAGCCGCCGCTGAGCATGGTATCGAGCCGCGCGACACCCGTGGATATGCGCTCGTTCGAAACCTTGACCCTGCTTTCGCCCATATAGCGCAAGCCAGCCACCTCCAGCCCTGCGCTGCCGATCACGAAGGGCGACTCGTTTTCCTCGAACGACGAGCCGCGATACTTAACTACGCGGAGATTGCGCTGTGAAACTCCCTGGATGACCTCGTGATTGAGGGCTATTGAGCAATCGACCATGAATTGCATGAAACTCAGTTGAGGCCGATTTGCAGCATTCGTCTCGTAACCGCCCGCTTTGGCCGTGATGATCCCGGTAAACCCACGAGCCAATAGCCACTGGTGAAGGCGATAGACCTCCCGTCGCTCTGCCACCGGATCGTTTAACAACGCCAGGACGACGTCGATTGCGTCGAAGACAATGCGCTTCGCCTTGATCTCCCGCGCCTTGGCCTCCAGAGAGGCCAACATTCCGCTAAGGTCAAAACCACCCGATTGAACCAGATCGGGGGTGGGCTGCACATCGAGAAAGAACAACTTCTTCTTTTGCAACGCCACGAGATCCCAGCCGAATTTCGCAGCATTGGCCACAATACGCTCCGAGCTTTCCTCGAAGGCGACGAAGATACCCGGTTCGTTGTCAAAACGCGCGCCGTTTACGAGGGACTGGAGCCCCATGATCGTCTTACCGGAACCCGCACCACCTTCGATCAGCGTTGTGCGGCCACGGGGCAGACCGCCATCGGTTATTTCATCGAACCCATCGATGCCCGTGGGGGCTTTCGCCGGGTTTGGAACTGGAGTATTCTTTTTTCTGCTCATAAATGTCTTTTTCTTTCGTTGGCGACGTAGCTTCCGCACCAGAAGGGGCCGCAGCTAATGTCAGTAAAAGCACTTCCGCCAGAAGAACAGCGAGATCAGGCAGAAGGAAATATCTAAGTCTTAGGTTGTAACTTAGACTGTCTACCCGAACTTTCTAATGGGGTGAACACCCCATCAAGGTGGATTTCACTCACGGACGCCCACCCAGTGAGTTTGGTGTGCTGAGAAAAGATCCAGCGTCTCTTTCGGCTGTCAAGAATGGGGACCAGTCGAAGCACTTTGCTTCGATGAAGTTCGCCAATTGATAATGGGGCCCGGATCAATCTTCCAATTCAAGTTGCGTGGCTTGGTTCATTGAGATAGGGAATGAATTTAGGGAATTAGAGACTTGAGCGCCTAGATCAACGCATCCGACCCCGAACACAAGACGGTATGGCTTTGGCAAGTGTTGGGCCATCAAAAGCCAACCTACGGGGCGAAGTGCGTTTTTGCTTACTACCTCCACAAGCATGGGGTGTTGCGTAAATATCTGCAAACTAATTCTTTATATAAATCGCCTGACATGCAGTTGATCGCTCCCAGTCGGAACTTTCCAGAGGCAAAAGCCCGGAAGCTTGGCCCGTTTTGAACGACCATCAAGCAGAAGCACCGACTGACCCTATCAGAGGGAACGACGCGTGACTAAGTACTTTCCACATCAGCAACTCGGGAAGGCCCAAGCCAAGAATACAGCTTCTCAAGTGAAGTATTCGTCCCGCAGATCCCCCACTATTGACGACATGAAAGAACTAGCGCAATCACTCCTCTGCGAATCAACCACCGTTCCCGTTCTCAGCCCCCGCCAGTCGTGGGGCGAAAAGACCATTCGTGAGACACGATTTGTAAGTGACGCTGCTAACCCCACCCGTTTACCCACAATGTCTGCGGCTGGTTTACACGCAGTGCTCGATGCGGCCACACACGTTGCGATCATTGCTGTTAATCCTGAAGGAATTATTACGCTTTTTAATTCCGGTGCCGAAAAACTGCTGGGTTATACCTCAGAAGAAGTGGTCAGTAAAATGGGCCCCGAGAAGTTCCATTTGGAATCTGAGGTGATTGCGCGTAGAGCAATGATAACTCACGGAAAAGGCGAGCCGACGCAGGGCTTTCAAGCATATGTCGAGAACGCGGGTAACGCTGAGCCCAAAGAGCAAGAGTGGACTTATGTGCGGAAAGATGGCGGCCATCTGACTGTCAGTTTGGTGGTGAGCGCTCAGCGTGATTCTGCTGGCAACATCATCGGCTTCCTGTGTGTGGCAATGGACGTCACGGCAAGGAAGAAAGCCGAACGGGAATCTCGAGTAAGCAGGGAGCGTCTCGATGCCATCCTCAATGGCTCGCTCGACGGCGTCATCGTTTACGAATCCGTCCGGGACAAAACGGGCATACTTCGAGATTTGCGATTTGCCATGGTCAATCCCGCGACCGAAAAACTGATGAACATCGGAGCCCCTGGCCTGATAGGACACACGCTATTGGAAATATTTCCGAATGTAGTGGCCGATGGCCTATTTGAGAAATTTGCCCGCATTATCGAAGGAAATGAGACCCTCGACTTCGAGCATTTGTCCCGCTTCTCTGAACCGCCTCGGTGGTACCGGGTCGCCGGCGTGAAATTAGGCGACGGTTTGGCGGTCAGTTACAGTGAAATCACTATTCGCAAGCAATACGAGGAACAACTTCAGGAGGCGAAGGAGCGCGCAGAATTGGCCGATAGAGCCAAAAGTGAGTTCCTCGCCAATATGAGCCATGAAATTCGTACGCCCATGAATGGAGTAATTGGGATGATCCGCTTACTGCTCGAGACAAGTCTGGACGCCGAGCAACACAATTTGGCTGAAACCGTTCGCAACAGTGCCGAGTTACTTTTAGGTCTGATTAATGACATCCTGGATTTCTCCAAAATTGAGGCTCGGAAGCTGACCTTCGACGAAACGGACTTCGATTTACGCAAGCTTGTTGAAGACACCTTGGAAATGAGGGCGGAACAGGCTTCAGCCAAAGGCCTCGAGCTGGTTGGCGGAGTGGATCCCGAAACACCCACTAAGCTGCGCGGCGATACGGGCCGAGTTCATCAATTGCTAACGAATCTAATTAGCAACGCAATCAAGTTCACCCCCTCTGGCGAAGTTGCAATCAGCGTCACGACCGAGTTGGAAACGGATTGCGATGTAACTGTTCGGGTTGAGATCAAAGACACAGGGATCGGCATCCGGCCGGAGACTCAAGCTCGCCTATTTCAGTCTTTTGTCCAAGAGGACAGCTCAACCGCTCGTAAGTTTGGCGGTACGGGTTTAGGCTTGGCGATTTGCAAGAGCCTGGCGGAAGCAATGAACGGTGCAATTGGCGTCAAAAGTGTTTTGGGCCAAGGTTCAACTTTTTGGGTAACCCTAAAGTTTTCCCGTCAGGCCGAAATCAACGTCACCTCAGAAAAGCCACCCGAACTCGGTGATGCACGTATCCTCATCGTTGAGAAGAACGAAACGAATCGTCACTATCTTCAAAAGCAAATCATAGCTTGGCAAATCGGCAATGGGTGTGCTCGAACCGGACAAGAAGCGCTAACCATGTTACGTCAGGCTGCGGCTAGGAATGCTTCTTATCCTCTGGCTGTTGTCGATGCGCAGTTGCCGGACATGGATGGCATTACTCTCGCTCGCCACATCCACGCGGATCCTGCACTGAGAGATACGCGGCTCATCTTAATGACCCCATTCGGGAAAGCGATTCAAAGCCCCGCGCTGAAGACTGGAAATATTGCTGCTTGTTTTGTCAAGCCCGTGCGCCAGTCCGCACTCTTCGATTGTATCGTCCAGGTTTTAACCAACCCCGCAACTCCTAGTGAGCCATGGCAGCGTAAAGCTTCGATCAGGTCAACGGGGCCGTTGCTACCTCGCAGGGAACGTATTCTTTTAGCCGAAGACAATGAAGTGAATCAGCAAGTCGCCTTGGGAAACTTGCGAAAGCTTGGGTATCGCGCCGATGTGGTTTCGAACGGACTCGAAGTGCTTCATGCTCTCGAAAGCAAGCAGTACGACATTATCCTCATGGATTGTCAGATGCCGGAAATGGACGGTTACGCGACCACGAAGGAAATCCGAAAGAGGGAACAAAACGGTCACCGCACATGGATTATCGCGATGACAGCGAATGTTATGGCGGGGGATCGCGAAAAGTGTCTTTCGGCCGGCATGCATGATTATATTAGCAAGCCATTACACCGCCCTGATCTTCGCTTGGCTTTGGAAAGGTGTGGAGCACGGCCCGTGGTGAAACCTCTCGACACCGTCAAATTAGCCAATCTCAGGAATGATGGTGAAGATGATCTCACGGAATTGATCGACCTCTTTTCGGCAAGTGCCCCGAAATACATTTCCGACATGCGTCGAGCCCTCGGCTCGTCCTGTGCGGCAGACCTTTCGATGGCTGCCCACACGCTGAAGGGCAGCTGTAGCAACTTCGGTAAGTCTTTGCTTCGCGACGTTTGCATTCTAATAGAACAAGCCGGACTTAGTGGCAATTTCAATGGCGTTTCCGAGCTTGTGGATACTGCCGGAAAAGAATTACCGCGCCTGATTGAAAATCTCCAGTCCTACCCCAAAACCGCATGATCCGTATGAAAGTTTTAATCGCCGAAGACGAACCTGTTGCCGCCAAAATCCTTCAACGTTCGCTAGAATCAATGGGATACGAAGTGAGGGTTGCATCTAGCGGCGACGAAGCCTGGGAGTTATTTGACCGCGAGCCTGTCCGGCTCATTGTCAGCGACTGGATGATGCCTGGATTGAATGGGCTGGGACTTTGCGAGAAAATTCGGGACCGGAAGAACACCCCGTACACTTACTTTATTTTGCTTACATCGCAGGAAACCGGATCCGACAATTACGATTTGGCATCGCATGCGGGCGTGGACGACTTCCTCACTAAGCCGCTGGATCGTGCGACCATTAAAATGCGATTGCGGGTCGCACAAAGAATTCAGAGATTCACAACGGAAATTCACCAGCTCAAAGAATACATTTCGATCTGCGCCAACTGCCGTAAGATACGAGCAGAAGATAACTACTGGCAAACCGTTGAGAAGTATATCAACGAGCAGACCGGAAGCCATTTTAGTCATGGCATCTGCCCAGGCTGCGCGGAAACCTACATGGCGGAACTTGACCAATTAGTATGCGAGAAATCCCGGCCGATGCTGACGGTAGGGAAGGTCTAGCTCTCTATTTTCGGGCTTCGCTGTTTATGAATTGTTCGTTGGAGGAGTAGCGGTTCCTTCAACGACTGCTGCTCTGAAGCTGATCTGTTACCCACCCAAAACCGGACATTGGCAGTCATGCCTGCTTATCTGGATCAAACGTAAAACGCCGTTTTGTCCCTCGAATCGGCTGGCGGCAGCGGCACAGGAAGAGACCCCAGATAATCGAACGGGCAATCGCTTACTGTCTTTAAACCGAGGCTGCGCGATCCGGGCACGAGGTAGGAAAGGCCACCCGACGGGCTAGCCGCCGAGGGAGATCAGTTTTCCGAGAACTAGGTAGTATCCGCATCCGCGATTCGGGAAGCCCCAACCGGCGATTACAGTATCCCAAGAGAAGCGTTCTTCGAGCCGATCCGGCACGATAGCTCCAGATGAACGAACCTACCGAAGCAGTCAGTGGTGGATGGAATACTCTCTCCCGAGGCGACTCCCGCCGACGTTGGACTGGGCAGACGGTCCTCGCTACTGCCCGCGTCGCAGGATTGGCAGGCGATGCCGCGTGTGTATTCGGAATCCTTCGGGCGGCTTTCATTTTATCACGTGGGACTAGCGAAAATCTGGCCGGCTTATCAGCGCAGTCATGGCTCTATTCTGGACTTGGCACCGTCGTGTTTGTCGCAGCGTTCGCTTACAATGGAATCTACACTCGCGAGTTTCTGCTTGATCGGCGGAAACAGACCCTCCACCTGATTGAAGCCTGGCTCGGTTCGTCCGTTCTCTTTTTTGGAGTGATGGCTTTTTTCGGCAGTGTCCTCGTTTCTCCCTTCTATGCCGCGTGGTCGGCCATCGCCTTGCTGGTGCTGCTGCCGGCTTGGCGCGTCTTGCTTCAGAGGACCATGCGGAGTGAGAGAATCACCCGCCTTTTACGCCAGCGAATCGCTATTCTGGGCTGGTCCGATAGCACCGCTCAGCTGGTACGTGAGACTTGGGAGGACTTTGTCTATCCCTGCGAAATCGTGGGCTATGTGGACATAGCACGGGATTCAAACACGGCAGTATCAGTTCCAAGCGTGCCCTGTCTTGGAGCAATGGAGGATCTCAGTTCCATCCTCCATCATCACCAGATCGATGTCGCCTTACTGGCCGGCACGGATATCGCAGCCGGAGACATGGTCGAACTAGCGCGAGTCTGCCAGACGGAAATGGTCGAATTTAAAGTCATCCCTTCCTGCTTTCCGGCCCTTGCCTCCGGCATGCACGTGGAGTGGATATCCGGCATTCCAATCTTGGGAACGGACCGCTTGCGTATCAATCGCCTGCATGTCCGCATGGAGAAACGGGCTCTTGATATTTTGGGAGCCGTCGTAGGCCTCCTTTTCCTTGGGCCCGTCATCGCGGCGTTTGCACTTATGGTTCATCTCGAGTCTCCAGGTCAGGTCTTTTATCGCCAACGCCGTTTGGGACGCAAGGGCCAGCCCTTTGAGATGATCAAGATCCGCAGCATGCGGCTTGATGCCGAAAAGAATGGGCAAGCGGGCTGGACCGTTAGCGACGACCCACGCCGCTTAAAGGTCGGCGCATTCATGCGGCGCTGGAACATAGACGAATTGCCTCAGTTTTGGAACGTGCTCAAAGGAGAAATGAGCCTCGTGGGACCACGTCCAGAGCGCCCGGAATTCATCTCAAATCTCAAGCACGAAATCACGCATTACAACCTTCGTCATTCCGTTAAACCCGGCTTAACGGGCTGGGCCCAAGTCAATGGGCTTCGCGGAAACACCGACCTCTCCGAGCGCATTAGATATGACCTCTTCTACATCGACAACTGGAGCGTACTGCTCGACGTACAAACGATGTTCATGACCCTTTTCAAGCACAAGAACGCCTGCTGACCCAAAGACATGATTGCTATTCCTTCCAACTCAATTCCTACCGCAGGAAAATCCTCCGCGAATGCCATCGAGGTGGCATTGAAAACGGCGCAGGCCATTTGGTGGTCCACCGGTCAGCAGCTTGCCACCAACGTCGTTACCTTCGGCGGATACATCGTGTTGGCAAGACTAATTGCACCCAAGGATTTTGGCCTTTTCGCTTTCGCCAGCGTCTTCACGGTTTTGCTTCAGACGTTCACGGATCAAGGGATACCCGATGCAGTCGTCCAACGCGCCAAGCTTGAAAAGGCTCATCTTGATACCGCCTTTTGGTTCAACCTGGTCTTGAGCTTTGTCTTGATCAGCATCCTCTGGATCATAGCGCCCTTCGCGGCATCGCTGGTTCATGAGCCGAGGCTCTGCGGCGTTCTGCGCAGTCTGGTCTGGATTCTTCCCTTATCCGCCTTGGGAGGAATCCATCAGGCGCTTCTAAAGCGTCGACTCGAATACAGAACCCTCGGCATTCAGGGATTCATCGGGACCCTGGCAGGCACGCTGACAGGTGTTGTCTTGGCCTGGAACGGCTGGGGAATTTGGTGCCTGGTCGGCCAGCAGATGGCCAGCGTCTCTTGTTTAACTTTGGTAGCATGGCGCGCCGCCCTTTGGGTGCCAGGGTTTGAGGTGAGGCTCGCTGAGCTACGCGAGCTTGGGAGCTTTTCGATCCACATTACCGCAGGGGCACTCCTTGATTTCATCAACCGGCGCGCCGATGACTTTCTAATTGGTATATTCCTTGGAGCAACGAGCCTGGGCTATTACAGCCTTGCCTATCGCCTGCTTCTGACCTTCACGCGGCTGGTAAGTTCACCTTTCAATTCGGTGGCCTTTTCAGCCTTTTCACGGCTGCAGCACGAACCGGAAGAACGTAGCCGAATGTTCGACCGCCTTGCGCAGCTTGTCGCTGCGTTGGCATTTCCCGCTTTTCTTGGACTGGCTGCCGTCTCGCCGGACCTTATCCGCGCGGGTTTTGGCGCGGCATGGCTGCCCAGCGTGCCGGTCCTCCAAATCCTCTGCTTTATCGGTGTCCTCCATTCCGTGGTATTTCTGCATGGCACTCTGATTAGAGCGGCTGGCCGACCGGATTGGCAGATGCTTTTCACGTTGGGTGGCGCGGCAACCAATCTCATCGGCTTCTGCTTTGTCGTGCGCTACGGAATGATTTATGTCGCTCTTTGGTACGTCGTCAGCGCTTACCTTTGGCTCGGCGTCGACCTGATGTTGGTCAAACGCATTCTGGGCCATTCCACTGCGAAATATCTGCGCGGGTTTCTGCCCGCTCTTTACACGGGAATGGTCGTATCTGAGGTCATGTTATTCGTACAGACCTTTTTTCCCGGCGAGCTATCGGCGTGGCCCCGACTCTTGTTGGAGCTAACCGCAGGCGCTTCGGCGCTGGCCATTCTCCACCGGCAGATACTTCTCAACCCCCGACGTTCCCTCCAGGCCGTCGGATTAATTCCCAATCTTTCATGAAAAAACGAATACTCATTATTTCCGACCTCCCCATTTTACCAGCCAACGCTGGAAACAAGACTCGCGTTTGCGCCATGATGAAAAATCTGGAAAGGCTCGGTCATGAGGTCTGGTTTTTGGGGCTCGGGCTCCGCGAGGAGGAAGTAGCCGAGATTCGAAAAGAGTGGGGTCGTCGCGTGCATAACCTTCCAGCACAGCGAGCGCGGCATGCCCGTCCCCGTTGGTTTGCTCTCAAGCGTTTTCTCACGGACCGGTTCATTGCACGCGGCATAGGTTCACCGGGCGTCGATCATTGGTACTGGCCTCATTGGGATAAGGACATCGCGGATTTCGCCTCTCGGCACACGTTTGAAGCGGTGATGGTCGAGTATGTTTTCTTTTCCCGGGCGCTGCGGCACTTCGAGGCGTGCGGGTGCAAGATTATCGATACACATGATGTCTACACGGGCCGCAGGGAGAAACTGAAGTCGCGCAAGATTAAGCGGTTTTATCAGTACCTCACTCGGGCCAGTGAGGAGGCTCGCGGTCTCAATCGTGCTGACGTGGTCATCGGCATCCAGGAAAACGAGTCTAAGTTTTTTCGCCAACTACTCGGCTCCTCCAAGCGCGTGATTACGGTTGGCCACACGGTTGATCTACAGCCAGTCGCGCGGCCTAGTCAACCCAACATCCTTTTTCTGGGTTCTTCCTATGTCGCGAATGTCGATGGCGTTAATCACTTCATCGAAAACTGTTTCCCCCTGATTCGCGGCGTCATTCCCCAAGCTCGGCTCCTGATCGCTGGATCAATCTGCAGGGTGCTGAAGGCTGGTTCCCCGGGGGTCTCGTTGCTTGGAGAGGTGGACAATCTTGAGGACGCCTATGCGCGTGCCGCCGTGGTCATCAACCCAGTCCTCGCCGGTACGGGCCTTAAGACCAAGACCATCGAGGCTCTCGCTTTTGGCTGTCCGCTGGTCACCACCTCGTGCGGAGCAGAAGGGCTGGAAGACGCTGGCGGAAGCGCCTTTTGCCTGGCAGACGCTCCAATTCGAATGGCCAAAGGGATCATTCAAATTCTGACTCAACCGGAGCTCGCAGCGCGGTACGCGCAAGGAGCCGTAAAGTTTATCGAACAATGGAACGCAGAACAACTGAAAGCACTAAACGAAATCCTATCCAACCCTAATGAACACAAAACCCAAGAACCCGACAGCCCTTATCTTTCACCGCAACTTGCTCCCGAAGTCGGAAACCTTCGTATTGGCCCAGGCGAACAACTTGCGCCGGTTTGATCCCTATTATGCGGGGGTCCAGTATTCGGGGGGGCTGCCGCTGCCGGAGGATCGCATCTGTTCCTTCGCAGGCCGAGGCTGGTACGGGGCCGCAGCGGCAAGATGGTTCAAGCTCACGGGCATTTCCCCAAGCTTTTTGACCAGATTGCGTAGTATACGACCGGCGCTGATGCACGCTCACTTCGAAGAATCCGGTTTGGCAGGGCTGCCTCTCGCCCGGGAACTCAACATTCCCCTCATCACCACCTTTCATGGTTACGACGCTACTGCGACTCAGATTCATGCTGGGCCGCGACGGGTACTTGATGAAATTTACGCGCGTCAGCGCGCGAAGCTGCAAAGCGAAGGTGCACTCTTCGTGGCTGTGTCAAAATTCATTCGCAAGAAACTCCTGGAGCGTGGATATCCCGAGGACAGGACGGTCTCGATCCCCATCGGCGTTGATGTTGATCAATTCAGGCCTCAGCAAGAGGCCCCCTCAGCGCCCATGGTGCTTTTCGTCGGTCGCATGGTAGAGAAAAAAGGCGTCACCTACCTGCTCCAGGCAATGGCTGAAGTGGCGAAGGAACGGAAGGACGTCCGACTAGTCCTAATTGGGGACGGCCCGCTCATGCCGACACTGATTGATGAAGCCTGCGCACTCAAGCTGCCCAATGTCATTTTCATGGGTTCGTGTGATTCGGCAACCGTGCGCCAGCAAATGAGCATCGCTTCCATGCTCGTCGCGCCGAGCGTGACGGCTGCATCTGGTGATAGCGAAGGCCTTCCCATTGTGGTGTGCGAGGCCCAAGCGATGGGCCTCCCGGTAATTGGCACCAACCACGCTGGGATCCCAGAGATAATTCAACATGAAAAGAGCGGTTATCTGGTCCAAGAGAAATCAGTTTGCCAGGTGGCCATCGCTATCCTCACGCTCCTTGGCCAATTCAACATGCGCCGTGAGATGGGCTTGGCTGCGCGGGAAAATGTCCGGCTTAATTTCAATCTCAAGCTCCAAACCGCCAAGCTGGAAAACTACTATGAGCGGGCTCTTCGCGATCACCTTAAAGGGCCAGGCAAAGGACGGACCGCCTTTATCCGTCCGGCACACGGGGGCTTCGAGCTGGAGGCGTGTGATTCGGACGGCATCAATTGGACGCGAATCCGATCTCTCGTGCAGGCGCACCTCGAGGCGACCAAGTGGAAACAGGTTTAGGGGATCATCTCATTACATCGTAACAACATGAAAATCCTCTCTGACAATCCTACCGCCGTTATCTTTCACCGAAACCCCCAGCCGAGTTCAGAGGCCCTGGCGCTTGAACAAGCCAATTACTTGTCACGATACGAGCCGTATTATGCCAGCGATAGCCCTACTTCGCCCGAAAACCGAATATGCTCCCTAGCTAATCAGGATCGGTACGCAATAAATGCTGGAACAATATATCGGGCCGCGAGCTTCACCGTAGATTTATTGGCAACTCTAAAGAGCATTTCACCGGCTTTGGTGCATGCTCGTTCCGAGGAATCGGGCCTGGCTGCACTACGTTTAACCAAGGAACTCGACGTTCCGCTGATCACAACCATCGACGAACGAGCGGCCGCGAGTGAATTGATGAGCGACGCAGGCCCCTTTCTGCACCGGGTATTTGGAAGCTTGCGAAAAGACTTGCAATGCGAGAGTCGTCTATTCGTCACCTCGTCGGATTTTATGCGCGAAAGCTTAATCGAGCGCGGTTATCCGGAGCACCGAACTGCGACCCTTCCAGTCGGAGTTGATATCGATCTGTTTAAACCCCAGCCAGTCGACCCGAAGGATCCTATGGTGCTTTTTGTTGGGCGGATGGTGGAGAAAAAAGGCGTCAGCTACTTGCTGCAAGCGATGAAGGAAGTAACGAAGGTCCGCAAGGATGCTCGCCTTGTCCTCATTGGCGACGGACCTCTGTTAAATTCGCTAATTGATCAGGCTATCGCGCTGGATTTGCCAAGAGTCATCTTCTTTGGATCACGGGATGCGGAAGGTGTGCGCTATCAAATGGGAATGGCTTCCCTGCTGGTCGCGCCGAGTGTCATGGACGATTCCGGGGATAGTGAAAGCATTCCACGCGTAATTGCTGAAGCGCAGGCCATGGGCTTGCCTGTCGTGAGTACCTATCATGGTGGCATTCCAGAAATCGTGCAGAATGGGCAGAACGGCCTCTTAGTGCCGGAGAGATCGATTCATCAGCTTGCCCAGAATATCTTGTCGATTCTTGCCCAGCCGTCCCTCCAACGGGAGATGGGCTTAGCCGCGCGGCAAAATGTCTGCTCCAACTTCAACCTAAAACTTCAAACTGCCCGACTGGAAGAGTATTACGCAGAAGCCGCTCGCGAGCAGGTCTGGAGACAGGCCAGCCGATGAACACGCGCCGCCGATTCATACCTCATGCGGAACGGCTCCGTTTGTTCGAAACGATCCTCACGGTGGGGCTTATGCTCGTTTTGCTCTTCTGTCTCTCCGTGTACGTCATCAGCCTGCCAGTCAAAGCAATGTTGATGCTCGCTACGGCCTGTCTTTTCCTCAATCGGGAAAAGACCTTTTCTCACAACGTTTGGCCGCTTCTTGCGATTCCGCTTTATGGTGCCGCTGTTTCCTTGGCTTTTCCGTGCTGGAGACCTGATCTCTGGACTGTTTTGGAACGCCCGCTTTTCACTGTTTTGTGCGTGCTTATGGTGTCTGTTGTCCTCTCGCAAGGGTCGGGCTGGAGGCATCGCATCCTGGCATTTGGCATCTTGCTGGTCTGTTTGGTCGGAGCGGTGGGGGATACGCTCGGTTATGACATGATGTCGGCCCTTCCTTTCACCATGCCCGATGATGCATATTTCGAGCAGGTGACCATGGACAAGTTCGGAGCTGCGCGCGTTCGCGGCTTTTTCCCGGAGTCAGGAGTTCTTGGGGCCGTCAGCCTCGGCATAGCTACATCGCTGGCCTTAGGCGCATGGGTTCTCCTAGCTAAAGGGCGACGACCAGGAGCGGTAGTTATGTTGCTGGCCTCGATTTTATTGGGAGCAATCATGTTGGGTCTGACTCTCACCAAATCGGGTCTATTTATGGTTGGAGCAGGTTTGGTCGGTTTCCTGATTTTCCTCGCGGTTGGTCGAAACCGGGCTTGTCGAACGACCGCCGTGTTCGGAGCCATCTTAACTGTCGCGGTCTTGGCCGCACTACTGGCTGTTCCTGGGGATTTGGGAGCCTACTTCAGAACCGAGATTGGCAACGCACTCACGCTGCAGGATCAAACCGGTCAAGGTGGAGGCGGTCTCGCAACCCGGGTCGAGTGCTGGAAGCTTGCATTCTATTCGGTGGCATACTATCCGGGAGGCGTCGGAGGTTGGGGAGTGGACAACGTGCTCAACTGCACCACACAAGTCGTACCGACGACCGAGATGCGCTACTTCTTCGACCAAGACATGTTCGGACTCAAAAGCGCCTTGGCAAATCTGGTCGCACAGACAGGCCTAGTTGGCATTTCCCTCCTGGCATTTTGGATTTGGTGGAGTTTTCTCGCACCGGCATTCCGTCACCTAAGGGCAGGCACGCGGGCTGAAACTTTGTTGGCCGGCCTCTATGGGGCGTCAGCTGGACTCTCCCTCGTTTTTCTCTTTTCCTGCGAGCTTTATCCCTCATACGCCCTGCTCCTCTTTTTCAAGCTGCACGCGGATACCGTCGCTGCGGAGCTTCG
>Ga0116227_10009527_pt1 | contig 17577 bp, 14 predicted proteins | sample S1TSphgellanicum_FD_89693 | JGI IMG/M metagenome (GOLD analysis project Ga0116227, IMG submission 89693) | Host-associated microbial communities from peat moss isolated from Minnesota, USA - S1T2_Fb - Sphagnum magellanicum MG | ecosystem: Host-associated > Plants > Peat moss > Unclassified... | reverse complement strand
GCGCGTCTTCGCGCAGATCGAGGGACTGAATCTGGCTCGCCGGAAACGACAGCCTCGGGTTGGCGCGGAAGTGCACCGCTTCCTCGTCCGGCTTCGAGAACTCGCCCACCGGACGCGACTTCGGGCACAGCCGCTGCAGCAGCGCCACGGCCTGGAAGAAGTCGAAGGAGGTCGGCGACTCGGCGAGCTGCTTGCCGACCAGCGTGTCTTTCAAACCAGAAGCTAGACCAGCAGTTTGCGTCCCGATCTCGGCTGCCATTCGTGCAGTCCCCCCTTTCTCTGCGGAGTGACGACGCTCAACTGCGTGAAGCTGTTCAGCGAGGCGGCGAGGGCGAAAAAGCGCTCCAGCACGGCGCAGAAGAGGAACGCTCCGCTGCCCGAGAACTGGTCTTCATCCACCTTCATCTCGATCTTGAGCCCGCGCGCGAAGCTGATGCCATGCTCGGAGATAAGCCGGGCGAAGTGCGGCTTGCTCTGCACCCTGGTGATGCTCTGGATCACGTTCTGCGAGTACGCGGTGCGGCCCACGTCGTAGAGCCGCAGCAGCTCGCGCAGCGCCTCTTCGCCGCCTTCCACCAGCGAGAGATAGTTCAGCGACAAGTGCGAGACGAGCTGCCATAGAGCTCCCTTGCCCAGTCTCGGCCGCACCGGCGAGGTGATCTTGCGCAGCGGGACGATGCGCTTCATCGCGGCGATGCCTTCGATAGTGAAGTCGCCGCTCTGGGTGCCGAAGGGCAGCCGCGATGGCAGATCGCGGTTGGTGCAGGTCGTCCGAACGGTAAGGCTGGTCGCGCCGGGATTGGCCGTCTCCATTGCCAGATCGACCAGCGCCAGCGAGACCTCCGTCCCGTTATCGTTCGGCCTCGTCGAAGGCCGCCGCCGCGCCAGCCAGAAACACGAACGGTCGCCCGCCCGGGCCGCGTGACGCAGCGAATAGAACGGCTCGAACGGCGTGATCTTCTGGCTCGCCGCGTCGAACCCGCCCACCTCGTCGATCGAAAAGATCTCGGTCGACAAGGGCCGCCGCTGGTCGGGGGTTACGGGGTACTCGAACTTCTTCTGGTTCAGCTGGATCGGCTCGGCGACCAGGGGAAAGAGGTTCACCACCGGGGAGCAGCCGAGCTTGAAGGTCTTCTTCGAGACCTCCAGCTCCAGGCGCTGCGCCACGCCGTCGCCTTCGATCTCCGAGATAAGAAAGACCACCTCGACCGCCGACTTGAACCCCGCCGCGGCCAGGCACTCCAGACCTGTCAGATCGACGAAGAGGAACTTCTCCGGAAAGGCGAAGTACTCCATCAGCAGCCGGTGTCCCGCGAAGGTTGAAGCGGAGTAAGGCAGCATCCCCTCATCGGGCGCGAAGCCCACCGCGCTCAGCGCCGAAGCGGGCAGCGAGACGGCCGGAAGCCGGCTGCCGGGCGTCAGGTCGCGGACCAGAATCTGCTTCAACCGCCCGAAGAGCAGCTCGTAGAGGACATTGACCAGCCCGCTCTCGCCATCCAGATAGAACCGCAGCTTGTTCAGCTTCAGCCCGGCAAACGCGACATCCGGAGCGCAGCGCAGCTCCAGCCGCACCGCCCATGCTGCATCGAGCCGTTTCACCGCCGGCTGCAGACGGCTCGGAGCGACCAGCCTTGCGTCCTCGACCGTGATCGGCCACAGCGTCGTGTCGTAACAGGTGCGGAAGGTGCAGGGCTTTTCGTCCACCTTCGGCGATTCGATGGGCGTATCGCGCTCGATCTTCAGCCCAGCGGTCAGCTTGCCCCTGGTTGGGTCGAGCTGAAACTCCACCACCGTCATCGAAGGAATGGGCCGGACCAGCTGCGGATACACTACCGTCAGCAGCGCTTCGGTGATCTCCGGAAACTCGTCGTCCATCTTCAGATGGATACGCGCCGCAAGAAAGGCGAACGACTCCAGAATCCGCTCCACATGCGGGTCTTCGCACTTGTTCGCTTCGAGCATCAGCCGCGCGGCGACCTTGGGGTGCTTCTCCGCGAATTCTTCAGCCGACGCGCGCAGGTAATCCAATTCGCGTGTGTAGTAGAGCAGCAGGTCATCGCGCATCGGGGCCCTCCGAGAGGCGGCAGACGCCGCTCTTGAGCTCGATGACCGTGTCGAAGAAGACCGGTTCCGGGGCCGGGTCCATCCGCAGCACCGCGTCGATGCGGAGATGCACGTCCTTCCTGGCTTGATCCGGCCGCTGCACAATCGTCAACTGCACCTTGTCCAGCCGCTTCTCGAAGCGGTTGATGGCCCGCTTGATCTCGGAGGTCAGCTTGTTGCGGTCCGCGGCGTTCGCCATGCTGAGCAGCGAGAGGTCCGGCAGCCCGTATCCATAGACGGACTTCCGGATCTTGTCCTCCGGGTCGGGCGGAATCTCGAGGTTCGCGCGCGTATTCAGCAGCCACTCCAGGTCGCGGCGCACGGAGGTCTTGAACTGCCGCACCGACTCCGGGCGGCTCGGCGCGGTCTCTACGCGGTTCTCCGGCTGCCGGTCGATCAGCCGGTCCAGCACGGAGAGCGTAATGGTGGTCTCGCCCAGGTTCCTCGCCATGGCCTACCCTGCACCCAAGGCGAGCACCGGGTCCAGCCGGCAGATGCGCTCGAAGAGCTTCTGTTTCTCCCCGGCGTTCCCGGAGATCTTCTTGCTGTTGCGCATCAGCTTCAGCAGATATCCGGCGACCACGCTCGGGTCTTCCCAAGCGTCGAGCTTATGGGTCTCAATGGCCGCGGCCATGTCGTCGAGCAGCGGCTGCGCGAGCGCGTCTTTCCCCGCGGAGATCGCCAGCTCGACAAGCTGCATGTTGCGGCGAAACCTGCCGCGCCCGGAACGCTGGCCCGCAATGTCCGACCGCATGATGGCGAAGGCGCGCTCTTCGTCGCCCGCCGCCAAGGCCTGCTTCGCCAGCGAGAACGCATCCGACGCGGAGACCAGCCAGACGGGAACCCCCGCATTCAGCTCAGCGTCATCCGTTGCAGTCGCGGACTCCACAGGCACCGGCACGCAGAGCTGCCGCAACCACGTCCTGGTCTCGGGATTCGCCGCCGGCGTGTCGTCGAGCAGGATCGCCTCCAGCAGCTCCGGAAGGTCGGTCAGCAGAGCCCGCAGCTCGGTCTGGATCGCCGCCGCGATGGGCAGATACTCCTCGCCCAGATTGTGGCAGGCCGCCACGGAAAGCCGCTGCAGGTCGAGCCACGCGCGGCTGCACGGGTGCGCCATCGCCTCCTCGCAGGCCTCCAGCAGAGTGCGCCAATCCGCCGCCAGCGCCAGCCGCTTCACCTTCTGGCGAAGCTCGGTGGGCGGAGCTTCGAGCAGCGTCGAATCGCTCAGCCGCGATCCGCTCCGCAGCTCGCCCCAGCGCAGCCCGCGGAGCAGAAGATAGGGCGCGGGACTGTATGGCTCGCGCCTCCGCAGAAAGCTTGCCGCGGAGACGATGGCGGCGATGGCCTCGCGGCGGTCGGCCGGCTCGGCGAACGAAACCGCCTGTGCCTTCGGAGCATCGGCCGCCGAAACCGAAGTCTCGCCTTCGACTGCATCGCCCGGGGCCTCCGTCGCCGGTGCGGCCTCGACGACGGGGTCCGGCTCCTTCTCGCGCTTCTTTTCGAGCAGTTGGTGCACGATCCGCCGCACCTGTTCCATCGCTTCCTTCAGCTTGCCGAAGGTCGGCGCATCGTCCTCGAACTTCTCGGCACAGGCCTTCTCAAGCGCGCCAAGTGAGAGGAGACAGCCGTCGAGGTCTTTCTCCGCCTGGGCGTAAAACTCCTTCGGCGTCCGCTCGAAGGCCTTGTCGAAGAGCTCCGGAGCGAGCTTCTTCTCCTTTTCGATCAGCTTGGTCCGGGCCTGGCGCTCCTTGTCGGTCTTGGCGAGCTCCTCGTATCCGACCAGCCGGGACTCCTGGTAGGAGAGCCACGAGTACTTCGCATCCGCCACCAGCGGCACGGACTTGAGCGGAAACTCCAGCGCCGACCCGATCCAGTTCAGAGGCATGGCGCGCATCTCGAAGTCGCCGTCCTCGAGCACCGGATACGCCGTGTCCCAGAACTCGACCAGCAGCCGCCGGCAGAGGTCGAGCCCCTGGCGCAGGCCGCCGAAGCGCTCCGTCCAGAGCAGCGCCTCGGTCAGCCATGCGGCGAGCTGCAAGTCCTTCGACAGCGTCGCGATGGCCTCTTGCGCCAGCCGCACCACGGCGGGGTAGTCGGCCACCTTCACCTCGGAGACCCACTCGCCCGTGGCCAGGCCGTCGTCCTGCCGCCTCGCCTCCTTGATCTTTTCGTAGATCAGGTGCTTTGTGTCACGGCGCAGGTCGATGCCGGCGGGATTTTCACCGGCGACAGGGACGAGGATGTCTTCGCGTAGCGGCATAAAGGCGGTATTCCAAGGCAGCGATGCTCAAGGGTGGAGCTGAGACACGGATCTTATTCTGGTTCTGGCGCTGGATCGGTTTGATCGAACTCAATCGAGCGAACCTCGAGGAACGGAAACTCCTCGCCGTCCACCAGTAAAACTCTCTGGCCCGAGGGATACTCCGTACCCTGGTCATCGGCCGCCCAGGCCGTCTTTCTTCCCAGCCAGACCTCTTCGTCGGGGTGCTTCCACGAAAACGGATAGATCGCCGGGACCAGCACCTCGCCCAGATCCTTCCCGTGGAAGGCTGGTCCGGTCTCGACCATCGCCGGCGTCCAGAGCGTATCGCGCAGCCGCTCCGGCGGAGCTATCGAAATCGACGCGATGTGCGCGAACGGCAGCCAGAGATAAGCGCCGGCGGCGAAGATCTCAAGCCGGGCACCGATATCCGGGTCGGCGTCGCGCAGCTCCTGGAAGGGAACGCCGTTCAGCCTTCCGGAGGGTGATGCGACCGGAGGTGCCGGAGGAAGTTCGCCCGCGAACCTCTCGTGCCGAAGCTGCTCGGCATGGAGCGCCGCGAAGTAGACGATGGCCCCTGTCTCGGCCTCTTTGCCGGAGTCCGCGAGCACCGAGAGCTGCTTTCGGGCGCGGACATAATCCCCGGCAAAGCACAGTAGCTCGAAGAGGAAGATGCGGGCTTCGCGGTCGGCGGGCTTCTCGCGCAGATGCGCGGTCAGCAGCCTCTCCGCCTCCCGCACCCTGCCGGCGGCGAAAACTTCCTTTGCGGTCGGCACTCTGCGGCTACCAGGGCTTCAGCTTGAGCACGTCGAAGCCCTTGTCGATGAAGCCGCCGATGCTGCCATTCTCCTCCGGCGCGTAGCTTACCTTCACCTTGCTGAAGGCGAAGCTGACGGACTCCACAGGGTTCTCACTCGACCCCGAGTGCTGGATGGAGGTGATCAGCGCGCCTTGCAGGTGGATCTTGTAGTAGTCGGCCTGCGCCGAGCCGTCCGGCTTGTCGTAGATGATGTCCACCGTGTCCAGGATGTTGCCGGTCACGCAGTCGTCAAAGAGCAGCGGCGAGACCTTGTCGACCGTCTTCATGATCGTGAGGTCGCTGATGTTGGTGCGGCCGGAGCGCGCCGAACCGTCGCCTACGCCCACCGTCGAGGACTGGCTCGCGCCGAAGCTGAACGAGAGAATGTCGATGGCATTCTGCTTGCTTGCGCTTCCGCCCGGCCGGCCGGCGATCACTAAATATGCATTGACTGCCATTTCGTTTCTCCTTGCAGGTTCGAGTTGAAATCATGGAATTGAGGATCGGGACAAAGCTTCCGATCCAACGTCGGCGCGGACTTCGCTACTTCACCTGCGGGGGAAGGTCGGCCACAAGGCGAAGCCCGATGGTGATCTCCTCAAGCTGGAAGTGCGGGCGCAGGAAGGCAACGGCGCGGTAGGCGCCCGGCTTCCCGGGAATCTCCGTCACGTCGATGCGCGCCTCGCGCAGCGGCCGCGCCGCCTTCGCCGCTGGACTCGCGCTATCGTCGGGCGTGACATAGGTCTTGATCCAGCGGTTCAGGTAGACGTCCACCTCTTCGCGCGACATGAACGAACCCAACTTATCGCGCATCATCACCTTCAGATAGTGCGCGAACCGCGAGACCGCCATGATGTACGGCAACTGGGTGGAGAGCTTCGCGTTGGCATTCGCCGCGTCGGTGTCCCAGGTCTTCGGCTTCTGGCAGCTTTGCCCGCTGAAGAAGGCCGCATAGTCGGTGCCCTTGCAATGAACGAGCGGGATAAAGCCCAGGTTTGCGAGTTCGTTGTCGCGCCGATCCGTGATCGGGGTCTCGGTCGGGCACTTCAGCGCGATCTCGCCGTCGTCGGTCGTGAAGTTGTGCGTCGGAAGGCCATCGACCATGCCACCGCCCTCCGGTCCGCGCATCGCGACGCACATCCCGTACATCGAGAAGGACTGCGTCATCTTCGATCCGAGCGCGTAGGCGGCGTTCGTCCACAGATACTTCGAGTGGTCGGTGCCATCGACGTGCTCCTCGTACGCGAACTCCTCGATGGGCTTGGTGTCGGCCCCGTACGGGAGCCGCGCCAGCACGCGCGGCAGCGTCAGCGCCACGTAGCGCGAGTCCTCGCTCGCGCGGAAGGACTTCCACTTCGCGAACTCGGTGCTCTCGAAGATCTTCGCCAGGTCGCGCGGGGCATCGAGCTGGGTGAAGCTGTCGAGGTTCAACAGGCTCGGTGCGGCCGCGCTCACAAACGGAGCGTGCGCCTGGGCGGCGATCTTCGAGATACCTTCGAGCAGCGCCATGTCCTCAGGATGCTTGCCGAACTCGTAGTCGCCGATCAGCGCGCCGTAGGGGTGGCCGCCGAACACGTCGTACTCCGCGCTGTAGACCTTCTTGAAGAGCGCGCTCTGGTCGAACTCCGGCGCCTTCTCGATGTCGCGCAGCAGCTCCTTCTTGTTCGCGTTCAGCACGCGGATCTTCAGCCCCACGCCGGTCTCGCTGTTGTCCATGAGGTACTTCAGACCGCGCCACGAGCCTTCGAGCTTCTGGAACTTCTCATGGTGCAGGATCTCGTTCAACTGCAGCGAGAGGAGGTGATCGATCTGCGCGATGCGCGCATTGATCATCATCTCCGTGTCCTTGGCCACGGTCATGGAGCCGTCGATGACCTGCTTCAGGAACTCCTTGATGAGGTCCTTGCCCCGCTCCCGCGCCGGAGCGTCCGTGCCGAAGCGGCCCTGGTCGACGATCTTATCGAGAAGGCTCTCTTCCTTGACCTCGGTGACGACCGATCCCTGTGAAGTTGCGAGTGCGTCAGCCATTGTCGGTACCGTCCTTTATGCCGAGTTCGTCCTTCACCTTGCCGAGCTTCTCCGTGTTGTTGGCGACGTCCATCAGCAGGTCGCCGAGATCGTCGTTGCCTTGCAGCGAGCCGCGGAGGTTCGCCAGCCTCGTGCGCAGGTCCATCAGCTCCTTGAGCGGCTTCACCTGCCTGGCGACGTTGGCCGGCTCGAAGTCCTCGAGCTTGCGGAACTTCAAGTCCACGCTCAGCTTGGGAGCGTCGGGCTCGTCGCTCAGCTTGTTCTCCACCGAGAAGCTAAGCCGCGGCTTCATGCCTTCGAGGACGGTATCGAAGTTGTCGGGATTGACGTCGACGAACTTGCGGTCTCTCAGCTTGGGCAGCGGTTCCAGCGGGTCGCCGGTGAAGTCACCCAGCACGCCGACTACGAAGGGCAGCTCCTTCAGTTCGATCGCGTCTCCAACATGAACGTCGTAGGTAATCTGGACCCGTGGAGGGCGGACCCGGTCGAGAGTATGCTGTGCGCTTTGTCTACCAGCCATGGGGGTATTCCTTCAACTGAGAGTGATCAAGAGTAAGAAATCGTTTCGCGGCGGCGAAAAACCGGAGGCCGCAGCATGAAAGACGGAACCGTGAAGAGAGAGGGTTGAAACCGGGCCCGGTGGCGAGACGCGAGTCTACACCGCAACATTTTTTCGACGCGAACTAAGGTAATATCACGGCACTTGAAGCAGGTCAAGGCCAATCGGAGGTGCTCGAATGCCTGCATGACTCACCGAAGAACGTTTCATTTGCGCAATCGATCGGCTGTCCGCCTGTGAGACGAAGCCATCTTTCTTTCAGATTGTTGGCGGGCGATTTTATTTTTTTCCTGTAAGGTTACCTTCGATTCAAAAGGCCGTTGGAGTGGTCCGTTCCGCCTAGGGGTACCGCCTCAGCCCTGCTGCCCGGTGCTAGAGTGGTCTGCAATGTTACGTCCTCTCTCGGCGGAAGATTCACAATGGCTTCGCGGCGCCTTTGAAGCTGCCGGTTACACCGAAGCCGGCCTTCGCGCTCATCTAGGTTCGGTGGAGCTTCCGTCGCGCAATCTCCGCAACACGCCGCGGCTGCTCCACCGCACGGGCGCGCCCACAGCCTTGAACGCGCTGCTCCGCTGGTTCTGGCTCGGCTGCCCGGTCGCGTCCGCCCGCGCGGCGGAGACAGTGCCTCCGCGTCTGCTCGACTTGCTCCTCGAATCCGGCCTGCTCGATCACGATGGCGGCCAGCTTACCACCTCGGTGCTGCTGCTGCCGGTCGATGGCTTCCTCGTTGCCTCCGACCATCCTTCCGCCTTCGAGAACGCCGTCAGCGACTTCGTCCTCTGGCCGAATCCCACCAGCAAGTTCCTTGCCCGGTTCACGGTGCGGCGCGCTTCGCGGACGACGCTCGACCTCGGGACCGGCTCGGGAATTCTCAGCCTCTGGGCCGCCGCGCACAGCGGCACGGTCGTCGCCACCGACCTCAACCCGCGCGCCGCCTCCTTCGTCGCCTTCAACGCGCGCCTCAATGGAATCGGCAACATTCAGCCCCTCACCGGCGAGGGCTTCCAGCCGGTCGCGGGGCGCACCTTCGACCTGATCCTCTCGAACCCGCCTTTTTTCATCAGCCCGAGCAGCGACTACCTCTTCTGCGACAACTCGCTCGACCTCGACCAGCTGTGCCGCAGCTTCGCGCAACAGGCCCCCGCGCACCTCAACGAAGGCGGCTACTTCCAGATGCTGTGCGAATGGGCGCAGGTCGCCGGCCAGCCCTGGGAGGAGCGCGTCGCCGAGTGGCTCACCGGCACCGGCTGCGACGCCTGGATGATGAAGGGTCTGACCCAGGCGCCTGATGAGTACGCGCAGCACCGCATCCGCGAGACCACCAGCGATCCTGCCCGCGATGCCGCGCTCTACGACGGCTACATGGCCTACTACGCAGACCGCAAGGTGGAGGCGATCCACGATGGCCTGATCGTCATGCGCAAGCGGAGCGGCATGAACTGGGTCCGCATCGAAGAGGTGCCCAAGACCCCCACCGGCGATCTTGGCGAGATGGTCCTCTCCACCTTCGCGGCCCGCGACTTCCTCGACCAAGTCGAGACAGACGACCTCCTCCTGACGGCCCGGGTCAAGCTCGCTCCGAACGTCCGCCTCGAGCAGATCTTCGATCAGGTCCGCGAGAGCAGTGGCAGCGGCTGGCATACGGAGTCGCTCACGCTGCGCCTTGTCAGCGGATTTCCCTTTCATATGCCGATCCAGCCGCTGGTCGCCGAGTTCCTGGTCAGCTGCGACGGCTCGCGCTCCGCCGGCGAGGCGATCGACCAGTTCGCCGCTTCGGCGAACGCGCCGGCCGATACGGTCAGGCGCGAGTGCCTGGCGATGCTTCGCAAGCTCCTGGAACGCGGGCTTCTCGTCGCCGCCGATTGAGGATGGGTTTTGTCCGGGCGGGCCTGTCGCGCCCTTGTCCATCGCGCCCTTGTCCATCGCGCCCTTGTCCTGCGCGCCCTTGTCCTTCGCGACGGGCGGGGCCGCGGCGCCACAAACGACGACAAGAGGGTTTATGCTAAGAACGTCTTTAGATTCAGACAGGCCCGCCGATGAAAAAGCTGACAGGAACCCTCAAGATCACCACCAATCGCGCAGCCGACGGCTCGCTGCTCAATTTTGAGGTCGTCTTCGTGCCCTACGTCGGCCGCCTCAACACCAGGCCCGCGAAGCCGCGCACCCAGGAGGATCTCGAAACCTTCCTGATCGACCTGAGGATGCCCGAGGACGAGGCAGCTCGCTGGGCAGGCAAGGCCCGCGTGGAGGGAGTCGTGCTCGTCTCCCCCTTCGAGCGCTCCGACGCTCAATTGATCGAGCGTGGTCTTCTGGCGTAAGCGGAGGAGCCGTCGGCCGCTACGTCTTCGCCCTGAGCGCGAAGACAACCACCACGATCAGCACAATCATCAGGAACGCATTCGCGATCAGCAGCAGCGGCAGCATCTCCTGTAGCTTGCTCTTGGGCGCGGCCACGACCGGTACGATGGGGGCCGGCGCGATGGGAGCGGGGGCAGTGACTCTCGGGGCCTCGAACCGGGGAGCAGTCAGTCCTGGAGCAGTCACTGCTGGAGCGGTCAATCCTGGAGCGGTTGCACTTGGAGCGGTTGCAACGGGCGGCACGATAGCCGGACCGCTCACCGCCGGCATCTGAAACGCCGGAGCGAAGGCTGGCACCGGGGCGGGCACCGAACTCGGAGGCGCGGCCGCAGCCGGCACCGGAGATCCGGACTGTCCGGACTGGCGGGACTCTCCGGACTCTCCAAGCTCCAGCCGATTGATCACGCGCGTGTACTCGCCTGGCCCGGCGGGCGCGCTGGGCGGCAACGGCGCCGGTTGAGGCTGAAAGGTCGGGCGCTCCAGCGATGGCGTTCGCAGCCCGGCCCTCGCCTCATCGAGGGTGAGCTGATCGAGCATCACGGTGAGGTTGTTCGCGGGCACCGGGGAAGGAACAGACGGCGGAGGCTGATGGGCGAAGGACGGCGCAGGTTCGCGGTAGGGTTCCCGGTAAGCATCGCGGAACGGGTTCTGGGACGGCTCCTCAAACTGATTGAAGCCCCGCTGACGGTCAACGGGCTCCCGCCCGGCCTGCCCGCTGTGATCGGAATAGAGGTCGCGCAGCAGGTCCGCCACCTCCGAACTTGGCGCGGCCGTAGTGGCGCCAGCCGGGGTTGAGCTATTCGCATCGGAACCATGACCCGATGCCTTCCCGACGCGGCTGGAATCGCCCGTCGGAGCAGGCTCGGCCCGCTTCACCGGCGACGGGAAGGGCCTCGCGATCTCCCGCGAAAAGTACTGGCTCGGGCTCGAACCGGAGGCGGCGGGCGGAGCAGCCGCCGGCAGCGGCGGACCGTCTGTCGTCTGCCGCGAGTTGAGGCTCTCGAGCGCCGAAGGCCCCCTGCTCCGGATCGCCGAAAACTGGCCTGAATCGGCCGGAGCGGGCCCCGGATAGGTCGTCAAACGTTCGTGCTCCCCCGAGGGCGTAGGACGCACGAAGAGGCGCGTGAACTCTCCGGCGGTCTGGGCGGGGGGATCGCTCGCCGGAGCCGGCGCCGGTGAAGCCGCCGCTTCTTCGCTGAACCGGAACTCCGGTCCTGCCGCCTCATCCTCGACAGCCTTGGAGTCCGCGGGCGCGGCACCGAACGACCGCAGGAACATCCCCGTGGAGGTCAGCGGCTCTTCGCGGTCTTCGGGTTTGTCGCCAGATCCGGCCATGGTCGCTCTCATCCCGGCTGGCTCAAGGCCGCTCCGGTTGCCTGTGCGAAGATTACACGCCCTTCCCCGCATGGTAAAGCGGGACGTCCGGCAGCTCCGGCCATCCGCGAGTCCGGTCCCGCAGGTTGAAAGCCCGCGGGGCGCCCGACCCTCCGGCCGACCCTCCGGCCGACCCTCCGGCCTGGGCCAAAGATTTCTTTAGAGAGAGTGCGCAGCCGTACGGTATGCTCATCGTGACTTACAGACCCCAATCCGCCGACACCATCATCCGCGTTTCGCCGAGGTTGCAGCGAAGCGATCTCAGCGGCGCGAGGAATCCAGCACAATGAGCGATCAGCCGTCCCGCAGCTACAGTCTCGCCTCCTGTTACGAAAACGCGCTCACGACCATCGTGCGTCTCGTCTCGCTTCCGCCGGCCCAGCTGCCCAGCGCCGAGACCTTCCGGCAGAGCATCGCGGGCGCGCTGAAGGTCTCGCGCGAGAAGGGCAAGTCGCTCGGCTACGGCAGCGAGGCGAACAACTCCGCCTTCTTTGCCGTCGTTGCGTTCCTCGATGAGAGCGTGCTCCGGCTGCAGAACCCCGCCTTCGACTCCTGGGCGCGGCGTCCGCTGCAGGAAGAGCTCTTCAACCATAACCGAGCGGGCGAGATATTCTTCGACAATCTGCGCGGCCTGCTCGGCCGGGAAGACTCGCCGGAGACCGCCGACTGCCTCGAAGTCTACTGCCTCTGCCTTCTTCTGGGATTCAAGGGCCGGTACGCGCTCGGCGGCAGCGACTCCGGATTCTTCCGCCAGATCAGCGCGGGAGCTGCTTCAAGCGCCTCCCGCCCCAGCGGCGAGATCGACACCCTCGTCCGCCAGGCCCGCCAGAAGATCGACCGCATCCGCGGCCAAATGCGCTTCCCGCGCGCCGCCGCCGCACCTCCGGAGATCCAGCAAGTGGCCGCCGACGACCCCTGGAGCAGGGGACTGGGCATCGCCGCCATCGGCCTCTTCGTGCTGGCGCTCCTCTTCTACGGCGGATTCTGGGCGCTCCTGAGCTCTGGAGCTTCACAGGCCCTGTAAACCTTCGATTTCAGCTTTGGGGGAATCCTTGCTCGTCTATCTGCTCGCTGTCGCTGTTCTGCTCGTCGCCGCGCTGCTGGCCTTCGGCGGGGCCGCTCTGCTGCATCTTCAGGGCGGCGCGGAGGCCGTCTTTATCGTCCTCATCCTGCTGATCGGGATCGCGGCGGCGGGGCTGATCGTCTTCCTGCACCTCCGGGCAAAGAAGCAGCAGGAGGCCGAAGGCGGCGGTGCCGGCACGGGAGATTCGAGCGAGATCGACCTTCTCCTGAACGATGCGAACCGCAAGCTCAAGACCTCGACGCTCGAAGGCGCGAAGTCGCTCGATGAGCTGCCGCTGATCTATCTCCTGGGCGATGCGGGATCGGCGAAGACGACGCTGGTCGTCCGCTCCGGCCTCGAACCCGAGCTGCTTGCCGGCACCGCTCCCCGCGCCGGCGAGGCCGACGTTCCCCCGACCGCGCTGCTCAACCTCTGGTTCACCCGGCAGGCCGCGATCCTCGAAGCGGGGCAGGGGATCCGCCAGAGCAATGCCGCCCTCGCGCGGCTTATTCAGCGCACCCGCCCCAAGGCCTACCGCGCCGCCTTCGGCCCCGGAGCGCCGCCGCGCGCCGCGGTGGTCTGCGTCTCCGCGAAGCTCTTCCTCGGCACCGATGCGGCCGCATCGATCGCCTCCGCCCGCGCCACGGGCGCGCAGCTGCGCGAGATCAGCCGCCTGCTCGGCGCGGCGCTGCCTGTCTACGTCATCGTCACCAAGCTCGACGAGGTGCCCAACTTCGCCGAGTACGTGCGCAACCTCTCGAACGATGAGGCGCAGGGCGTCCTCGGAGTCACCCTCAAGCGCTCCGAGGCCTCCGTCGGCGTCTACGCCGACCAGGTCTCCCGCGCTCTGACCGCCGAGCTTGAGGCCCTCTGCTACTCGCTGGGCGAGTTCCGCGTCGAGGCGCTCCACCGCGAGACCGACCCAACCAGCGCTCCCCGCGTCTACCAGTTCCCTTACGAGTTCGGAAAGCTCTTCAAGCGCAACGGCCTCACCGAGTATCTCGTCGAGCTCTCGAAGCCCAGCCAACTGAGCGCCAACCCCTACCTGCGCGGCTTCTACTTTACCGGCGTCCGCGCCCAGACGGTGGAGCGCGAGGCCGCCGCTCCCGCCTGGACCGCGCCAGCGAAGGCGGCCGACGCGAACGCCACGCAGATGTTCAACCCGGAGATGCTGCGCCAGATGCAGAATCCCGTCGCTCCGCAGCCGGTGCGTTCCTCGGTCCGCGTCCCGCAGTGGGTCTTCCTCGCGCGGCTCTTCCCGGAGACGGTCCTCGGCGACCGGACCGCGCTCTCCGCGACCCAGCAGACCGCCCCGGCGCGCGTCTTCCGCCGTGTTCTGTTTGCGACCCTCGCCAGCATCTTCGCGATCTATTCCATCCTTCTGCTCGTCTCGTACCTCAACAACAACGCCCTCGAGAACCGGATCGCCGAAGCCGCGAAGGCGCTGCCCGTATCGGGCATCCCGGCGAATGCCCCGGCGAGCCTCACCGATCTGCAAACTCTGGACAAACTGCGTCAGGTGATCGTCGAACTCGACGGCTATCACCGCGACGGGGCGCCCTGGTCCTATCGCTTCGGCCTCTACCAGGGCGACCGGCTGGCCGTGCGCGCGAGGCAAGCCTACTTCAACCGCTTCCGTCCGCTGCTGCTGACTCCCACGCAGGCTAACTTCGCGACGTATCTCGGCAGACTGCCTTCAGTCCCCGATAGCGCGGCCGGCGACGACGCCTCCGCCTACGATGCCGCCTATCAGCCCCTGCGCGGCTACCTGATCACGACCACCAATCCGGAGAAGAGCACGCCCGCGATCCTCTCGCCGGTCTTCGTTCAGTATTGGTCCGGCGGCAGACCGGTCACGCCGGACCAGGACCAGCTCGTCCGCCTGCAGGCCGACTTCTACGCCGAAGAGCTGCCGCGCCGGAACCCCTATTCGATCGCTCCCGACATGAATGTTGTGGGCCATGCGCGCGGCTATCTCGCCAACTTCGGAGGGCAGCAGCGGATCTACCAGAACATGCTGACCGCCGCCGACAAGGCAAATTCCTCGATCAACTTCAATCAAGCCTATCCGGGCTCCGCCGAGGCGGTCGTCGACCCGGTCATCGTGCGCGGGGCCTTCACGCGCTCGGGATTTGCCGCCATGCAGGACGCCATCAAGAACCCGGACCGCTATGCGCATGGCGAGACGTGGGTGCTTGGCGAACAAAATACCGCGCCGACGGACCTCGCCAAGCTCAGCATTCAACTGGCGGCGCAGTATTCGACGGACTACATCAAGGCCTGGCAGGATTTTCTCAAGGCCGGACGCGTCGTCGGCTGCGGAGGCGCGGGGCTGGGCGGCCTGAAGGGCACGGGGGCGATGCTGGGGCGTCTCTCGGGGAATTCTTCGCCGCTGCTGGAGTTCTTTTATGTGCTCTCGCATAACACCGCGGTCGGCGATCCATCTATCAAGAAAATATTTCAGCCAGCGCAGGTCCTGGTCGATTCTGAAGCCACGGACAGGTTTGTGGGCACCGGAAACCAACCCTATATGCTCGCGCTCGGACAGCTCTCGAACGCGGTTGCCGTCATCGCTCAGAATCCGCCGGCCAGTCCCGATCCCGCGATCTTCGCTCCGATTACCGGGTTAGTTCAGGCGGGGCTCAATGCGGTAACTCAAACGCAGCAGGGATTCAACGTAGACGCGCAGTTCCAGACCGAGAAGACGGTGACCGCACTGCTTAAGTCGCCGATCGATTGCGCGGGGAAGCTGGTTCCCGCGGCAGGCGCTGTGATCAACGGCGCGGGCGCCCAGTTCTGCGGGACATTGGGCAGGGTCCTGCAAAAACAGCCGTTCTCGCCGAACGCATCGGCGCAGGCAAGCCTTCAGGAGGTCGATGCAATCTTCGCGCCGGAGAGCGGCGCCCTTTGGACGTTCTACAACGGCACTTTGAAGCCTCTGCTTATGCAGCAGGGAAGCCAGTACGTTCCCGCTCCCAATCCTTCAGGAGGAGCGACGCCCGCCTTTGCGGCGTTCTTCACCCGCGCGGCGCATATCAGCGCGGACCTATATCCAGCAGGCGCGAAGGAGCCGACCTTCGACTTCAATCTGAGGTTCCTCTCCGCAAGCAGCAAGGGCATTCAAAGCGCAACTCTGGTGGTCGATGGGCAGCGAATTCTCAATGGCTCAACCGGTCAGAAGTTCACGTGGAATGGGACCAGCGCACACCAGGCATCCTTGGTCTACGATTCGATTGAGATTCCGCAGACTCCCGGGACATGGGCCCTCTTTCAACTTGTAAGTCAGGGCCAGATCTCGCGGTCGCAAGCAGGAATCCAGGTAGATTTTCCGATTACCACAGGCATCGCCGGCCACGCTACACAAACCGGCAGGACCGCGAACTTTGAACTCTCCGGCACCGGTGCCGATTTATTTGGCCCGGGCGGAATATCGGGGCTCCATTGCGTCTCGCAGGTAGTTAAGCAGTGAATGCTGGCTGCCCGAGGTCCGTTTCATCTGACGGAGTCTTCTCTTCCACCGCACGCAGCAGAATGCAGGTGATGTTGTCCACGCCGCCGCTCTTCTTGGCGTAATCGATCAGCGCCTGGCAGGCCTCATCGAGCCCCGCCGCCGATCGCGTGATCGCGGAGATCACCTCTTCCCCGGCGTAGCGGGTCAGACCGTCCGAGGCCAGCAGAAGCAGGTCTCCGGGCTGCAACACCGCCGTGAAGAAGTCCGGCTCCACCCGCTCGCCGACACCGATCGCGCGCGTGATCACCGACTTCATCTCCGACCGCTCCGCCATCTCGGGCGTGATCATTCCGCTGCGCAGCTGCTCCTCGATCAGCGAGTGGTCGAGCGTGATCTGCATGCACGCTCCGTCGCGCAGCCTGTAGGCGCGGCTGTCGCCCACGTTGCCGATCAGGATCCGGTCGCCGTCCAGGCACGCCAGCACCATCGTCGTGCCCATGCCGCGCAGCTGCGGATCGCTTACCGCAGCCTGATGCACCGCGCGGTTGGCGTCGTAGATGCCTTTCAGCAGACGGTCTTCAACGCTGGCCCCGCCAGATTGGCCGAGCGAGGCGAAGGACTGGATCAGCGCCTGCACCGCCAGGCCGCTGGCCACCTCGCCGGCGGCGCTGCCGCCCATGCCGTCGCACACCACGTAGAGATGGTGCGCCAGATCGTAGCCGAAGCTGTCTTCGTTGCCCGACCGATGACAGCCAATGTCGGTGGCCGCGGCGAACTGCAAGGAGAGACTCGAAGTGCTTGTCACGCTTGTCATGTCTGTCATCGAAGACCGTTCCTCAGTGGCTTCACTACGGCACCTCCACCGTCGCTTCCCCGGCGTCGGTGAAGGTGATCACTCCGGCCCACAGGCACATCAGTTGGGAGACGTTATCGAGAGCAGGGAAGTTGCCCAGCAAGACCGTCGGCGCGCCTGGAACCCAGGGCGCGGGAGTCGCCGGAATACACGGCATGGGAGTGAGCGCGCCCAGTGCCGCCGCCGTCGCCGCCGCGACCACCGGGTTCGCGATCGACTGGCACATCCCGAACGGCATGATGTTCACCATCGGGATGTGGTCCATGATGTTCGCATCCGGCATCTGGTTGGTGAAGACCCTGTTGGCTGGCAGCACGACCAGCGAGCTTGGCGCCATCCCGAAGCTGCATTGCATCGTTGCTCCCATACACACCTGTAGCGGCATCGGCGGCACCCTTCGCAAAATCAGCTACGAGTGTACTCCGGAAACTCGAAATGTCCGAACGCGCAAAGAACCGCATTCGATACCTGCAAGACTGCGCTTGTAAGTCGACGCCAACGCTCGCGGCCCTCATCTTTTTTTGTGGAGGAAATTAACTACTCTGCAAACAGAGTCGTCAGCCGCCCGCATTTTCTTTCATTTTTTTGTTTGACCCGCCTCGCATGGCGTGATAACTCTTATGGTCTCAATAAGAAAGATCGGCTGTGCGAGCGGGTTTTTGTCCCGTGCGCAACGGCCTGACGTTCGTAAGTTCTTCTGAACCTCTGAATACCGGACTGCCTTTTCAG
>Ga0116227_10009526_pt1 | contig 17578 bp, 9 predicted proteins | sample S1TSphgellanicum_FD_89693 | JGI IMG/M metagenome (GOLD analysis project Ga0116227, IMG submission 89693) | Host-associated microbial communities from peat moss isolated from Minnesota, USA - S1T2_Fb - Sphagnum magellanicum MG | ecosystem: Host-associated > Plants > Peat moss > Unclassified... | reverse complement strand
GATCACGTCGGGATAATCGCGCGTGACTTCCGCGATCAGCCATCGCCAGAAGGGGATAGGCTTGGTGTGCGGGTTGTCGACGCGCAGGATGCGCACGCCTTCGCCGACCCAGAAGAGAGCGATATCGCGCAATGTCCTCCAGAGCGACGGAAAGGCAGCGCCGTAGAACTCGACATTGACGATGTCTTCATATGTCTTCGGCGGATTCTCGGCGTGCTGAATCGTCCCGTCGCTGCGCCATTTGAACCATTCCGGATGCCGTCTGATCCAGGGATGATCGGGCGAGCATTGCACCGCAAAGTCGAGCGCGAGCTCGAGCCCGTGGGCCTTGGCGGCGGCCACCAGCGCGCGAAAATCATCCAGGGTTCCGAGCTCGGGGTGGATCGCCTCATGGCCGCCAGCCGGCGAGCCAATCGCATAGACGCTGCCAGGATCGCCCGGCGCGGCATGCAGCGCGTTGTTACGGCCTTTGCGGTTGCTCTCGCCGACCGGATGGATCGGCGGCATATAAAGAACGTCGAAGCCGAGGTCGCGCACATAGGGCAGATGCGCGATGACGTCGCGAAACGTGCCGTGCCGGTCGGGATGATCCGTGATCGAGCGCGGAAACAGCTCGTACCACGCCGAAAAGAGCGCACGCTTGCGATCGACGACAACATCGAGCGCCGGATCGACGCGCGAAACACCTTCGCGCGGCCCGACTCTCGCCATGAAGGACGTGACCGCCTCCGAGAGCAGAAGCTCGACCTGCGGCGCGCCGCCGGGCTCGAGCCCGGCGAGGCTGTGCACGAGATGATCGCGCCAGGCGACATCGTCGCCTTGCGCAGGGCTCGCATGAATAAGCTCGGCAGCCTCTTGCGTCTCCGTCGCGAGATCCTGGTTCGCGGCGCGTTTTTTTCCCAACGCTTCGGCAAGCGACGCGTAAGGGTCGCGCCAGGCTTCGATCGCGACGATGTAGCGGGCATTGCGGGGCAAACTGATCGCGCCGGCCCAACGGTCATTATCGACGAATGTCATGGGCGCGCGCAGCCATTCGCGTTCATCCACAGCACGATAGAGAATGTCGGCGGCGAGCTTTGCATGTCCGTCGCTGAAAATGTCGGCTTCGATCGCCAAGCTATCGCCGACGACACGCTTGATCGCGGTGCGGCCATGATCGATTTCAGGCGTCACGTTTTCGATGACGACGCGGCCCCCGCCATCTTGCAGAGCCATTTCTTCGCGCGTCAGAGGCGCGGCCTTGGCCCGGCCCTCTCCGGCCAGCGCGCGGGAAAGCCGGGCGAGGGGCCCTTGCGGGTCGAAGATCACATCGAGCTCGGCGGTGAGCTTGCGTTGCCAATTCGGATGGCCGGTGACGGTACCCGGCAGATTGGCCTGCGTGCCTTCGCCGAGCAGATCCTCGAATTGAATCGCGACGAGGACCGCTTCGCTGCGCGCGAGAAAGCGCGCAGCCGCTTCGAAAGCCGGTTCGCTCTGCACCTGCGGCGAGGGCAGAAGCCCTTGCTCGGCAAGCGCATGCACGAGTCCGCCGCGCTCCCCGAAGCGCTGATCGCGCTCGCGGGCGGCAGCCTCCGGCTCGAGCAGCTTCATCTCCGCCCGCGTATCGATATCAAGCCCATGCCACCAGCCGGCGAAGCTCGGCAGATCGTGCGTCGTCATCGCGGCGAGCGCGTCGCGGGGATAGTTTTGCGGCGGCGTGAAAACGCCGTTGTGCTGCTCGAAGAACAAAAGCCGATAGCTCAAGAGGCCAGAGCGCATGATGGCCTCGGAAAAACCGTCCGGCGCCGTGCCGAGATCCTCAGCGATCACGATCGCCTTGGCGCGATGGCTCTCGAGCCGCAGCACGGCGAGCATGGCCTCGAAAGGATAGTCGATATAGGCGCCTTGTGCGGCGGGGGCGCCTTCGGGCACTAAAAAAAGGCGCTGGAGCTGAAACGCATGATCGATGCGGATTGCCCCGGCATGACGCATATTCGCGGCGACGAGCGCGCGGAACGGCGCGAGCCCTTGCGCCGTCAGCCATAGCGGATTGAACGGCGCGAGCCCCCAATTCTGCCCGAGCGGACCGAGAGGATCGGGCGGCGCGCCGACGGATAAATTCGGGCAAAAAGCCTGCGGCTCGGCCCAACGCTCCGATCCGAAACGGTCGGCACCGACGGCAAGGTCGCGATAGAGGCCGATCGGCATGCCGGCTGCGCGCACAGCCTCCTGCGCCGCATCGAGCTGTAAATCGGCGAGCCATTGCAACCATTCATAGAAAGCGATGTCGGTCGCCGCCTCGTTCTGGTAGGCGACGACCGCTTCGCTCGTCGGATCCTGATAGGCCTTGGGCCAGGTGCCGCTATAAGTCCCAAAATGCGCCGAGAGCGCATCGAAGGTCGCATGCAGATGCAGCATCGCGCCTCCTGCCGTTTGAAACGCGGCGAAGGCCGCGTTCGCCGCGCCCCATCCGTGGCGCGAAAAAGCCTGCCAGAGCTGGGCGAGGAGCTCCCGTTTCAAGGCCCACGCTTCAGCATGATCGACGAGGTCGGCGGCGCGCGCGTGACGCAGCCGATTGGCACGAGCGGGATCGCCGAGGAATTGCTGGACGAGAGGCGCGGCCTCAACCGGCAACTTGCGCGGATCGATGAAGATCGGGTCGATGAAAAGCCGCGAGGATGGCGAATAAGGCGAGACCTTGGTGCGATCGCTCGGAAACAGCGCATGCAGAGGGCTAAGGCCCAGAAAGGCGCCGCCATAAGCGGCGACGCCCACAGCCGCTTCGGCGACGTCGCCGAAATCGCCGATGCCGAAATTACCCGGCGTGCGCAGGCCGTAGACTTGCGCCGTGATGCCGAAGCCTTTGTTGCCTTGCGCAAAAGCCTCGGCCATATAGCAGCGCGGCGGCGCCGCAATGACGCAGCACCGCCCGCGCCGCGCGCCCGCTTCGACATTCAGGCTGTAATAGCCGGCCGCTAGCGGCGGCAACGCAATCTCATGACCGCTTTCGGCCGACCCTTCGCGCAGAGAACCGTCGTCGCCGACCAGCCGCCACGCGATCCGACCGTCGGGCGCTGCGGCAAGCGGCACGGATACCGGCGAATCTGCGGCGACGGGCAGCAGCTCCGGCACTAGCCCGCGGCGCACGGATTCGAGCTGCGCGCAGGACTCTTCGATTCCGGCGGCGTTTTCGACATCGAGACCGATTCCGGCGAGAACCGCGCGCACGCTCGCCTCGCTCGTCTCGACCAATTGGCCGCAGACGTCCTTGTAGCTGGAAGCGACTCCTGCCAGCGTGGCGAGATGCTTGAGACGCGCGCCCTCCTTGCTCACATCACCTCCAGCGCTGCCGCGCGGCGCACCGTCCTCCTCAGGAGTCGGGTCTTTTTTTTTGCGCCGAGGCCGGCAAGAAAGTCGAGATAGAGACGCATGGCGAGAAAGCCGCACAACGCGACGCTCAATCCGAAGCTGAAAAGGAAGAGGCCGTCCTTACGCATTCGCCACCGCGCCCGCCAATGTGAGATGTTGATGCTGAAATAAAACGAAGGATCGCGACGGCAGGGTGAAGGCCCCGCCCGGCTGCAGCATGGCCGGCTGCTTGCGGACATGCCCATCTGGACGCGTGGTATCGAAGACCTGAACGAAACTCTGACAAGGAAAGTTCTCGGCGAGATGGAAGACGATTTCCTCGGCCGCATTGAAAAGTAGCAGGAAGCGCTCACGATCGGGACAATCATTGCCAATCTGCATGCCCAACGCGCGGCGCAGGTCCTGCGCCCAATCCTGCTCGGTCATTTCGCGGCCTTCGGGCGCCAGCCAATAGATATCCTTCAGCTTCGTGCCGGGTCCCGGCGTCCCGGTAAAGAAGCTGCGCCTGTGGAAGACATCGTAGCGTCGGCGCAAGCCGGCAAGCGTCTGCACGAAGAGCAGAAGCTCTGGATCGTCAGCGCCCTTCCAATCGAGCCAGCTCGTCGCGTTGTCTTGGCAATAAGCATTATTGTTGCCGCCTTGGCTTCGGGACATCTCATCGCCCATCAAAAGCATGGGCGTGCCGAGGGAGAGCAGCGTCGTCGCCAGAAGATTGCGCTTCTGGCGCGCACGCAGAGCCTTGATCTCGGGATCCTCGGTGCTGCCTTCCGTCCCATGGTTCCACGAGAGATTATGCTTGTGGCCGTCGCGATTATCCTCGCCATTCGCCTCATTATGCGGTTCGTTGAAGCTGACGAGATCCTGCAACGTGAACCCGTCATGCGCAGCGACGAAATGGATCGAAGCGGTGGGGTTGCGCCCGCGGCTTTGGTAGAGATCGGCAGAACCCGTGATGCGGCTCGCAAAGCCGCTCCCCAGTTGCCCCGGATCGCCGCGCCAAAAGGCGCGCACAACATCGCGGAACCGGTCATTCCATTCGCCCCAGCCCGCCGGAAAATCTCCCACCCGATACCCGCCGGAGCCGAGGTCCCACGGCTCGGCAATCAGCTTGACCCGCGCGAGAACCGGGTCTTGGCCGACCGCCTGGAAGAAAGCCGCATCGCGGGAGAAATCGAAGGGCGTGCGACCGAGCGCGGAGGCAAGATCGAAGCGGAAGCCGTCGATATGGTAGTTTTCGACCCAGTGGCGAAGACTATCGAGCACCATCTGCATGACGCGGGGATGCGCCAGATCGAGCGTGTTGCCGCAGCCTGTCGAATCCCACAAAAAGCGCGGATTGTCCGGCACGATCTTATAATAGCTGAGATTGTCGATGCCGCGGAAGGAAAGCGTCGGGCCGCAATGATTGCCCTCAGCGGTATGGTTGTAGACGACGTCGAGCAGCACCTCGATTCCCGCTTCGTGCAACGCCCGCACCGCGCTTTTGAGGCCGAGCACCGGATCCGCCCCGCCGTAGCGCGGCTCGGGCGCGAAATAGGCCAGCGTGGAATAGCCCCAATAATTGCGCAGGCCGCGCTCGACCAGAAAGCGATCATCGGGAAAGGCCTGGATCGGCAGCAGCTCGATGGCGGTGATGCCGAGCTTGACGAGGTGATCGATCACGGCCGGATGGCCGAGCGCCTCATAGGTGCCACGTATCGACTCGGGCAGTCCCGGATGGAGATGCGTGAAGCCTTTGACATGCGCTTCATAGATGAAGGTCTCATGCCAGGGTCGCCGCGGCGGCCGGTCGTCGCCCCAGATATGCGCGGGATTTTCGACCACGCATTTCGGCATCAAGGGCGCGCTATCGCGCCGATCAAGGGTCAGGTCGAGGCGGGCGGCGCCGATGCGATATCCATATAGCGCGTCGTGCCAATGCAGCCGTCCGGCGATTTGGCGCGCATAGGGATCGATGAGGAGCTTGTTCGGATTGAAGCGATGGCCGGCGGCCGGTTCGTAGGGCCCATGCACGCGATACCCATAAAGCTGCCCCGGATGAAGGCCGCTTATATAAGCGTGCCAGACATTGTTGGTGCGCCGCGGCAAGCGAACACGGGCGATTTCGCGGCGTCCGGAGGGCTCGAACAGGCAGAGATCGACGGCGGTCGAATGGGCGGAAAAGAGCGCGAAGTTGACGCCTTTGCCGTCCCAAGTGGCGCCGAGCGGAGCGGGTTCGCCTTCGCCGATCTGCATCATTTCCTGCCCGTCACGCTCTCTCGACCGCCGCGCGATCGCCCCTCTCACGTCGTGACGAGAGATATGCCTTCCAAAAGGGACGACGATCTCCCACCGTAAGCGAAAGACGAAAGCGGCAGGGTGGCACCGACAATCGAGGTTAATGTCCGTAAGATGTCCAGAGCGGCGGCGCGTCGCTCCAGGGGTAAGCGGAATCGTAAGGGTCTGCCATGCCGGCCTTCTCTTCCGGCTCGAGCGGCACCAATGCCGGAACCGGATCGCCCGATAAGGCCGCGAGAAACCGGGCCGACCAATCCTCGACGCTGTTGAGGCGCAGCACATCCATCATCGCGCGCCAGCGATCCTTGCGTTCGGCGAGCGGCATGTGGAAGGCCCGCTTGAGGGCGCCCGCTATGTCCTCGGCGTCATAAGGATTGACGATGAGCGCGCTCTCGAGCTCGCAGGCGGCGCCGGCGAAACGCGAAAGGATGAGCACGCCCGGATCCTGAGGCGACTGCGCCGCTACATATTCTTTGGCGACGAGGTTCATTCCGTCGCGCAGCGGCGTGACGAGACCGATACAGGCCATACGATAGAGGCCGGCCAGCATCGTGCGGCTCAGCGTCTTGTTGACGTAGCGGACCGGCGTCCAGTCGATTTCGCCGAACTTGCCATTGACTGCGCCGATCTTCTTGGCCACCTCGCGCTGAATGCGACCATATTCAGGCACCTCCGAGCGCGTCTTCGGGGCGATCTGCAAAAGGGTCAGGTTTTTCAGCGCGGAGGGCGTCTCGCGGAGAAAGGCCGAGAACGCATCGATGCGCTGCGGCAAGCCCTTCGTGTAATCGAGCCGGTCGACACCGATCACCATTCGGCCGCTGCCGAGGCTGGTGCGCGTGCGCTTCACGAGAAGGCTCGTCTCGGCAATCTGCGCCTGTTGCTGATAGGCCTCCGTCTCGATGCCGATCGGGAAGGCGGCGGCGAGGAAATGCCGCCCATAGGCCTCGCACCAACCGGCCCCGATCATCCGGCCCGCCTTGCCACTCAAACAGGAGCGGAAATTGGCCACGTCGACCGGTGTCTGAAAGCCGACGACGTCATAGGCCGCGAATGATTTCAAGATCCGTTCATAGTTCGGCAAAGCCGTCGCGACGTCCGCGGACGGCCACGGAATATGCAGGAAGAAACCGATGCGGTTGGCGCAGCCGAGCCGGCGCAGGCAATCCGCCATCGGAATGAAATGATAATCATGCACCCAGACGATATCCGTGGGGCGCAACATCTCGGCGAGCTGGCGAGCGAACCGCTCGTTGACGCGATAATAGCCCTCCTCGTGGCGATGCGAATGTTCGGCAAGGTCAAGGCGGTAATGGCAGATCGGCCAAAGCGTCCGATTGGCAAAGCCGTGATAATATTCGTCGAGGTCGCGGCGGGAGAGATCGCTCACCGCATATTGCACGAGGCCGACCGTTTGGGTGCGGACCATCGGCTCGGCATCCTCACATACGCCACCGGACCAGCCAAACCACAGGCCGCCGTTTTCTTTGAGCACGGAGTTGACCGCGACCGCCAATCCCCCCGCTGCGGGCTCGCCTGCTGCCGTCGGCACCGGAACGCGATTGGACACGATGACCAGTCTCCCTGCCACTTGCGCGGCGTCGACCTGCGCAGGTTTTTTCGGGAGTTCGAGGCAACTCATGGAGGGGACCTTTTCGTTAGCTGATCAGCCCCTCAACGCGCAGGCTCCGTCTTCGTTGCACGGCCAAGCCATCTCGCAGCGTGAATTCACGGGCAGGAGCGCGGCGAGCGAACTATTTAATTTTTGTTTTCTTGGGAACTTGGGACTTCAGCGTCCCTATCGTGCGTCGTTTCAGCCCAATCAAGGTCGCCTGGCTGCGTTTCCCGCAGCAGAAGATTGCCCAAAAGCGCGAGGGCGCAGCCAGCTGCTGTGTCGGCAAGCCGTGCGGCAAACAGCGATCCGATCGTCTCGTCGGATGGCAGAGCCATATCGAGAAGGAGGAGAATCCAAGTCGAAATGATGATGACGCCCAGCCCATAATTGCGGGCAAAGCTGAGCGGCCAGATAAAAGGAAGAACGAGGGCTAATACTAAAAGGATCTCATTGCGCATAAAAGCGGGTGTGAGTATCGCGGTAACATAGGCGAGGACGACGCCGCCGGTCGTGCCGCCGAACCGCTGCAGCACGCGTAAAGTCGCCGCGCGCCGATCGGGCTGCATCACAACGAGCGTCGTGATTGTCACCCAATAAGGTCGGGCCGTCCCGAGCACTTGGCCGAGCAGGAGCCCGCAAACGGCCACCGTGCCGAAGACGGCGCTGAAGCGCGGCCCCGGATAGGAGACCGCCGTCCCGGCTGTGGCGCCGGCAGGCGCCCCCCAGCGCGCATGCTCCGCGAGGATACCGGCCAATGCGCAAAGGCTGCCAATTCCGATGGCCGAAATCGTCGGACCGTTGGCGATCGGTATATAGGCGCCGACGACGAAGCAGATGAGGGCGTTGCGCGGCACCATTTCAACGCCGGGCATGGAGCTGTGAAGCAGGCCGGCGAACACGGCGAGCGCGAAAGTCGCGACGAGGATCAACGGCTGACTGCCCGCCAAGAGAGCGCCAAGCGCGCCTGCGGCGGTCATGCTCGCCGCCGCCAGCAAGAGGACGACGAGGCGGGTGCGCAGCGTCCCGCCTTGGTCTGTCAGCACGAGCAGGTTCGTATAGAGCGCGCAAAAGACCGCGGCTTCGATCGAACCCGGCATTGCGAACACCAGGAAGGCGATCCCGATCGAGCCGCCGCTGCGCAGCATCCGCGCGCGCGGCCATGGCCCCCGGACCATCGCCATCGACGCTCGCACGAAGTCGGCGCTGGACGCGAGGCTCGCACGAAAAACGCGCTTCATGCGTCGAAGAGCTGCGGCATCGAAAGAGGATTGGCAGGAAACATAAGTCGCGCGATTCCTTTCGGCGCCGCCCCTCACCGGCTGGAAAAAGCGCGACGAAGCAAGCGAAACGGCCTCTGTTACGGTTTGTAACTTGTTTTGACCCCGTTATGTAAACAATTGATGTTAAGGGATATTCCTCGCATTCAAGAACACAGCGCAATGACTTTTCAAATGGATACTCCGATCATCTTTTGCCCCACGCGCAGTGCGGTGCTATGCCTCGACATTGGCGCTGCCTCGTCGAGGCCGCCGCACCGGGACGCACGAGCGGCAATGTGTCCGCAAATCCAAGGGATTGCAGAGACCCGTGCCAAAGAGCTATAGCCTCGTCGACTTCGCCAAAAAGCGCTTCAGACTAGCCGGCAAGGCCTATCTTGAGGACGGCGACCCCTTCTTTGCACCGACCGACAGCTTGCGACAGCAGGCCGCTGCGCAAGGTGGCCATTTCGTCAGTTTCGCCAATTACGATTATCTCGGTCTTTCGACCCATCCGCAGGTCAAGACCGCGGCGGCAACGGCGCTCGAGACATTCGGCGTCGGTGCGCTCGCCTCGCGGCTGGTCGGCGGCGAGCGCTCGACCCACCAGCTCTTCGAGAAGGCACTGGCCCAGTTCATCGGCGCCGAGGATGCGCTGACGCTCGTCAGCGGCTATCTGACCAATGTCACCACGATCTCCCATGTCATGGGGTCACATGACGGGCTTTTCATCGACGAGCTGTCGCATAACAGCATCCTGAGCGGCGCCAAGAGCGCCAGCGGCCAGACCATCGTCTTCCGGCACAACGATCTCGATCATCTCGACGCGTTGCTGCATGAAAAACGCAGCGGCTTCCGCAATGTCCTGATCGTCGCGGAAGGGCTCTACAGCATGGACGGCGACATTGCCGATCTGCCACGCCTCATCGAGATCAAGAAACGCCACGGTGCGTGGCTTCTGATCGATGAAGCACATTCGATCGGTGTCCTCGGCACCGAAGGCCGCGGTCTCTGCGAATATTTCGGCGTCAACCCGTGCGACGTGGACCTTATCATCGGCACATTGTCGAAGACGCTCGCCTCGTGCGGCGGCTTCGTCGCCGGGCGCGGACCGGTGATCGAGTGGCTTCGCTATACTTTGCCTGGCTTCGTCTATAGCGTCGGCTTATCGCCGGTTATCACAGCGGCGGCGCAGACGGCGTTGCACCTGATGCAGCAAGAAACCTGGCGTATCGAGCGCCTGCGCTGGAACGCGGATTTCTTTATCGAGCTGGCGCATGAAGCCGGCCTCGATACAGGCCCGGCGATCGGGCGAGGCGTCGTGCCGATCCTCTTCAACGACAGCCATGAGACCCTCGCCGCCTCCCGCCATCTGATGCAGAAGGGCTATTATGTCCCGCCGATCATCCAGATCGGCGTGCCGAAAGATCAGCCGCGTCTGCGTTTCTTCCTTTCGGCGACGCATACCGAGGCCGACATACGCGGCGTGATCAAACTCCTCGCGCGCCAGGCCGGCGAGTCGCGCGCCACGAGCCATGCTCAGGCCGCCGCCCCCGAAACGCTCGGCTAGAGCATCGTGCGCAAAAGGGGATACCGGTTTTGGGATGATCCGATGCTCTAACCTTTTGAATCTAGAGCGTCCCGCCTTCAAATGATTCCATTCGAAGGCGGGATGCTCCACTATCTCAACTGCACGTATCCAGCGTCAGACCGCGCAAGCGCACCACTGCCGCTTCCGCTTCCGGCAAATCGAGCTAGAGCAGTCACGCTTACGCTTGTGTCAGCGGCCTCTTCTCGAACGATGGCACCGGTCGCTCTTTCGAGCATCATGCAACCACCTCGCCAATGAGCAAAATCGAAATCCTTCCGGTCGACGGCATTCGCCGCTTCATGGCCTATAGCCGGCTCCCGCGTGTCATCTATCGCGGCCGGTCGGGTTTCGCGCCGCCGCTCGATGCCGAGCGCTGGACCGTGCACGCCCACCGCCTCAACCCGCATTTCAAGTTGGTCGAGTCGTGCGCCTGGCTCGCCCGCAAGGACGGCGTTTATGTCGGGCGCATCCATGCCCAGATCTATAAGGAGCCGATCAAGCCAGTCGACATCTCGTCGGCGCAATTCGGATGTCTCGACGCGATCGAGGACGAGGCGATCGTCACCGGCTTGACGCAAGCCGCCGAAGCCTGGCTCCGCGAACGCGGCGCGGGCGAGGTGCACGGACCTTTCTCGCCTTCGATCAACAGCGAGGCGGGCGTTCTGGTCGAAGGTTTCGACGCGCTGCCGATGACCTTCATGCCGTGGAACCCGCCTTACCTTCCCACGATGCTCGAAAAGCTCGGCTATCAAAAGGCATGCGATCTCATATCCTATCGCTACAAGATCGATGATAGCACACGGACTGCGAAATCCGTCATCCTCGAACGGCCGGAATGGCGCGAGCGGCTGAAGGTAAGGCCGATCCATCTGAAGAACATCGAGCCCGAGGTGCGGCTTCTCACCGAGCTCTTCAACGACGCGTGGAGCGGCAATTGGGGCTTCGTTCCCTTTACTTATGACGAATTCAAATCGGTTGCCGACGGCCTCAAATTCGTGATGCTGCAAGAAGGTGGTTTCCTCATCGAACTCGATGGCGAGCCGCAGGCCTTCGGAATCATTCTCCCCAACTTGCATGAAATCACGTCCGACCTCGACGGGCGCCTGTTTCCGCTCGGCCTGCCGCGCGTGGTCACGCGCCTGCGCCGCCACGTCTACAAATCCGGCCGGCTTGCGCTCTTCGGCATCCGCAAAGCCTTGCACCGCAAGGCTGTGGGGGGCGCCGTGTTGCTCGCCTTCATTGACGAGTGCAAGCGGCGCAGCCGCGAGAGCCGGATCGAGCATGTCGAATTCGGTTGGGTGCTCGAACACAATATGGCGATGCGCAAGCCGATCGAGATGGCCGGCGCCGAGGTCGACAAGATCCACCGCATTTATAAAAAGCCGCTTTCGGGATAAATAGAAGGGAGCCAACGACAAAATATGGGAGGAGGCGGGCATGAATGCCCCAGCGCGCATCGCCCCCGGAGTTCGGATTGCGGCCGATGTCGGCGGCACGTTCACGGATGTGGCGATCTTCGAAGAAACGACCGGGGCGTTACGGCTCGGCAAGACGCTGACGACGCCGGCACGGCTGATCGAAGGCATGGGCCAGGGCGTCGAGAAAGCCGGGGCGGCCTTCGGCGCCGCCAATCTCTTTCTGCACGGGACGACCGTCGCCATCAACGCGCTGCTCGAGCGCAAGGGCGCCCGCACGGCGCTCGTCACGACCAAAGGCTTTCGGGATATTTACGAGATCGGTCGCGTCAACCGGCCGGAGGCCTATAATCTCTTCTTTCGCAAGCATCGGCCGCTGATCGAGCGGGCCTTCCGCTTCGAGGTGGACGAGCGCCTGACCGCCGAGGGCGACGTTTTGCGTCCACTCGATGAGCCCGAGCTCGAGCGGATCGCGCAGCATTTCATCGCGGACCGGATCGAGGCGGTCGCGATCCTGTTTCTGCATTCGTATCGCAATCCGGCGCATGAAATAGCCGCGCAAGACTTTTTCACGCGGCGTCTGCCCGGCGTTTTCGTCACCGCCTCGCATGAGCTTTCACAAGAATATCGCGAGTTCGAACGCACCTCGACAGTCGCGGCCAATGCTTTCATCGGCCCGCGCGTCCAACTTTACCTCGACGAGACGAATGCCTTTCTCAAAGACGCGGCCTTTGCCGGCAAATTCCTCATCGTGCAATCGACCGGCGGCCTCTATGATTCCGGCCAAGCGAGCCGCGAATGCGTGCGCATGCTGGAATCGGGTCCCGCGGCCGGCGTCATCGGCACCCGCGCACTTTGCGCCGCGATCAAGCTCGACAATGCCATCTCTTTCGATATGGGCGGGACGACGGCGAAGGCCGGCGTGATCCTCTCCGGCGTCGAGCTGACCGCCGGCCAAGTCATGGTCGGCGGCTATGCCGAAGGGCTGCCGATCCAGATCCCGATGATCGATATCCAAGAAGTGGGCACCGGCGGCGGCAGCATCGCCCGCGTGGTCGCGGGCCATGCGCTGCGCGTCGGCCCCGACAGCGCCGGGTCCGTGCCCGGCCCCGTCTGCTATGGCGGCGGCGGTAGCGAACCGACGGTCACCGACGCAAATCTGGTGCTCGGGCGGCTGCAGGCGGACCTCTTCCTCGGCGGCGAGATGCCGCTCGACACGGAAGGTGCCCGCCGCGTGCTGAGCGCCCGCATTGCCGATCCACTCGGCTTGACGGAAGCGGAGGCGGCGGACGGGATCGTCCGTGTCGCCGTCACGCAGATGGCGAATGTCGTCAAGCGCGTCACCACCGAGCGCGGGCTCGACGCCCGCGACTTCGCCATGGTCGCCTATGGCGGCGCCGGACCGTTGCATGCGTGCCTCGTCGCGCGCGAATTGCAAATCGGGCGCGTCATCATCCCGAATGCACCGGGGCATTTCTCGGCCTATGGCATGCTCGTCTCGGACCTGCGGCGCGATTTCGTCCGCACGCATTTCGCCCGTCTCGCCGAGGCGCCTTTCGCAACGTTCGAGAGGCTCTTCGCCGAGATGCGGGATCGCGGCCTTGCCGAGATCAAGGCCGCCAAGCCCGACATTGGCGAGATCGTCCTCACCTATGCCGCCGATATGCGCTATGTCGGGCAGGAGCATGCGGTCATCGTTCCGCTTTCGGCCGGGCTCTTCGCAGCGCATGACAGCGCCGCCATCAAGCGTGCCTTCGACGCCGTGCATGTTCAGCGTTACGGCTATGCCTCGCCCGACGAGCCAGCCGAGATCGTCAGCCTGCGGCTTTCCGCCATCGGGATCATCGGCAAGCCGGCTTTGGCCGAGATCGCGCAGGCAGACGGTGCCCTGCCCGAGGCCGCCCTCATCGCAAGGCGGCCCGTCCATTTCGGCGTGCTCGGCGGCCGCATCGACACGCCGCTTTATCGTCGGGACGGGCTCGCCGCGGGCCATGCGATAACAGGCCCGGCCCTCATTCAGGAATATGCCTCGACGACGGTGCTCGCCCCCGGCGACCGTCTCGTCGTCGATCGTTTCGGCAATCTCGACATCGCGCTCGGAGGCTGAGCATGACGCAGGCAGCGACGAAAATCGATCCGGTCGTCACCGAGATCATCCGCAACGGCTTCATCGCCGCAACGGAAGAGATGAAAACCAATTTGATGCGGACCGCCTATAATATGATCATCTACGAGGCGCTCGACTTCACCGTCGGCCTCTTCGATCGCGACGGCAATACCGTCTCGATCGGCATCGGCCTGCCCATGTTCATTCGTGGGATGAGCGAGACCATCAAGGCGAAGATACGCCATTTCGGCCTTGCCGGCATCGAACCAGGCGACGTTTTGCTCACCAACGACGCCTATATCACCGGCAGCCATCTAAACCACATGACCTTCTCGGTCCCGATCTTCGCCGATGGCGAGCTTCTCGGCTTCGCCGGCTGCATGGCGCATTGGCAGGACATTGGCGGCATGCTGAACGGCATGACCCGCGACATCTATGCGGAAGGCCTGCAGATGCCCATCGTCAAGGCTTGGCGCGCCGGCATGCCGAACGACGACATATTGCAGGTCATCCGCATGAATGTGCGCATGCCCGAACGGGCAATGGGCGATCTGCGCGCTCAGGTCGCGGCGGTGAAAACCGGCGAGAAGCGCTTCCTCGAGCTCGTCCACAAATACGGACGCGACGGCGTGCAGGGCGCGATCGAGGCGATCTTCGATCATGCCGAAGCGGTCTCGCGGGCGAGCGTTCGCGAGATTCCGGACGGGATCTACGAAGCCGAATCCTTCATGGACGATGACGGCGTCGAGCAGGGCAAGCGCATCCCGATCCGCGTCAAGATCACCGTCGCCGCCGACCGCATGGAGATCGATCTCACCGAGGTGAGCGAGCAGGTCCAGGGCTTTTACAATTCCGGCGAGACGGCCGGGCGTTCCGCCGCCCAAGTCGCCTTCAAATGCCTCACCTCGCCGCTCGATCTGCCGATCAATGACGGCTCTTTCCGCAATCTCGCCATCGTGCTGCCGCCCGGCCGCGTCGTCAGCGCGCAGCGCCCGGCGCCGATGCGATGGTGGATGACCTATCCGATGACGATCGTCGATACGATTTTCAAGGCGCTCGCCACCGCGATCCCGACGCGCGTCATTGCCGGCCATCATGCCGATCTCGTCGTCGCCAACATCAACGGGCGACGGACGCAGAATGGCGATTTCTATGTCTATCTCGGCGGCCTGATCGGCGGCGGCTGGGGCGCCAAGCTCGGCGAGGACGGCATGAGCGCGACGATCGCCATCAATGACGGCGACACGCATAATGGGCCGAGCGAGCAGGTCGAAGCCAAATATCCCCTTCTCGTCGAGCGCTACGCGCTCCGCACGGATTCGGGCGGCGCGGGCAAGAACCGCGGCGGTCTCGGCACCGAGCAGGTCGTGCATGCGCGCGAGGACATCATGTTCAATGCGCAAGTCGAGCGCGTCGACTGCCGGCCTTGGGGTCTCTTCGGCGGCCTCTCGGGCCTCGGCAACGAAGTCGAGCTGCGGCGCGACGGCGAAGCGATCCGCTTTCCGACCGGCAAGGTGCTGGCGCAGCATCTGCGCAAGGGTGACGTCTACACGCTGCGCTCGGGCGGCGGCGGCGGCTATGGCAATCCGCTCGATCGCAAGCTCGAGGACGTCGATCGCGACATAAGCCAGGGCTACGTCTCGAAGGAAGCCGCGCACAGCCAATATGGCATCGCCTTCGGTGCCGACGGGCAGATCGACCGCGCTGAGACCGCGCTGCTGCGCCAGACGATGCGCAAGCAAGGCCTGCCGAAGGACCGGCCTTTCGCGACCGAGGACTTTTCCGCTTGCGGCTGCGCGCGCTGCACGATCTGGCCGACGCCCGATGCCGAGGCCGAGGCCCTGATGCGCGATGTCGCCGCGGCGGGCCTTTCGCGATGGCGCTGCTGCTGAAACATCCCGGCCAATAGGGCAAGCGAGCCCTTCTTCACCCGCTTGCAGGACAAGGCTGGCCTTCGCGTCAGCGAAGGTCGGAAGAACGCGTGCCGTTCCCTCGATCGCGAAACCGCACCGCAGAAATGCCAAATCACTTCGATTTTAATTATTAATTTCAAATATTTATAAAAATTTTGCGCGCCCACCTAACTTTGCCATGTTGCAGCGCAATATAATGCCGTGCCCGGTGGCTTAGGAGAGAAGATTCATGATTCGCGACGTGGTCGGCAGCCTACTTTCGCAAGGCAGCCGCTTTCGCTCCCCGCCCTGGCCGCCGCGGCGGCTTTCGCTCGCCTTGCAAGGCGGCGGGTCCTTCGGCGCGTTCACCTGGGGCGTGCTGGATCGGCTTCTCGAAACGCCGGAGATCACATTCGACGCGGTGAGCGGCACGAGCGCCGGCGCGGTCAACGGCGTGCTCTTGGCCGCCGGGCTCGCCGAGGGCGGCCGGGACGTGGCGCGCGAAAAGCTCGAAACCTTTTGGCGCAAGCTCAGCCAGGCTGCCGCCTTCGTGGCGTTCGGCACGGGCCTCGGTGGCCTCTCGTCCGACAGCACGGCCGGGACGCTATCACTTTTCACCCGCATCCTATCGCCCTATCAGTTCAACCCGTTCGATCTCAATCCGCTGCGCACCGCGCTCAACGAGGTGATCGATTTCGACACCCTGCGCAAGGCCTCGCCGCTGCATCTGATGATCGCCGCGACGTGCGTGCGCGACGGGCGCGCGCGCATTTTCGAGACGCCGGAAATCGATGTCGAAGCGGTGCTCGCCTCGACCTGCCTGCCTTTGCTGCATCACGCCGTGACGATCGAGCACGAAGCCTATTGGGATGGCGGCTATGCCGCCAACCCGCCGCTCATTCCGCTCGTCGCGAAGACGCGGACGCCCGAAATTCTCGTCGTGCAGTTGACGCCGATGAAGACCGGCAAGACGCCGACCCATGCGCGCGACATCGTCCGCCGCCTCGACCAGATCACCTTCAACTCGTCGCTGCTCACCGAGATCGAGGCGCTTTCACGATTTTCCGAGCTTTGCCAAGGCTGGTGGGGGCTCGCCTCGCCAGAGGGGCGCAAGCAGCGCCGGCTGCGCATCCACCGCGTCGCGGCTGAGGAAGAGGTCGTCGGCTTGGCCACGGAAAGCGTCGTCAATCTGGATTGGAATTTTTTGACGCGCTTGCGCGATAGCGGGCGCACCGCCGCCGAAACGTGGCTCGGCAGCGCCAGAGCGCATCCGCGTCCCCTGCCTCTCGACACGGCGCGCCGCCATCTCGGCCAATTCGTTTGGGGCCGGCCGATGCGCCAGGAGTGAAATGAGAGCATCTCGGCACGCAAAATCCCACGCAGTTTTGCGTAGGATGCTCTAAGGTTTACCGGTAGGTCAGGAACGCCGGTCTATGGATCGCGACACGCTCGCCTCTCTCGCGCTCGCTATCGTCCTCACGTCTGTCGCCGGCTTCGTCGATGCATGCGGGCTTCTGAAGCTCGGCCATTACGTGTCGTTCATGAGCGGCGATTCGACACAGCTCGCCGTCTCGCTGAGCCGCGGCACGATAGACAAAGCCGCACCCATCCTGGGTATTCTCGCGCTCTTCATCGCAGGTGTCGTGATCGGTCGGCTTCTCCAAACGCGCATGAAGGAGTGGTCGCGTGCCACGATCCTTATCACCGACGCCATCCTGCTGGCGATCGGCGCGGCCCTCGCGAATCGGCCGATCTTCGTCGTGCCGGTGGTGCTCGCGATGGGTATCCAATCCGCGATCTTCCATAAGGTAGGCGAGATCAAGGTCGCTTCCACTTATGTGACCGGAACGCTCGTCAGGGCCGGGGAGAAAATCGCCGACGCGATCCATAGCCGGCAAAAGGAAGATCGCTTCGCCTGTCTACCTTATTTGTTGCTCTGGGCCGGGCTCGTCGGCGGCGCGATTGTCGGCGCGACGGCGTTCACGCGCTACGACATAAAGGCGCTGTTGGCGCCGGCGTTCCTTCTCATGCTGCTCGCAGCGCTCGTGGCAGCCGTCACCCTTTTCGGTCATCGGCGCCG
>Ga0116227_10009525_pt1 | contig 17579 bp, 17 predicted proteins | sample S1TSphgellanicum_FD_89693 | JGI IMG/M metagenome (GOLD analysis project Ga0116227, IMG submission 89693) | Host-associated microbial communities from peat moss isolated from Minnesota, USA - S1T2_Fb - Sphagnum magellanicum MG | ecosystem: Host-associated > Plants > Peat moss > Unclassified... | reverse complement strand
CCTGGGGCAACGGTGGCCTTCAACGCGTCAACACCGCCCCGCATAAAGTCGCTGCGCCAAAGCCGAACTGTGTCTTCCCGCACACCAAAGGCTTCGGCGATACGCCCGCTCGTCCAGCCCGCCACTGTCAGCAGGACGGCGCGCGCACGATCCGCTTCGCCCCGATCACGCGACCCGGCCAACTCTGCCAATTCCGCTCGGTGTTCCTTGGTCGCCCAAAGAGGGGATTTTCCGCTCATGACTGCCCGCACCCGTTCCGTCCCATGAACAGAATCAGACCAACATCCGTTGGTCAAGCCGCCAATTTCTGCTTAGCCGATGGGCTCGGCCGGCGCGCCTTGCTCAGGGCCGTGGATGTGGAATTGGTCCGGTTTTTCTCACCGTTTGCCGTGCTTGGGTTGACTCTGCATGCCAATCTTGTGATTTTTTGGGGCTAGTAGCAGTCTGATAGATAATCCGATTCTAGCAGATGAAAGCGAGACGTAGAGAAGTCTGCACAAGCGCGTTTTAGGTTTTTTTGCTTGTACCAGAGGACCTTGCGCCAATGTGAAAAGTCGGAATGAAGCGTTCTCTTGTGCCTTATGCGTTTAGTGCCCTGTCCGTGATCACCATTGCGTCATGGTTGTATCCCGTAAATTGCGCACACGCCGCTAACAAATTGACAGATATTCCAGTGGTAAATCCCTTGGTGCGTCCTGCCACCTCTTCGACATCTGGTTCGCAGGCTGACGATATCGGCGCGACAGTCGCGGCGCAAACTTCGGCCCGTCAACCTATTGTCAGCCCTGATGTTCGCCAGATCGAATGCATGGCCAAAGTAATCGTACACGAAGCCGGCAACCAAGTGCGTCGTGGCCAGGTGGCCGTCGCGCAGGTGATCCGCACCCGCATGAAGAAATACGGAGCGGGCAACGATGTCTGCCAGATTGTCCGGCAACCCGGTCAGTTCTTCAATGTCGACCACTATACCCCCGCTCGCGAAACCGCGACCTGGACCAATGCGGTGGCGATCGCGACTGAAACGCTTCGCGGTGAGGGCGAAGACATTGTGCCCGGAGCGCTATTCTTCCGCGCGGCAGGCCATCCTATGAAAGGCCGCGCGCGTGTCGCCCAGATCGACAACCACGTTTTCTATCGCTGAGCGCCGGTTCCAGATTGCCGGGAGTGTGTTACTGATCCGTCATCAGGCGGGCCCCGCCACTGTGCCCTGCGCATCGTGGCCGCCGCCTGCGACGCGAGATTGACACCGTCATTCAGCCCCAATCCGTCGGCGCGCGCGTGCCATCCATCGGCCATCTCGATCAGTGGTATGGTTATCGGCACGACCGGCAACTGGTCTGCCCAATTAGCCAAAGCGTGCGAATTGAACGTCAACAGTGCGAGCGAGCTGGTGAAAATCGCCCCGCAGGCCCAGCCCACCCCGCTTGTACCGCGCTGCATCGGCGCGGTCGTTTCGAGTGCGCCTGTAGCCGCCGGCGCCTCGTCAGGAAGATCAATCGGCGATTCGGCCCAAGGCAAAGTTTGGTCCATGCATTTGATCCTAGAACTGGAAATAGATGAAAGGCGCCACGCCTGCGCCGCGCAAGCCTTCGACGATCAGCAGCAGCGAAGTCCCCATGAGCCCCATCACCCAGAACGGTGCCCGGCGCAAGGCCTGGCCCAGGCGCTGTATTGCGTCTGACGGGCCCAACTGACATAGCAGGCCGAGCACGATCAGTCCGACAGTCCACGGCGAAGCGATAAAGCTGCCTGGTTGCATACTGACTATGCGATGCACAATTATCATGGCGTCAACGAACTGGGTCGATCGGAAGAAAATCCACGCCAAAGTCACGATATGAAACGTGATAATTGTTCCGGCCCATCGGGGCAGGCCAGGCACGCCGACGGCGCGCGCTTGTCTCGACAGCCGCTCGGCCACCAGGATTCCACCATGTAGCGCGCCCCAGATCACAAAGTTCAGCCGGGCCCCGTGCCACAGCCCGCCCAGCACCATTGTGGCAAACAGCGCCAGGCACGTGCCGAACAGCCGATGGTGTGATCCACCGAATACGGCGATATAAAGATAGTCACGCAGCCAGCTCGAGAGGCTGATATGCCAGCGCCGCCAGAAATCCTGCAACGACGCCGCACGATAGGGCTGGCTAAAATTGCGTGGAAAGCGAAAACCCAAAAGGCCAGCCAGCCCGATTGCCATATCGCTATAAGCGGAGAAATCACAATAAATTTCAATTGCATAACCATATGCGGCGATCATCAGATCGGCACCGGAATGGGTCTGCGGATCGTTGAACACCGGATCGACCAAATGGACCGCCAGTTCGTTGGCGATCACCGCCTTTTTGACCAGACCCCACAAGATCAACAACACACTGGTCGCGGCCATCCCCCGGCTGAGGCGTGGGGGCTCGCGCAATTGTGGTAGCAGATGCGCTGGCCGAACAATCGGTCCGGCAATCAGGTGGGGAAAGAAACTCATCAAAAAAGTCAGTTCGAGCAGGCGCGCGGGTTCACTGCGGCCGTTGCGCACATCGACAATATAGCTGATGCCCTGAAACGTGAAAAACGAGACGCCGACGGGCAGGATAATGTCGAGCAGCTTAAGATCGCCTGACCAGCCCGCCGCAGTCAGTAGCGCATTCACCCCACCTATGAAAAAGCCGTAATATTTGAAAAAGCCCAAAATGAGCAGATTGCTTGCAACACCCAGAATAAGCCAAAGTCGCGCTCTGGATGGTTGCGTCAGGATCAAGCGTCCCGCAGCCCAGTTCAACAATGCGCTGCACTGCAGCAGGACGACGAAGCGCGCATCAAACCAGCCATAAAAAATCCACGACCCGACCAGCAACATGATCAGCCGCCAGTCACCTGCTCGTCGCAGCAGCCAGTTGGCAAAAAACACGATGACAAAGAACACATGGAAAATCAGTGTCGGGAACAGCATGGCGGTCGCTTACAGGGCCAGACTGCTGCGGGCCTGATCGAGGTCGGAAGCAAGCGCTTCTCCGAGCAGGCGCCCGCCTTGTGCGGTAAAATGCACATGATCGGCGCGTTGCAGTCCTTGCGCGACCCACGCCGATGATGAGCAAGGGCCGCCCATGGCTCCTTGCCAATCCCAAAAGGCCAGATTCATGTCCTGCGCGAGGCGCAACTGCAATTGGCGTGTGCGCGCCAGATTACCCGGAACATACCACCCTTGGCCGCAGTTGACCGTATCGTTTATGCCGGGCAACGCAACTTGCACGCGGTTGCTGGCAGCATCAGGCGGTCCAATTAGCAAGATTGGAACGGGATAGCCCAACAGATTGCGAATCCGGCCGATCTGCGTGCGCATTACGGCTTCAGCTTCGTCAAGTCTGAGCGATGGATCAAACCCCTCGTTCGTGCCAAATGCCACAACCATCAGGTCGGGCTGCGCTTGACGCAGTTCCAGTTCGAGAACTTTGTCGTCGTTGCGGTTGAAATGCGCCAGCCGTGCGCCAACCACCCCGAGGTTGGCGAGGATCACTCCTCCGGCCTGACGGGCACTAGCCCACGAAGTCAGATTGACCGGGCGATCATCGAGCGTCGTGATCAAAACCGTTCCCGCCATCGCTGGCTCTGCCAGATTGAAGCAGGTCGCCCCCGGCTCAGTGGCGGCAAAACTGTATTCGTCCGAATTGCCAGGTGCGGCCTGGTGGAGCGGCGAGGGAGGCGAGTTAGGCGAAGTGACCGGTGTCATGCTGCCCATCGTGATGCGCACGGCGCCTTTGTCTGGCCCGGTCAACCCGCATAGTGTGAACTGGTTGAACAAGAAACGCGGCTCGTCCGCGCTCAATTGCAGCCAGGCCCCCGCATGCTGTGTGCTCATAGTAAAACCCGAAAGGCCCAGCGCTGGACCGTTGGCGACATGGGCCTTGCCAAACAGCGCATTGGTACTCCAGTCCGGACTTTGGCGCGCGGTAACACCCCATGTCAGAAATCCCTGATAGGGTTTTCCAACGGCCGTCATGCCGCGCCCACCTGACCCATATTCGGCTTGCCAGCGGTTGCGCCAACCATTGGTAAACATATCGCCAGCGGTGTGGCTGTCGCCGATCTGCAAAATTTTGAGCGGCGGTGTCGAGGAGGCGACCAGTGGCAGCTTCGCAAGGAAGGGAGCGATGGCCTGCGCGTTGCGCAATTGCCCCGCGACGGGCTGGAGGGAGGTTGGCACCACACGGTCCGCATCAAGCGTATCTTGACCGCAAGCATGGCTCGCCAGCAGCGGCGCGACAATCGCAAGCAAGGCGCGAGCCGGCACGGGGCCTCGCTGGGAGCGCCAGACGCGCCTGGCGGCTGCAATTGTCATTTCTCCCCACCAGTTCGATCCGCCGCAACGTCATCCTCTTCGTGTGAAGCGAGCACGGAAATCCGTTCCAGCAAGGGCCTGGCAATCACCTCATAGCCATGAAAGGTCATATGTATGCCGTCATCGGCACGGGCGAGGTAGGTTTTGTGTGTTTCGGGATCGATCAACTCCTTGGCAAAATTGTGCTCGCTATCCTCACTAACTTTGACCGGATTGACGAACGGGACGTGCAACTTGCACATGAGGCCAGCGTAGTACCCATTCATGGCCTGGATATCACTGTCGAATGCGGCCTTGCGCATGCGTGGCAGGCCAACCCAGCCAACCGCCACGCCCTTGTTATGCAAATAGTCCACAAAAGTTGTCACACGTGCGTCAACGGCCGACTTCCAGGCCGCAGACATGTAATCGAGCCCTTTGCCATTGAGCCAAATGCCTTGTGTATCATTGGCTCCGAAATCAACGAGGGCGATGTCGATAGGCCGCTCTTCGAGCCTGGATTTGAGATCCTTGAACAAGTCGATACTCTGATAGCGGGTGAACCCAGTGCCTTCCTTCGATAGTCGATAGACTGCAAAGTCTTGGTTGCCATGGAAGTACTGATTTGTTGCAGCCCACACGCCTTCGCCAAAGCTGTCGCCCAACACCCCGATGCGCAAGGGGCGGTTTTTACGCAGGCCTGTGAGAACGCGACGTGAAAACGGAAACTCTTCATCACAGGCCCTCGCCCCCAAGCCATTGGCAGTATCCATGGGCGAAGTAGGCAACTGTGCCTTTGGTGTGCGGTTGGACAAGAGCGGGGCAAGCGGTTTGCCATCTGTCTGGAATGCCACGAGCAGCACTGCGCCAACGCACATGCCGACGAAGAGGACGGCACCACGATCGATGGATGCAATAATGGTCATTAGCCCCACACTGGATTCAAACGATCGATTTAACGACGTCCCGGATTATAACCATGTGGACACATCGCATCGACATCGGATAGAAATTTTATAAACCAACTGCCCGGCAGCAATCGCAAAGCTGAACCGTTAATTTCTCGTCAACGGCTAATTGCTCGACTTCGGATTCGCAAGGATTTTTAGGACACCTGGAAAAATTGGCGCACCCTCGCTCAAAAATAATATGTAACCAAGGTGGACGATAATGATTGGAATTATTTCGATGACGAGTGTTGAAATTTTATCGAAATGATTACAATCAATTTCTCTATTACGTTAATAAAAAGAGAAAATTTTTGAATATTAAAAATTTTTTTAATTATTTATCAATCTCCTATATCAAATAGATTTGGTATCTTCTCATAATGCTAGGTTCTTATTAGAGTGATCCCGACTGTGACGTGAATTATCAAGAGCTCTGGGCAGAAGGCGTCGCAGTGCGCCAAATTGATTGATCGCAAAAAGAATTCGCATTACCACGTGTGGGGACATTGCTGCATGACAGGGGGAAGGACAGAGATGCCTCTATTCTCACTCGCCAAACCGTTCGAGAACGTACAATCCAAGGCGGAAATACAGGCGCTTGCCTTAGTCAGTCACTTGGAATCCGGGCTGGCGGCATGGCGTGAGGGCAAGGATCAAGGGCATCGTAAAGCGGCCCTTGAGCAGGCACTCAATGATCAAAAGGCCGAGCGAAGCGTAGCCGCAACCGAAGCCCAGTCTTATGATTCGATTATCGAAGCCTGCGAAAAACAGGTGAAACTCACCCAGATCGCGGGAATCGCTCTAGCCCTGATCGGCCTGATTGGCCTGATTGTTTTTATGCCTGTCGGGGTTATATTACTAATGGTCGGAGCAGGTGCGTTCATTTTTCGCGCCAAGAAGGCCACGGAAAGGCTAAATGCAACCGCGCTTCGCGATCAAGCCAGAGCGCAGGTGTCGGACATCGAATCTGCCATTGCAAGCAGCCGCGACGCTCTGCGAGCAATAGAGAAAGAGCTTGGTACGCGATCCGATGCATACCCGGAGGTTTCGCTTGCCTCTGTCAATTTAGGCGTAGAAGTGACCCAAGTCGCAGGGCATCCAGTCTTGCTAGACAACGCAGGTTTCCACGAACCACAAGTTCTTCGCATATTTGACGCAAGCCCTGTCACAAAGACAGTCACACGGCTCAAAGCGGAAATTGATAAGCTGAAAGATGTGCCGATCATGCTTTCCGTTGATGACGGAGCTTCAGTGGATGACCCTCTGAATACCCTTTATGGAGAAGAGGACAAAATTTCTGAATTGGTCGATGGCTTTTCATCCGGCCTCGGCGCGCTGAAGCGCATTGAAATCAAGCTGCCCGTCATTGATGGGGACAGTACCTTGGTCAGGCGATTGCGAGCAGGCGAACTCGATCCGGTAGTCGACGATACCGCGCTGACTATCGGCGCGAAGACCAATGGCGAGGACATCGAACGATTCGTCAGTGAAATCAATCGGGCCCGCGATAACGGTGAGGACACATTGGTAATGATTCGCGAAGTTGCAGATGGTCTGGATACCGTCTGCGCTCGCTATAGCAAGGCGCGCGAGGATTCTGTCAATGCGCTTCACTCCAGTCTTCTTGACGTTCTCGACAAGGCGAGCTGGTGTAACCGTCGGTTCTATTGTCCGCGTACCATTCTTTCGCCCGCCTACACGCAGAGCCTTATCGGTATTGACGTCGCAGATGCTCATTTCCTAGCTATTGATGTCTTGCTCCAGCGTCTGCGTTCGGACCATGAAATTGCGAAGCGCCTTGATGCTGAACCAGAGTTGCAGCAACGATTGAGGCAGCAATATCAGGCTCTCCATCAGATTGCCGATCACATTCGGGGCTTTGGAGATAACGCCGGAATATCCACAAGTGAACGCAGTCGCATATTCCAGGACGAGCAGGCGGAACTGGTCAAAGCGTTCAGGGCTACCTTGCAGGAGGCACTGACTGGCGCCCGCCATCCGCTTCTCGAAATATCGCGCGAAGCAGTGCTTTATTTTGATCCCGACGACGAAATTTGGAGCTCCGGGACCAGCCCTTACACTTACTCAACCCCAGATGTGGTTCGATACGGGGCAATAGTGAAAGCATACTCGGACCTTATGCTCCCCCTGTGGGAGCATCTGTGGACTGAAAAGGCGGATTTCCGGAAATCCGAGTTGTTTCGGACGAACCAGGATATGATTCGTATGACCGAAAAGGAATCCGAGAAACTCATTGATGTTGCCAACGAGTTCCGGGCCGATATGCGAATGGTACGGGAAAACGCAAACATCTTTCGTGCCGATTTGACGTCAAAGCTTGGCGAGATACGCAATTTTCGCAACAGTTTGGATCATATTGACCTGTTGTCGCCGCACATGCGGGAGAGCATGGCAGATGCGCACATCGACGCTCTTGACCTCGACGAAGGCGGTATCGCATCAATTGATGGTTATGAAAATGCGTTGACCCGTGCCCCGCAGGCCCAAGCGGATACAAGGGGCACCATGCGTGACCCAATCGACTATGTGCGCGAACCTAACATTGTTATTCGGTCCATGCCAACCGCTGGAAAGCGCCTGACCCAAGCGATTGGTGAAACCAATGGCTGAGGGAGGCGTCAGCGCAGGTTACGTCAATAGCCAGATAAATAACGCAATCGGCGCCCTAAGGTCGGAGTTGTTGCGGGAAATCCGCTCGCTGCGATCATGGACAGAAGGCGAAATCAGGCGACTGGAGGAAGAAATGCGCGAAGTCGGTGTGATGATCGTTCGTGCTATAGACATCCAAACCGAGGCCGTTGTTGGCGGTGTCGCTGCCAACACGGTGATTCTTGAAGGCCTAACGGTCAAAGTTGAAGAAGAATTCGGCAAGACAATTGATAAACTTGATGCCCAAATTGAATCCGCCCTCCAAGTGGAATATGTAAAAAAAGCTGCGGAAGCATCTTCAATCAGAGCCAAACTTGAGGCATTTGTAAAAGACATTCGTGCACGGTTTGAAAAATCAATATTCATTTCGGCGTCAAATAGAGAGCTATATAATACGAATTTCAGGAAGATAACTGACGAGTATGACAATAAAATTCGTACTATTGGTGCGCATATATTCAAGATTCGAGATGAGGACATAGCACCTGCGCTTACAGCCGCGCGTATTCCCTATGATCTCGCTCACGGTCTCTCGATTGAGATGGACTTGACCCGCCTGAATGCCCGATCCGAGAATCTGGATCAAACTGTCGAATTGCTTCGAAAATCGCGTGTCGATGATGCCCTTTTGTCGCTAGATGACATTGAGCGTGATCTTGCAGGCTTTGACACGCAATCGCCCCCACCAGCCGCGAACATACAGCTTTGTGTGGAGGCTGTCGCAGCGCTTTCGGCGACGGGAAGCTCACTCTTCGGGGGTATGCGGGCGGACCTCGTCTCTCGTGATCAGGCGATCAACCTGGTTCATGTTGGTGGTCTAGGCGCCTACAGTTCTGTTGACGGCCGCAATCACGTCGTCGGAGCAATCGAAAAAGCCAACGAGCGGCCCGCCACAGCGGACGAAATTACGGCCATCACCAAAGCTGCCGCTGATCTTGTTGCTCGCAAGCTCATATCGGCTGATGCTAGAGGGCAGATCACAGACTTCCTGTCCGCGGGCAAACTCAAAATGTTGGAAGGTTGATATGACTACGGCGACAGACGGTAGCAAAATCGTCATCAGCGAATCCGTCGCGGGCAGCGTATTCCCGCGCTCCGAAAGGGACATTCCCTTTCCTATCGTGATCGACGGAACTGCGAAGCCGTTGCGCATCGAAGGCTCGGTTTATGGGCGCGAGCTGGAACTGCGTGGGGAAGTGAGGATCGACGGTCCCGTGGTTGTTCGGGGCGATACACGGATTTCGCCGCGCGGTGCTGCGATCCGCCTGAACTCCGGCATCACCGTCAACGGTTCTTTGAGAGCCGTCCCGGATACCGAAGGTAATGGTATCCTTGAAAAGATCGGTAATGCCAGGCTGATCGTGAAGGGCGACATCACGGTTAATCAGAATGTCGCGCTCCGCGATGCAATCGTATTTGGCAGCATCCGGGCCGTCAATTGCAGCCTGGAGCGCTGCATCGTGCTCGGCACGTGCATAGTCAGCGAAAGGCTGCGCGTCGTCAACAGCTCGATTGGCGGGTATGCAGCCCGCGACGTTGAATTCGAGGGCGGCTGCATGTTGATCCATGCTCTCGGTGAAAGCAAAACCCAGCCGCGCTTCATTCCTTTCGAGGCTCCCGATGCGAGCATAGCTCGATGCGATATTCGGTTTTATCCGGCCATGCGTTCGCGCTCGACGCTGATAAACAAGGAGGTGGACGGCGAAGCTCCCTTGACAGATGACTCCAAGCTTTATCCCGACATCGACTGGATTCCGACCGCAGCGACCGCAAATCTTGCTCTTGGTGAGGATGGCGGCATCATCTATCAGAAATGGGTGTTGTCGGTAGGCGGTCGAATAGCGGACTATTCCACGATAAATGACTCGATTTCAGCGATGACCCGGATGCTGAAATACGGGTTCGAGTTCGAGCATTATCACCCCGATCACCGACCGCGCCTTCTCGCAGCGGCCAAGAGCGGTTTGACCGACGAGGAGCAATGGATACTGGATGAAGTTTGCTACCTGGAGGAAGTGTGATGGCGCGTTTTATCGTCGCTGCCTTTGCGTCCTTGATAATCTGGCTCATGTTCAGGGCGCCGATCAGTTTCACCTTAGAGTCCGCGCTGCTGCTCCTCGCTGCATTGGCTAGCTGCAATATGGTCATATGGAGCGACCTGCTGTTTGACGTTTTCGGCGGCGACAATTACACTTACGGGCTTGTCGCCAAAGCTGTCAGCTTCATTGGCTTTCTCGTGACGCTGGCGGCGGCCCTTCGCGGTTACTACCTGATCCGGGTAGCATCTGACACATACGGTATTGTATCACCATTCAATTGGGTAGTTGTCGTTCTTGGTCTCTTCGTACCGCTTTGGTTGCCCATAGCCAGTAGATGGAATGTCGCACCCCTGCCGCAGAAGAATATCAGGCGCAAATTTGAAGACCCGCGACAGTAACAGGGGCAGTAGATGGCATTCGATTGGATCAAACGGGAAACAAAGTCATTCTATATCGCGCGCCCGCCCGAGGACGCGCATAGACTGGTGTATCTTCACCCAGACCGTAGTGTCCCGCGCGGCACGAAGCTAACCGTCCGTACTGACGAATGCGCGCTGTTTTTCCGCGAAGGCCAGTTCATCGGCAGGGTCGAAGCGGGAACGACTCTTCTCGATACTGCCAACATTCCGTTTCTGGGCCATCTTCTCGTTGACGGTTTCACGGGTTCCAACCACTTCATTTGTGAAATATTCTTCGTCACGCTCCGCGAATTTATCGAGGCAGTCCCAGAGTTTGAAGTCGGCCAGTTTATCGACAATAACTCGCGAAATGTGGTCAAGGTTTTGGCCTCTGTCAATTACACGGTTCGCGTGACTGATCCGTCGCTGCTGATTACGGGCCTGGGCGGCCAAAATGCTGAATCCGGGGATGTTGTTCGCGTTGTGTTAGCAGGGCGCACGGCTACTGCCTTGCGGCAATCAGTGGCAACGCGCGCCCAATCGCGCGCTATTCTCGACGTGGTATCGAACATTGATGTCGATGCGATTGGGAACGAGCTTGTTACCGCCGCCCGCGCCGAATTTGTGCCGCTCGGACTTGACGTCGTGCGTGCTTTCGATTTGCGCCTCGATCTTGACCACGAAAGCAGGGACCTCCTTGTGCAATTCGGCAAGCTAGAATCTAACCTGGCTTATCAGGCTAAGGGTGCGTCAATCGCCAACCGGGACGGATTCGCGCAATTCAACGCTGTGGAAGGGCAATTGGCGGCCATGAAAGGCCTGGGTCAAGGGCTCAGTACTGGCAACAGCCCCATGATTCTTTCCGGAAATTTTGGGGGATTAGGTGGTGGCTTTGCAGCGCCTTCGTCATTTACGCCTCAGCGCAGAGACTTCGGAAGCGGATCTTCGCCAATGTCCCATCAAGTTAGCTTTATTCTGGTTGATGGCAATAGCGAAAAAGGCCCCTATACTCCCCGGCAGCTCGCCCTTATTATTATTGCAGAAGGTTTGGACCCACAAACCACAACGATTAGACAATCGGATGATCGGGCAGATATTAGTTTTACCGTTGATCAAGAGCCTTTAGTCATGGCTGAGGTGCAAAAGCGCCGCCGTGGAACACCATCGCCGCCTACGGCGCGTAACGTTGCCCCACAACCTGCCACTGCCCCATCTAACTCCCGCATGATCGACGCACTCAGCGCTGCAATGCAGGCCGCAGCCGCCGATTCGCGCATTTCCCCTGAATCGTTCACCGCGCTGGTGGACATGGCTCAAGCACTGGGCCTCTCTTCGGATCAGCAGCAGGCTTCATTGCTGGTGTTGGGTTTGGCGACGCAAGCCGGATTCAGTGTCAATCCAAACAATCAGTAATTGGTGATCATTCGATGCTGGTGACATGCCATTCATGTGGCGCACAACTGAGTCCTACAGCGCGCGTTTGCCTTCAATGCGGAACTGTCAGGGCACTCGCGCATGCTGTGGAGCCCCCAAACGCGACCTTTGTTCCCGACCAGCCTCATATACAGACTGGCTTGGGGACTGAGATCGAGTGCGCGAGTCCACCTGCCGATGCCCAGGATGGCCTGCATGCCACCGATCTTTCTGGCACTGAGGAAAGGGAAAACTCCAGTCTATCCGAACAGAATGTCATTCCGCCAGACGATGAACATCCGATTTCTCCCATCCGCCAAATTCGTGCTGAAGCGGCAGCGCGAAATTTTGCTCCCCAACAACCTCAGAATTTGCGGAGCATCGACGAGCAAGGAAGAACGATTTTATTATATGGTGGCGGGGCGTTGGTCTTGCTCGTTCTTTTCGGAACAGCCACGACATTTTATTATTCTGCACGTCATCAGCTTGCACCATTGACCGCAGCGGAACTGACGCCGTCTGCGACTGAGGAACCCACTACGGCACCCGTAGCAGATGCCACACCGACCCCAGCGCCTACGCCGTCGGCCTCGCCAACGTCTCTTGCCGCAAATGATTCTCCCGCCGAGCCTGATACATCGGTCAACCTACCTCAAATTCGAGCAGCCTATGCGCGCTCCAATCAAACGATGATTACCGCTTGGCGAGCCATTCCCGCTGCGACGAGGGCACAACTGCTTCCGGCGCAGCAAGCGTGGATCAGAGAGAAAGCAGCCGATTGCCGAGCTAAAGCGACAGCTGCTCAATTAGGAGGTAGCGACGCGCAAGAAGCCCTCAGGTTGCAATGCGAAATGCAGCATGACAGTGATCGCCTTGGGCAACTCCAGCAATACATCGAGAATGCCGATGCAGGTGGTTACTTGGTACAGCCTCAGCCTGCCATACGCACAGTGGAGCCTCAGCCTGTCGTGCGCACCGCACCGCCTGAGGAAGTAGCTTCAGCGATCGATTGCTCTGTACGGGCTTCAAATTTATCAATGGCGATTTGCAGCGATCCATCACTTCGGCGCCAGGAAGGCAGAATCAATTCGATATACCAGACACTCCTAAGCAAGGCAGCACCCGGTGAAAGGCAGCAGTTCGTGCAAGAGCAGCGCGCATGGATCGCAGGACGAAATGACTGCACGTCAACATATTGCCTTGAGACTTCCTATCAGCAGCGACTGCGCGCGGTGACCGCCGAAGCGTGGGCGCAATATAACCGTCAGCATTCTCCAAGCTCCGGTCAGTAAGTGCCATTGATGCGCTTGAACTGCCCGGCGGGTGCTCCTGTTCAATCCGTAGATACATTCGCCGGATGGCTACCTTCGGGCTTGACATTTTCGAAGGCGGGGCGTCGATACTGTGTGGAATATCGAAGGTTTGGTTCATACAGCATTTCTGGATAATTATGAGACGTATCCGGATGCGCGGAAGTAGTTGAGGCATTCGTCATGGGTATAGAGTTCGCAAATATCACCGATTGCCTGAATGAGACCGTCGATGGTGCGTGCGCCAATGCGCCGCAGGTGCGATTTGAGCTTGGAGAAGGCCATCTCGATTGGGTTCAAATCTGGACCGTAGGGTGGCAGAAAAAGGAACCTGCATCCATGTTCCTTGAGGATTTGTGCTGCCTTCTGGCTTTTGTGCACCCGCAAGTTATCGAGAATGACGACGGTGCCCCGCTCAAGGCTCGGCGCAAGCACCTGCTCGATGCAGGTATCAAAGGCCTCGCCATCGAGGGCACCTGGAATGACCCACGGAGCCACGATGCCTGTATTGCTCAGGCCCGCGATCAGCGTCTGGTTTGTCCGGTATCCGAACGGGGCTTTGCCAAACAGGCGCGCGCCATTGAGGCAACGACCGCGAGTGCGTGTCAACTTTGTGTTCGTGCCGGTCTCATCGAGAAAGACGAGGCGTTCGAAGTGCTCACGCATGAAGGGGAGCCGTTCGTTGATCCAGAACTGCCGCGCCTTTCGGACCGCTGGTTTGTCGCGTTCCCCGGCGATAAAGCCTTTTTTTATATCGATATCCTTGCTTGGCAAGCGCTGCACCGATGGAACTGATGTGCACCACAACATCTTCCGCAGTTGCAAGCGCATCACGCAATTCAACCAGCGTAATGTCAGGGTCCTGCTCGATCAATTCGGCGAAGAAACCCATATGGGGCGCAAGCTTGCCCCAACCAGTACTGCGACCACGCCGCCCAGGTTCCAGCTGCTTGCCGTCCCGAACCTTCTTCCCCCAACGCGCTGCCGTCGCCGGGCTCACCAGCAAAATCCGACCTGCCGCCGCCGCGCTCTTTCGTGATCCCATCAAACGCGCAAAGCGATCCCGCAAATCCATCGACAGCGTCTTGCACATAACGCTTCCCCCTTCAGCCGGGGATCGAATCACAATTCGCCGATCATAGGAATCCTGCCGATTCAGTTTTCAACAGCAACGCTGTAAATCAGTGATCTGCGTGCCGTGGCCCGTTTGTTCAATGCCAGCGGCGGGACGACGGTGCCGATATATTGCATCGCTGTCGTGCCGCTCCATGCGGCGCAACGCTTTGCGGCTACAGCTTCATGCCCTCGCCTACAACCTTGCCAACTTCCTGCGCACCGTTGTCCTGCCTGAAGAGGTGCAGCACTGGTCGTTGACAAGCATCCGCGACAAGCTCGTGACGATCGGCGCGAAGCTCGTCACCCATGCCCGCTACGCCATCTTCCAGATGGCCGAGGTGGCGGTGCCCCGAGACTTGTTCCGCCGTATCCTTGCCAACATCGCTGATCTGCGATGGCGAGCAACCGCCCCATGCTGACCGCAAGCTCTGAGTTCTGCTTCGGCTCCGACAGGCAAGTTGCGTCTAGCTCCCGTGAAAATTCCGCCTATTGTGAGCGTCGAGCGACTGTATTGCTTGATTGTGGCGTCATCTGCCCGCTTCGTCCGACGCCACACCAAAATCCCGTTGCATCCAACCGCATTACGCTGCAATATTATTGTGATCTGAGCTATTCTTCGATTTCATATGGGAAATTTCGGGTAAAAATAATGCGTTAAGGGCGAAAACGATTCGCCATGTTTACTTTGACTGCGATCATTGCACCGACGTTCATCGACATTCGGGCACGTTCGGTTTTGAACTGTTTGAAATATACGAACTGCTCGACGACATTGCCGCGACGCCAGATTGATCGAGCGCTGTCTTTGTTGGGAGCTATGGCGGGGCGATATGCACAAGACCATTTCAACTTTCGTGATAGGCACCGCTCTGGCGGTGGTTTTGGCAAATCCTGCCTTTGCGGGGAACAACAAGGCTGCTCCAGCAAAGGCTGCGCCGGCGCCGCGTGCTGCTGCCCCAGCGGGCGGCGCGCGCACAGGCGGGGCGGCTGGCGGTCAGGCTGGCGGAGCCGCGCACAGTTTTGGTGGCGCGGCCGGTGGTCAGGGCGCTGGAGCTACGCACAGTTTTGGCGCCGCGACTGGCGGCCAGGCGGCTGGTGGTGGTGGTGCGCGCAGCTTTGGCGGCGCAGCCGGTGGTCATGCCGCCACGGGCCAGGCGGCCAGCGGTGCGCGCAGCTTTGGTGGCACGCGCGCTGGCGGTGAGCATGCCGAGGCTGGACGTGGCGAGGTTGGACGGGGTGAACACGGCGCAGAAGAGCGCGGCCGCTTTGGCGAGCGTGGTCGCGAAAGTGAGCGAGGCCGCTTTGGCGAGCGTGGCCGCTTTGGCGAGCATGGCCATTTCCATGGCGGTGAATATCGCTGGCCACACGGTTATGCCTATGAACGCTGGGGCGTCGGTTATCGTATGCCGATGGTGTTTCTCGCGTCCGAATATTTCGTCGATTATGTCGCGCTCGGGCTGGAGCCACCTGGGCCAGGTCTCCAATGGGTGCGCTATGGCCCCGACTTGCTGTTGGTCAACGTTGCCACCGGTGAAGTGATCCAGACGATGTATGGCGCATACGAACCATAAGGAACGCGTGCCATGACCGGAACACTCCGCAATATCTGGCGCGGCGTTGCCGTGTTCGGTCTGCTGCTCGCCGCGCCCGCGCTGGCGGGGGCCGAAGACGACGCCAATGCCGGGCTGGATGCGATGAAGCAGGGCAATTTCGCGAAGGCCGTACAAATGTTCACCCGTGCCATCCTCTCGGGAAAATTGCCGGCGGACGAACGCGAATATGCCTATACCCAGCGTGGCGCGGCCTATCTTGAACTGCACAACAAGGCGGCGGCAACGCTGGATTTTGAACACGCGCTCAAGATCAAGCCCGACGATCAGGATGCCATAGACGGTCTTGCGCAAGCCCGCGCCGCCACTGGACGTAGCGGTGCGGGCGGGGGTGGCGATCCGCTCAAACTGGCGCAGGAGGGCATGAACGCACTGCACAATGGCGATGCTGATCGTGCGGTCGCGCTGTTCAGCCGGGCAATCGAATCGAATCGAATGGCGCGCGATGACCTGGAATTGGCCTATGTCAGCAGGGGCCAAGCCTATCTGAAGCAGAGTCAATACCGCCACGCTGCCGAAGATGTCGATAGCGCACTGCAAATCAAGCAGGACGATGCCGATGCGCAAGCGGCGCTGGTCGAAGCTCTTGGCAAGTTGCCCGCGCCCGCGCCGGCCCCCGTCATCGATCCCGGAGCCTGCAAGAAGAACATGACCTCACAGGGCAGCGCGATGGGCGGTCTGTTTTCCTCGCTGTTTTCCTCCCAGTTGGGCAGTTCGGCGCCTGCGGGCAAATCGGGCGGCAAGACGTTTACATCCTTCCTCGATTATCAGGGTGTCGATCGGCTGACGGCGCTTGCCGGGCTTTATCGCGCGGTCAGCAGCAACAGCCCGGTCCCGGCCACCGCCTGGCAATTCGATGCGGTCAGTCTGCACAGCGGGTTTCTGTCCGCCGAAATGACCCCGTCTGGCGCCAATGCACCGATCACACTTGAGGCCCATGTCGACACCAGCGGCGGTGTGACACGCGTGACGATCAAGGAAGTGCTGAGCGAGCCGCTGATCATGATCGATATCAAGGGCTCGATCTGCCGAACTTTGGTCGCGTTGCCTCGGTAAGCCGGTGCGGTTCTACACCTCCACGCCTACTTTCAGCCCTTCAAACACCGCTTCTTCCGCAGTCCGTGGTGCAAGCGCGTCGCCGATCACGTCCAAGTCCAAGCCCATGTCTGCCAGATCGTCTACCAGCGTGCAAACGCTTTGAAACAAATGGCGTTTCGCCGATCGACAAGGTGGACGTTTTGCTCGAACCACAAGGCGAAACAATCTTGCCAATGCGGCGCTTTAAAAATTTATGCGGTCGGCGCAGCTGGGATCGGTGCTTATCGACAGCCTGTTCAAAAAATACGGGTTTAGGATGGCCAACTGGCGCACTGGCGACATGTCCACGCGCGACAGATGACCCAAACGTGATAGCTTTCGTATCGGGTCTAGCCGTGAACACAGATGGTGCCGCACAGTCCTACACAACTGGGCATCATGGTTATACTTACATCAGCGACGGTGTGAATCTCATCGATGTCGGCAAGAAGGTCAGCTGTAGCGGCAATTCCAACGGAGCCACTCGCCGTGCGGCGTGGGCTAAAGCGGGTAAGCGATGATTTACTCCTTGCACTGCAGCAGGCGAGAGAACGTCCACTTGTTTCCGCCACCGATCGAGCGTGCATCATTCATTAACCATCGTCTACCAACCTTTTGGAAGTCGAAAACAATTTTCTCAGGAGTCGCCATATTTTGGAACGTTGCGAAGACCGTCGCACGATTGGG
>Ga0116227_10009524_pt1 | contig 17579 bp, 15 predicted proteins | sample S1TSphgellanicum_FD_89693 | JGI IMG/M metagenome (GOLD analysis project Ga0116227, IMG submission 89693) | Host-associated microbial communities from peat moss isolated from Minnesota, USA - S1T2_Fb - Sphagnum magellanicum MG | ecosystem: Host-associated > Plants > Peat moss > Unclassified... | reverse complement strand
TTTAATTATATCATTTAAAAAAAATTTTTTTTTTTGAAACTTCATTCATTTTTTTTAAGATTCAACCCCCTTTTTACATCTCCCCCCCCCCCCCCCCCCCCCCCCCCCAAAGGGTTATTTTTTAGGAAATAAAATTATGAACCATTTCAAGATTATTTTGAGTTTAGGGATCTAGTAACCAAAGTTGCAAAAAATAGAGATTTTTTTGCAATTCAAAGTGATGAAAATTAAAGAAAGATACATATTCATAAAATTAAAGAAAGATTTAATTTTTTTTTAAAAACTATCTTCTTGGCCTTTTTTTCTTTCCAATAGGAAAGTGGAAGGCCTTTTGCCCCTAGAATTGCAAAAAATCCTTATTTCTTCATAGTTCTTCTATAAATCATAAAAATCAATCAACAAATATCCGATTTTCCAAATTTTAAGTTCATATGAATTGTAGTTTTTTAATCTATCAAATTCATATAAAAATTACTAGAAAATAAAATAAATTGATTTATAGTGGTTGGGAGAGGATACATACAAAATGGAATAAAAAGAAATTGAAGCAAATTCAATAGTAGGGCTACCCCAAAATTAAGAATTAAAAGGCAAGTTGAATCCCCATTTACTCACCATTTGACATAGTTCAAGAAAAACCTCTAAATACCACTATATTGAACCCATGATTTATGTTGATAATACATGATATTTAAAATTAGTATCATAAAATTGAAACTTTAGGTATGGATTAATTTAGAATGGTTCTTTTTTTTTCTTTCAAAGGCTGCATAATTTTTATGAAGTTTCATATATTATATGATGTTAATTTTCAAGGACTGATTTTTTACGAGGTGTCTAATTTTTATTTAAATTTTTTTTTTTTCATTTCAATGATTGAGTTGATTTGAAATTTTTATGAAGGTTGGATGATACTTGAAATGAATTGGGTCAAACTTGTTAACATGAGCCAAAAAGGTGTCAAGAGTCATTGAAAATTGCAAACTATAATATATCTGTTTTTATTTTGAATTTTAAAATGTGATAATCATTCCAAAATGTGTTAAATGATTAATATGAGTGTTCAAAAATTCAAATTAAAAATTCATTCAATTTAGTGTTAGGTTTTGATTTTAGTATATTAAAAAAATTGCACTTAAACAATAATTATGTTATAAGCAATCAAGTTTTTTAAAGGATTATGTTTAAAACCATCTTAATAAAAGAATTTTGATGGTAAAAAAAAATTCAGATGATTATAACCTATTACACGCATTAATAAAACATTCATAATAAAAAAAGTTATGAAATTAAAAAATTCAAACCTTCAATGTATTCAAATTTTCAAAAGGCCTTTACCATATGTAAATGTGATGTAATGTATGTGACATATAAAACAAATTTTTAGCTTATGATACAAAAACTAAAGCATAAATTAATTAATATATAATGGAATGATTTCAAATCATGATCATTTTTTGAAGCAAAATGTAAAATCTAACAAAATTTGCACACATTTAGAATATTCATAGTTATTCAACAAAGATCAACCAAAAATAAAATCATGTGATGTATTGAGGTAACTATGAATATTTTTAATAACAAGTTGCAAAATATTTCATTCAAAAATTTCTTTATATGAAAAAGTCGAAAGGATTACAAAATAACATGTAATCATTTAAAAAGGTACTTCATTAGATTTTATTAACATGTTTTGATTCAACCATTTCTTTTTATAAAATTCATTTTGATAAGTTTAATTAACCAAAAAATGTTTACCATAAACACATCGTCAAGCTCAATGGATATGTAAGTCCATTAGGAATAGGGCATTAAAAGTGAACATCATTAAGGTGAATTCACAAGGAGTGGGACAAGGATTACAATTCATTTGGTGAGGTATACAACAAGCAAAATTATATATTATTCAAATATCCTTCAAAATGTCGCATGTATATTTGGGATATTTACATCATTAAAAGGAGAAATGAACATTTATTGATAATTCAATCATTTTAATGTGATAGGAACTAATGAAGGTTTGGGACATGGAACATCAATTCAAGTTACATGAAGAGGTTCAACTTTTAAACAAGGTAAAACAAACTTGGTTTCAAGTGGTGCAACGTGACACTTATGCATTGAAATAAAAGGCAAAATAATAATAATAATAATAAAATAAATAAATAAATAAAATCTAAATGGAACATTTTTTTCATTTGATTCACACCCATGTTTGGAAGTCCATGATAATAGTTGTTGCATTAACCAATGACGAAAGGAAAAAGTTTGAACTTGTGATTTACAAGAAGAGGTTGTAGATATGAAGCAAAAAATTGAAGTCCATAAGATCAACTTGAGAGCAAAGTATGGATGTTTGATTGTGACAAGTGGTTGGTTTGTCATTAAGAAAAAAACATTATTAACATGATTTTTTCAACTTGTGTGAGCATTAGTTTTTGGTGAACAATTTATGATTCTATAAAATTGGCTATGACACTTAACAATTGTAGTTTATATTTATGGTCACATGAGTAAGCCATCTATGATATAGGACTAATGAATGTTAGGCAAATTGTAATTGATAATGGTTATCATTGTAAGGCTATGGGCGCAATGGTCACAACGGAGTACTTGCATATTGTTTAGACACCATGTGTGACTCATTATCTATATTTGATAATGCAAGACATTGAGAAGTTTCCTTGGGTTAAAAAAAATTATCACCATGATGAGAAAGTTGATGAAATTTGTATTCAATTATGCTTATATGTTCATTGTCCTTGAACATTTGGTGAATGCGCATAAGATTTTAAGGCAAGTGGTGATATTTGATGTTTGGCAAACATGAAAGTTTAGAGGCATGATCTTTTGAGCTAGATGTATTATCTAATAACTACTCAAAGGTCACTTAAGCTATGGTGCTAGATTTACAAACTTTCCATTTTGTTTTACACCTCATTAACAAAAAAAGGTTGTATAATTGAACTTTTGTGTGTATTCTTGACCAAATTAAGGAAACCTTCATGTTGATAGGAACCTTGACATAAATAAAGACAATTTTTTTGACATGAGACAAATAAGAGCTTTGCATGGGGGAAGTTGACACAAATCTATCCATGTAATTACAATCCTTTTAAATCCTTTGTGAAAACAAAAGAATGATTTTATTCCACAAAAGTTGTTGAAGAGTTCCTTGCTTACATGAAGATTTCTTTTCCACCAAATGTTGTGGAATAAAATGCTACAAAAGACAAATCTTCATTGCCTACATCAAAATTGCTTTTCCAAAATTCGTGATCAAAGAGAGGCATCTCGGATCACATGTTTCAACCAATTATAGGGTGCGAGAAATATGGCAAACCTGCATCAAGACTTCAACACTTAGAAAAGTGCATTTTGTCAAAAGATTGTAGTGTATCTAGTTGTGAACAAAACTGGAGCACATTTTACACGGTTCAAACAAAGAAAAGGAAGAGGTCATTAATGCAACAAATGAAAAGGATTGTGTTTGTTCAAGTCAATCTTAAGGTAATTGAGGATCTCACATCTAGGGTGAGTCTACAAGAACTCAATCTTGATACTACATCATGAAATTACCAAACATGCTGAATTGTCATGAGGAGGAAGAACCTCATTTTTTACTCCGTGATAAAGCATTTAGGCATCCAATGGGAAGGAGAGGAAGGTAAGTTCCCAACTTCCTTTGGTGACTTGGAAGGTCCATCTACTTTAGAATCATTCAATTCATGATAGGGTAAGAGTTGATCTAAACCCTAAACCCCTTTCCCAACTCCTATCACAAACTTCAACTCCTCTTATAAATGTATTATATTAAACAAATGTTTTTGAATAAAATTTTCCATTAAATTAAAAAGGACAATTGTATGTTTTGGTCCTTATAGGAACTATTGTGGGATAAATGAAAATTCCATGCAGCCTTGCCATACCCTAGAGTGCATAAAGACCTGCTTTTGTAATTAGAGCGCACCTTAATTATCTGGCAGGCATTCCACTTTTCAAAATGGCATGTATTTCTGTGGTACCTACTCAGGTATCATACCTAAAACCACATTGGAGCAGGTCTTTATGCTCAGTGAAGTCCTTGGCTTCACCAGAAACAGGACCTGCACTCAGCTCTGCCTCTCACAAGCCCTTATTACAGTAAATCCTGTGGCCTGGGATTTTACCCTACAAAAAACATATTTTCACCCTCGAAGAACTTGCTATAACATATACTACCCAAGGATCACAACTTGTCCACTAACTGATTCCTTGGAAGACAGCAAACTGAAGTTCATGTATACATTTTAGAGCTGGCACAGTGTTTAAACTCTAGGGTCTCTAATGGGTGGGTGTTTCTGTACTATGGAATGGTCAAGCCCCTGCCCATTATGCTGGGTAAGGTGCAAGTCAAGCCCATTAGGGTGAGCTAGGCAACACACCCAACATAATGGGCAAGGGTGAGGCCCATTATTTTTGGCTATGACCTTCACAACATGGAGAATCTCCATTTTCCATCTGCCTAGATAAACCTATTCTGCAATAGTGACCATTAATGCCCATTCAGGTTTCTGGGCTACTTGAATCAATTGTCACAAAATACCAGCCTGCCTGGAGTATGACTGTTAAGCACCATCCATTCTCCATCAGGGCACTTAATGCTGATTCACAGGTTTGGAATTACCTGACTCAAGGTAGAGTATGCATGAACAATACAGAGCTGAAGCCATCACTTGTTAAAGCGTTGGAAACGCCGGCTGTAGGCACTGCGTGATTCTGCAAGTGCAGCTTCTAATTGTGCACAGACCTCCTTAAGCACACTAAAATCTGCTTCCATATGCTTCACCCCATTACTTGTTGCAAGTGCCAACAGATAAGATGGCCTGGACTGCTGCTGGAGACTTCTGCTTGCTACCTGCAAAATGAACATCCTTTCGACGTCTTGATAAACTATCTTCAAGAGAGAGAGAGATTTCAGTTAGCAAGATGATGGAACTCCCTGTGCAGTGGGATGAGCACTCTCCTCAACCTTGTTCTCAAACATCAGAAACCAAGTTCTCTTCTTCCTGTCTGATCAGACTAAAATACTGATACAAGTACCTCCTTCCCCTTCATTTGAGGTGGTTGTGGTGATACCTGAATGTCAAGGCGCCAATTTAGGTTGCGATAGGAGGTGACACTCGAAAGAATCTCACCATAGAGCTCCTCTTGGCGCTCAGTCAAAAGGTCTGCCAAAGCTTCTCTCGCAACCTCTTGCAGGCCTGCATCAGCCAGCAGCAGCAGCTGCTGTGATCGTGGCAAGTAGTAGCGCACACAACGAGCAAGCACAGTTGTCAGGGATGCAACTCCCTGCTCCACTTCCTCCACACTAATTTGCAACACTTTGGCTGCCTTACCAAACCCTCGCATCCCTGTCTTCCCAGTCACAACCCGCTCTAGCGCTATCACCCCAAACTCTTGTGCAACTGCAGGAGTACATACACCCATAGATACTACACGCCTTCAGATCCAAATCTGTGAGATTGCAGAGAGAAAAAACCTCCACAACAACACTTCTTAAAAGGGCATGTAACTCTTGTGTCAGTTCCAGAAATACCACAACTAACATGACAAAGAATCAGTGCTGTCATAACCACACCTTCACGAGCGTCATCAAACCATCATCATCACTATAATCAAGAATAGCAGCAAGTAGATGCCATGACTCCCAAGTAACTTTATCAGTTTACTGATGGGCAGGTGTACAGACGTAGTATACAAATATCTGTGCAAAATTTTCTTCAAACACTTGCACAGAAATCTGCATTTCTGTTGCACTTGTGGAAGCAACAGAGAAGACTCAGAGTCATGAGGGTTGATGAGCACTCAAGAAAGGGACAATAGCTAATCAGAAAAACAAAACATGGATTTCCTGGATGTCAAAGACATTACAGAGGGACAAGCTTGACATGAGGACGGTTTGTGGTTTTCTGGATCAGGAAATCAAGCCAGAAACACAGACACAAACACAAATTTCGCCTCCTCCTCATCATCATTAGAAGGATCATGCAATTCTCAACCCCTTCCCCCCTCCTCCTCCTCCTCCCCCCTTGGCTAGAGAAGAAAATGTTGCCATTCCAACTGGATTACCATCTCGGGCCTGCTGCTGCTGCTGCTGCACATCCTGGTAACATCCCAAAGCACCTTGCTTCCTGACAAGCAGAATTGCCTAAGTCGCAAAACAAAACATGTGCACCAAACCCCGACAATTTCTTCCAGAGAAACCGAAGCTCCTCGTGCTATACGAACGCCAGTCCAGGCCCCGAGACAGAGACAGAGACAGACAGAGTTCGCAGGAAAACCTAGAAAGTTCGAGAGCTGGAATAGAGAGAGAAAAAGATGAAAACCCCGACGAACCTCGCGCATCTGCAGTAGCAAGGAAGCCAGGAATGCGAAGCTCCGCCTCGTCCTCCTCCAGAGAAGCCATTGCTACTTCCAACTTCCACGCGCCTCGTTACTACAACAACAGCGAACACCCCCGCACACAACAAGCTGAATCGGAGCTCTCCTTCGCCTCCTCCACTTCTCCTCCTTCCCTGGCTCCTGCTCTTCCTTCTCCTCGTCCCCGCACTCGCGCGTGGATGAACAACTGTTTTTTCCACCTCCTCTCATCCTGGCGTAGCCGTTGGGCTTTGGACGCTTAATGGTGGACGACGAAGGCGTCGTAGATGAAGAACAAAGAAAGCGCGACGGGATCGTCGTCGTCGTCGTCGCGATTGTGAGAAACACTGGCTTCTTCGGTTGCGCATTTCTTGTTTCTTGCGCAGTTTTGCAATTTCTTGAGAACCGTACGTGCGTAGGGTAGGTAGAGAGAGAGAGAGAGAGAGAGAGAGAGAGCATTTTGTGTGTCTCTCTTCTCTCGACGATGGAGGAGGGGGCCGTTCCAGCGGCAGTAGCTGCTGCTGGTGATGCAGTACCAGCAGAAGAGGAGCAACAGCAAGATGTCGAGTTTCATCAAGGTGCTGAGGAATTGCAACTTCAAGAGCTCCAGTTCCAGCAGGAGCAGCAGCAGCCAGAGTTGGTGGTAGATGAGCCAGAAAGCGTTCAGTCGGGAGTTTCTTTTCAGGAGAAAGTTGAGGAGTTTTTGCAAGGAGATGATGTGCAACAGCAGGTGGTGGTGCAGACGGTGGGGGAAGAAGTTCATCATGAAGAAGAAGGAACGGGACTGGAAGTGCAACAACCTGAGGAGCAGCAGCCTGAGGGAGTTATAGCTCCTGCGGCATTATTATCGCAAGAGCAGCAGCAAGAGCAGCAGCAGCAAGAAGAAGAGGTGCAGCAGAAGGATGGAGGAATATCGGTTTCGCAGAAGAGGGATAGGGATGAGCAGGAGAAAGAGGCAGACAAGAAGTGGTCAGGATGGCCAGGGGACAATGCGTTCCGTTTGATGGTGCCTGTGCAGAAGGTGGGAGGTATCATAGGACGCAAGGGAGAGTTTGTGAAGAAGATGTGCGAGGACACGCGATCGCGAATCAAAATACTGGAAGGCGTTCCAGGAACTCCCGAGCGTATTGTATGCTCCTCCTCCTCCTCTTTCTCTTGCATAAACTCGCAACCAGCCTTGAGAAAAATTGCATGCACACACATGGGGAGAGGAAGAAGAATGAGAAATTGAAACAGACAGCAACAGAAAACTCGAGGCAGAAAGAGTTGATGCACAAGTAGCCCACTTTCTTGTGCATTGGTACTTACTTCGTAGATTTTTGCTTTGCAGGAGCAGCACTTACTGTGGCACTGCTCAGTTGACAAGGTTTAGGGTTTGGTGCTCTTTACAGCCACGGAGGGTATATTGCTGTTGGTATTTTTTTGTGAGTGGGCATGGTTGCTCTTGCTTGTTGGTATTGTTCTGTGAAGTGCAATGGTTGCTCTTGTTTTTATTGTCCTGTGAAGTGCATCAGTTTCTCTTGTTGTATTGTTCTGTGCAGTACATCGGTTGCTCTTGTTTGTTTTACAGGATTGCATTTCACCCTGACTGGCGGGGAGGATTGATTGGAATGTGTATACAATTTTGCAGGTTTTGGTGTCAGCTAGAGAGGAGCCAGATGCCACGATATCACCAGCAATGGAGGGTCTTCTGCGAGTGCACAGACGGGTAATTGAAGGCTCTGAACCAGAAACAACAACTGATGGTGAGATTGCTGGAGGAGGAGGTCCTGTTGCATCTCGTCTGTTGGTAGCAGCTACGCAGGCTGGCAGTCTTATTGGACGTCAGGGTGCAACCATTAAGTCCATCCAAGATGCATCAGGAGCAACTGTCAGGGTTCTTCCTCCAGGTAAAAATTTTCATCCTTTTTGATCAGCTGCATTTTCAGCATCTCTAATGGGTACTTTTCTTGTTTCTCTGATGTTTTTGTGCAAACTCCACCTCTGTATATACATGAGGGTTGCAGGCTCTTGGTAGAAAATTAAGAGTTCCAAGATATGTCTTGATTCAGTTTGATCTCTGTTCAATCAACAAAATCAATAACCCGAATGCACACAAAGGAAGTTTTTTTCCTTTGCGTCCTTATGGCTACTGAGAAAGCAGTTCTTGCTGGACTTTCATCTACTCAGACAGATGCAGCATAGAAGTTATATGATATTGGTGACGGGAGAGTCCTGTAGTGAGAGTTAAGGTGGAGTCAAACTTTGAGGACCGCTTTATCATCAGGAGGTGTATCTTGTCTGTGACCAAATGGGGAATTAAAGATGTAAACTTTGACTGAGATGAAGAGAAGGTGTGACAGGAGGAGGGGTGATGGGGTGCAGAGGACTTGCCTCTGTGTGCATTGTCTGATGACAGAGTAGTGGAGATACAGGGTGAAGCACGGCTTGTGCAGCGTGCCATGGAAATGGTGGTCTCTCATCTCCGGAAGTTTCTTGTGGATCGCAGTGTGCTCGCCCTCTTTGAACTCAATGTAGGTCTAATGTCTATGTTGATGCTACCCCCACTCATTTGCATCATGCTTTAATGTTTATGAGGCCAGAAAGATTTCATCTGCTGTCAAATGTGTTGTTTGTGACCAATAGGTCCAGTCTTACATCTCCAGTCCTGTGAACTACACAGCATTGTGTTGAAAACCTCTAGTTGGTCAGGTGTGTGAGGTTGGATCTTGATAGTGTCAATTTTGTGCAGCGAGCCATGACAAGTCAACAACAACAAAGTGCACCATCAGCTTGGCAGCCCAGCAATACAGGAATGCAGCATCAGCAGCAACAGCAGGCACCCAGCTATGCAAGTACCAATGACACAGCTTACTACCCCCAACCAGCAGTTGATCTGTCACAACACCATCAACAACAGCAGCAGGATCATCTGCATCAGCACCATCACCATGGTGTGTCCATGTATGGCCGTGATCCCAGCATGACCTCTGTTGCTGCCCCTCCCCCCACCCCTGTCATAACTCAGGTTCTGATCCCTCCCTCCCTACTGCAATGTTTTTAAACAATTTCTTGCACAATTGCTGTATGGGATGCTCTGAATAGCAGGTTCATAGGACTGTAGAAGAGTGGTAGTGACTCATCCTCTCTCCTCAAGATTGGAGTGTGACCGAGGAGGTTCTATGGTCACTTCAAGTGTACAGAGATTCAGTTGCAGACATGTCAAAAGAGTTTGAATGATCTCCAATGTTCACCATGATTCCATGCATCATCTGAAAGTCTCAGTTGCACTGTATTTTGAAAGAGCACCAAAGATGTGAGCATATAGTTGGACACATCCAAATAAGTGGAGGACTGTGCAATGGCAGGTGACACAGCATATGCAGATCCCATTGTCATATGCAGATGCTGTGATTGGGACCGCAGGGGCTAACATCAGTTACATGCGACACACTAGTGGTGCAACTATAACTATACAGGAGACTCGAGGTGTCCCTGGTGAGATGACAGTTGAAATCCATGGTAGTGCCTCTCAAGTTCAGACAGCACAGCAGCTTGTCCAGGTATGGTTCAGCTCATCTCTTTTCATCTCAATATCCTCCTGGCCACTTTGCTTATCAATACATGTTTTCTCAGTCTGGATGATATCCCACAGTGACATCAGAATTGAATTTCTTGCTGTGATCTAATTTTTGATGCTTACTTAGGTAGAGGATTTACTTGGCAATCCTGGCTTTTAGTCACTTTGCTGTGAATTAAACAGCATGTGTTGATTGTGCTTTGATTTGACCCCTTCAATGCATTTTTGCCACACTATGACATCACAGGATAGTTTCAGAATAAGAGTTGATGCAGAGTCTCTAGTCTGGAACTGCTCACAGATGTCAGGGTTCTCAAGGGGATTCAATTATCTAGTTTGGCACTCAATATAGGAAAGGGATATAATCCACTGAGGCTGCTGCCTTCAGACTATTCTTTGCTCAGCTGCATTGTTATATTTATCTCAAGCCATTTCTGCAAGGAATGCCTTGTATACTGGACCTCCCTCATGTGCAGACAGTCACTTCATCTCTAACATACCTTTTAGGAAACTCAAAATTTCAGTCCATGAAGAGTAATCAATGCATGTGGAGTGTTAGAAACTGAAAGCTTCAACAGGTTCTATGAAGCTACTGTTTGTTGGCTGTTTTGCAATTGGATGGTGAACAACTCCCTGATTACATATATACTAATGAGAGGACATTAATTTACCTTGTGTTCAGGAGATAGCTTGGGTGTGGTGAGAGCAATGCCTTTCTGAAAAATTCATGGGTACTAAATTATATGGTAGCTTAAATTGTTTTTTAAATATGTTACTGGGGTGGATGCAGAATTTCATGTCTGGAGCCACAGGGGCACCACAAGCTGCTTACAGTAATGCAGTGGACACAAGCTACAGCTCATATCCTACACAGGCATCCATGTACCCAACCAATCCTGCCACTGGCCCTACCACAGCTGCTTATACTTCACATTACAACACTAGCTATGGGTACTGAGAGTCATTTAATAATGTCAACCAAACTGTGGGCTGATATTTTCCACCACCCAAAAACTTGGTGGCCCTTGTATCTTGCTGCAAAACCGATGGGGTGTGACATAGCCTTCTTGAGCCGTTGTGTCTTTTTTTCACGTCCTTCTGTCCACACTTCAAGTTCCTTAGAAGAGGCTTTTGTCATCTTGTAGCAGTAGTCAAAGCTCCCCAAAGAAATGGGGTCTGATTGCAACAAATGCAGGTGTGATTCAGAGGCATCAGTAAAAGGGTTGTGCCTGGCATACATATCTACACAGAGTGAATTTATGAGGTGTGTTGATTATATACTTTTCTATACCCATTGTAGTGAACTGATGAAGTCAGTAGGTGGTCATTGTGGCACAGCACTGCTATTTGTGATCAAGGCAATGGTTTGACACTTTGTGAGGGACTCTCACATGGTTATGAGAGCACTCACTGTCATGTTGCTTTCAAATTGTTGCTGTCCTTAGATTTCTCTGCAATTTCATAAACGTGTTGATGGGTTTGATGCCCCATGGTGGTGGGGACTCATTTGTGGGAGTTGTTGTCGTCATCATCATGCTCACCGACTGAATCTGATGACTCCTCAAATTAGAGGCTCTACTTAGAACACAAACTAACATTTTGAACAATGAACTGACATGTTGTGGTTTTCATCATCATCAACAACTGCAACAACTGAGGTGGGTACTTTTTCAATGGGTTGTGGTTTGTGACTTGTGCTTTGACTAGAAAGTAGTAGTAGCACACATTTAAGTCATCATCATTATCCAAAGGCTGCTAACCTCCTTTTGATTACTATGCCAAACCTTAATTCCTTTTAGATGATGGTACTAAGTCTTTTCACATGTTTTGTTGTGCATTTTACTTTTGTTTGTTAAGATGTTAATAGCAGCTCCACTAGTAGCAGTATTGCATAATGGCTTGTAAACATGAAGTTCGGCCTTTAAACAGCATGAAATGAGTTTGGACTTGTAAATTAGCACAAAGGTCAATAAAGAAATATGATGACTTTGATTGGTCAGTCACAATGATTGATTCCTATGATGGCATTTAGTGGACCCTCGCTTTACATTGTCTGGTTATTTCATGTTTATTCTAGGGATAGGGAGATAATTTGCACATTATTTTGGATGTGATGTGATAGGCCCAAATTTGGCATGGACTGTGGGTGGATCTACTCTAACAAATATGGTGTGTGATCAATTTTTCATATGTGAGTTTGTTAGGCCTTGCCCCCCTAAGAGGGACCGACTATCGCATTCAGGTCACTGGGTCTGGATTTGGCACTAAATTGCCCTGTTCAGATGGCTAGTTTGGGATATTTTGTTTTTGTTTTGCATTCACATTGGGTGGGTCGTTTGTGGCATTTTAGGGTTAGGTTGGAGTCATGGACCAGTGGTGGTGCATTTCAAAGGTTTGCAATGTGTGTTGTTGCAATGTTGTTGTGTGTCTTCTCATGTTGTTTTGGCTTGTTAGTTTATAATCCTAAGGAATTGGATCGAGTTTTTAGAGTTTACAGAGTAGGGTTTTAGAGTGTAGTTGTATACAATTTGAGGTTTGGTAATGAAAAAAGTTTATATGCTACTCGATGTTCCTTGTTTTGTGATGAGGGTGGTGGAGCTTTCTGCAAGAGTGGTTTGAGTTCTTTTGGTTCTGTTTTTTGATATGTTTTTGTTTTGTTGTTGTGGCACTTTGCAAGTTGTAGAAGTTTTTGTGGGTTTTGTACTAGTTTGGAGATTGCAGGAGTTTTGTTGTTTTTGTGTTGGTATTGTTTGGAGATGGGAGGTCTTGTTGATGTTTGGTGGGGTTTGTTGCAAGTTTGTGGTAGTTTGCAAATTTTAGAAGGTTTTTGTATTTGCAAATACGAAAACTTAAAATTTGGAATTGAAAATATTAGAGGTTTCTATATCACAAAGCTTCAAGTCATAACTATACAGATCCAAATAAGCAACCAAACTTGCAAATTTGGATCTCTATAGTTATGACTTGGAGCTTTGCGATATAATTTAAACCTATGTAGCCATTTTATAGACATTTGAAAATTGTTTTGCACCTCTACAATGATGATACAGTGGTCCTTTTCAGACTGATGCTTTGTTTTCTTTGGATCTTTGTGGTATAACTTGAACCTTTTATAACTATGATTTGATATTTTGGTGATCCTCTTTGAATCTCTGTGTGATCCTCTTTGGACCTTTGTAGTTGTGTGAAAATGTTTTGTGATCATCCTCCAACACCTGTAGCCTTTAATGAACCATTGTGATGCTTTTGCTAGAGGTTTGCAGCAATGATTTCTATGGCTTGACAAACCTCTGTAATGTGCTGGTGGTTTTAACATGTTTTGGATAGTTGTGATTAGGTTTTCGATATTGGAGTCGGTTGAAATTTGGGGGAGAAGAAGCGGTGTTTGACATGTAAATAATCTGCTCTTTTTCTTTTGGGAATTTAGATGGTAAGGTTGAATATTTGTTCATGTTATTGTTGTATTTATGAAATAAGTTTTAGTCCCTGTTCGAATTCTATGTGTCAAAGTTCAATGTTTTGTTTGGCAAAGTTGTGTGCTTTTTAATTGTGTGTTTATATTTTATGGCATGATAGGGTTGCATATTGGCTTTTTGACCTAAAGTATGATGTGAGTCTTTTTTTATTAATTTAATTTGAGCTCCCTGTTGCTGTGCACTACTAGTGATGATCAACTATTTTATTTGTTTCTTATGTTTTCATATGGTTTTCAGTAATTCATTATTATTTATGTCAAATGTCAAATTTAATAATTATTATTCATTTCATGGACATGAAAAGACACATGGCAAAAAATGTTTTATGCATTGCTCTCATGTTTTATGGAATGATTTTTTGTTGTTGCAAGAATTGTGTATATACCTTTTTCTTCAATTGGGATTCTTGTTATGTGTCAGCACTTGTTTTTATAGTTTTTGATTTTGAATTATTACGATGTAATCTTTTTTTTTTCCTTCTAAGTTTTGATGATTGCAATAGTTGTAACTTTTAAGAGGATTTTTTTTTTTGGTTTAAATGTCATGTTTATCACAAATACACAACAATAGAACTTGGAGTTTCATTTGCTTGGGCTCATTGTTGGGAGCAATTTCAAGTATATCCATTCCAACCTCATCAATGTTTTTGTATATTTAATTGTCACATTAACAATTGGTGTTGGCATTTATGACAATGGTTTTTAAAAGGTTGAATGAGGTTTTTTTATCAAAAAATTTTGAATTTTTTTCTCATATTAATTTTTTTTTAAATGATTTGATGTTTGTTTTAAAGATGTTTTGAATGTGTGGGTTATCATCATTATTGAGCTTGTAACTTGTATTTGAAATTGGGATTGTAGTTTTGACCATAACAAATATTTAAACATTTTGTTCATTTCTAAAAATCAAATATACTTAATTTAATATATGCTGATTTGGTAAATTATGTTGATCGAAGAGCGATGAATCATAGGATTATGATTAATAAATAAATATTTATGAATATGTATTTGTTGATTTCTTTTTTTATATTATGTAATGTGGTGATTTAGGTTATATTGTTGTAGAATTGGATATCTAAAATAATATATGGTGTTTCATCATAAGATTTATCATTTTCTTGTGTTTTGTGTTTTTTTTTCATTCATCATATAAATGATTTCATGTATAAAAGGAACATTGAGGAGTTGGGCTTTATTGATATTTATTTTAGTTTAGTTTAAGATTTAATAAAACCTACATACATCCCAAGAAAAAATTCACATTGATTAATGGATTTTTTTTCATAAATTATTTATATCATTAACATCTTACAAAAAATTATGTGAAATTTTACATGAGACACGTTTGATACTAATTAGAAGTTGTAAGATTTCAAGTTACAAAAAACTTAGTCTAGAAGTTTAATTTCTAAATTGAACTTTTAGGATTACTTTTTAAACCTAACTTGAGTTTAAATTTTTAAATTTATTCTAGTTTAATTTAAATAACTTTAAGTATGTTTCGTTGTCCTACAATAGTTTTTCTGGCTTAACTTAACCTAGGCTAAACTTGGTGAATGGCTTACATTAAAATGTGTTCATGCTCATAATTTTATAATGATTAATTATGTTACAAATTTAAATTGTGCTATAATGATTAATTAACTAGAACCATGTGTGGCTAGGGAAAGAACTATGGATTAATCCAAAGTTTATAACTTGTTATATAATGGGTTGTTGCTTGTTTTTCTTTATTAATTCCCCAAATTGATAGCAATGTTTCATTCAAACTATATTTGCAAAAAGCCTTAAACTAAAAAGAATCTCCCCAATTCATTCATGTAGGTAGCACCTAACAATGATTACATTTCTAAATAGAAACACAAGCATTATATGAAACCCAAATTTACAATGACTACTAAGATTTTTTGGAAATTGTAAAATTTTCATATTATATTTTCATATAATTAAGCATCACTATAAATGAAAAGTTAATAACTTTCACTAAATTTATCTTCTCTAAAGCTTGTAAACTAGTTTCTTCTACAATATGAACATTTCCAAGTTGGAAATATTGTAAAATAATTTGGGAAAGAGGTTCAAGAACTTGCAAGTCAATCAAACATTTCACATGTGAAAGAATTAAATATAATGTTCCTTTTTTTAAAGAGACAATTGTGACCAATGTAGGAGTGGGCCAAGAATAACTCCTAAAAGAATAAATCCTTGGCATTTGTCAATAGTCAAAGCATAGGTGGGGATGGGCGGGGATGACTGGAATTTGCTTGATACAAACATCAAACCTTTGATTTGGAAGTTGGATGGAAACACCTCACTCCAAAATCAAGTGAATGCCAACAATGTTTGGTGAAAGTTCAAGATCAAGGTAGGTTTGACTTAAGTAGCTAGAATAATCATATTTTAGGAGGCTATTAACCTAGATATCCATAAGTCTTTATGTGAAAGTTACATCAAAAGAATTTTTTCTAAATATGGGGATCATTCATCGAAGTTTATAAGTTATACACAAATATATATACAATTGTTTGCAAATCCAAATTCTATTAAATTATTTGGATGTTATAAATAAATTCATATTATTTTTTTTTGGTTATTTTCCCATAATCCATGATGCAAATATGTGCATCAAACAATGCGTTCTAGAACTTGTAAACATGTGTCTTCTATGAAGTGAAGATTTCCTAATTGGAAATATTTTAAAATGGTATAGGAAAGGGGTTCAAGAACTTGCAAGTCTACCAAACATTTCACTCATGATAGATCTACATATAATGTGCCCATTTTTCTCGTGGTTTCATTGAGATGGAGGTAAAAGTGGTCCAAGGATAGCTCTTGAAAGAGTTAGTCCTTGGCATTTGTTAATTGTGAGAAGGCAAGGACGATGGGAATTTGTTCAATAGACATAGTGAAACTTTAATTTGAAAGTTCGATGAATATATCTCATTCCAATATTGGGTGGATGCCAACAATGTTGAGCAAAAATTTAGGATCTAAAACTTGGTCATGGCCAAACAAATTTATGAAAATTATTTTAGGTAATTACATGGATGAAACGAACATTATATACCCATAAGTTTCATCAATGAATTGGTGATGTGTAGTTGCAATTTATGGTAATTAGTAGCCAATAACATGACCCATTTGTGGATCTTCACCAAGGGCCAAGCGAAAAAGGCTTTGTAGGTGTAAGATTATCATATGAGTTGAGCAACATGTGCCCCACCAACATGAACATGGCATGTTGCTTTTGGTTAAGATTACAAGCAATCAAAACAGCTTTCAAAGAAGGGTACATTATAAGAGGAGATGAAACAGGAAGGGGGGGTGTCTAATCCATATGAACTATAGTTGTTGCAATCATTCTCATTGGGACTAGATGCATATTAAATTCAATAAATGCAGTTGTAAAATGTTGGAAGATTGAATTGGCATGTGCAACATCACAAAGATCTTTCATTGTAATTTGAAATGTTGTTGCGTCCACATGGCAAAATATTATGGGAGTAACATGTGAAAGTGAAGCGAATAAATTTTCAACAACAACTACAAATGAATTAGGTATGGCATTAAGGTCATCATATATAGACTATGAAAGGTCATGTTTTTCATGTCATTGTTAAAGTCAAATTCATGATTATCATTTGGATCATCTTCATAGTACTCATCATTGTTACAACAGGTGCATTTGGTGCAAAAGACTTGGTGTCATCTAGGTGATCCAATAAAATTTTAGATTTGTGATCAATGCCATGCATTTCATTTGCTTTTCGTTTCCCCACATAATAATCTTCACAATGCTTTATGGAGGCTTGCATGGCAATAGATTGGTTGTGTCGCGCCCCCAAGTTCCTTGTGGACCCCCTCGAGGGTCCAAGTATGCGGCAATGCGGAAGCGGTTGGAACTTGGGGCACGATCCCGACTTCTAGCACTAGAAAAGGGTGAGAGGGGCGTGTTAGAAGTCCCGGGAAAGACTAGGAAGAGTGGACAAGCTTGACTCACTCACACGGACCCTCCACGAACCACTCCAAGTGGTTAGTCCAAAGTTGGAGCACCTTTGGTGCTAGGAAGAGCCACGGCCCGGACCTTGGGGGAAGCCATCACCTTCCCCCTTGGGACTCATGTTGAATCCTTTTGGTGTT
>Ga0116227_10009523_pt1 | contig 17580 bp, 17 predicted proteins | sample S1TSphgellanicum_FD_89693 | JGI IMG/M metagenome (GOLD analysis project Ga0116227, IMG submission 89693) | Host-associated microbial communities from peat moss isolated from Minnesota, USA - S1T2_Fb - Sphagnum magellanicum MG | ecosystem: Host-associated > Plants > Peat moss > Unclassified... | reverse complement strand
ACACCAAAGGGATCCAGAATGAGTTCTAACCACTTTGTGTGGTTTCATGCAGGCCCGTATGAGTGAGTAAGCTTGTCAATTCTTCCTAGTCTTTCCCGGGACTTCTAGCACGCCCTTCTCACCCCCTCTAGTGTTGGAAGTCGGGATCGTGCTCCCAGTTCCAACTCCTTCCCCATTGTCGCATACTTGGACCCTCAAGTGGGTCTACAAGGAACTTGGGAGCGTGACAAATGTAGTTTTGGTGTCCAATCAAGGATCCTTTTAGGACATATTGTGTGCAAGGAGAGGTTGTTGATGGATCCTCAAAAGATTGAAGCCATCGAACATGCTAACTGTCCCCGGAACACTAAGGAACTTTTATCTTTTTTGGGTATGGGAAAATTTTATCAATAGTACATCAAGGATTTTGCGATGAGGATGGAGCCATTAAAACATTTACTCAATAGACAGGCAATTTCTAGTAGACAATAGAATGTGAGTTAGCCTTTAGAGAGTTCAAAACCACATTTGTTCAAGGACCAATAATGATACCTCTTGATTGGATTAAGGAGTTTCATGTTCATGTAAATGCATTTGGCACAACGATCGAAGTTGTCCTGACCCAAGGACAAAAATTTTAAAAGGATTTTTTTTCTTTTTTGAATAATTTGATTTGGTTATATTCTTATTTTTGGGGTTGGCACAAGTTTTTTTTTTCATTATTATAGTAACACCACCTAATTCAAGCATGCTTTTACACCATTTGTAAAACTATTTTCTATTAGTCTAAATAAATGCAAAACTTGAAACTAATGACACATATCGCAAATATATGCATAATCAACACCAACAAAATCCCACTTCATTCACTACCATGAATGGTAACTTTTAACCTCCACATGATAACAAATATGTGATGAATATGGTTTTTATTTTTTCAATTTTGTGATATTGAAAAATTTGGTGATTTTTTCCAAAAAAACATAATTAGTCAAATTTTCACTAAATAAATGAAAATTTCCACATTGATTCCAACTTTTTGTTGAAATGAAACAAAATTTGAGTGAAGAAATAAATCATTAACAAATTTACAATCATGAATCAAATCTAATTGTTGCTATCAACATTATCACGACTACATGTGATGTGAACAACATTTTCTTATTCATGTTTTCAAGTTATAACATTTTGTAAATTATGGAATTCAAAGAATTAACTTGATGTCATTAAAAATTTTGGGTAAAAATTTCCATTTTGTCAAATGTGAACAAAATTAGTTAATTATTAGGAATTTTTAAAAATATATATTTAAAAATCATCCACACTTGTAAACAATATTAAAATGATGTGTTTGTCCATGAGTAACACCTATTTGCCATTGTTGGGTAAGCACTTATTTGGCAAGTAAAATCAATTGGTTCCACTTTGAAATAACCTAATTGGAATTGGGCTTGATTTTCATAATCAAAAATTACAATCAAACTTGAAATCATGTTCTTGGTTTTATTTGTGTGTGGGATTGAAATTGAAACTAGAACCAAGATAGATGTTTTGAAAAAAAAAAGAATTAAAATTGGGGGATTAATTGGAAATTAACTAGCAATTAAATGTGGATTCCACTTTGGGCATATAGTAATCACTTTTTTTTTTCAAAAATGTACACTCACATATTGGGTCATTTTCATGCAAAAAAAAATTGTGTTAAATCATACACCAATGGTTTGTCTCTTCCCTACTTGCAAAACCAATAAAATTCAAAGGAAAGGATGTTCAAATGACTTTTGTAATGAATCAAAACAATTGAAACAAAAACAACCCCCATAACGGTCATAATAAAGTTCCATTTGCTTATCAACATCCCATTATGCACTTCTTTTAAATACCTAATGAATAGTGCACACAATAGAATTTGTGGTAAAGATAAGTAATTAGTAGACAACACAATAAGTACTCGCATAGAAAAAAAAGACATGCTAGAGATGGTATATGAAGTGAAAACAAAACTATGTGTGCACACTTATTAAGGACTAGTTTTTTTTTCCTTTCAATTTTGTGATGTTGTTCAAGTGGCAATAGTCCATATGTACATTTAGCCAAATTGAACAATATTAAAAATATGAAAGTGTAAAATCTTAAGTACCTTTTCAGATTGTAGGCAATTGTGATGATTTTTGACGGATCTTTAAAAAAAAGGAGTTTGTTACAAAATATTCTTTTTGCAAAATGGCAAAATTTTCGCCAAAAAAATCATTGTTAACAACTGCACAAATGATAGGATTTTTTTCTAATCCAATAATATTGCAAAAATATTATTATTATGTCATAGCAAGCACTCCAAAATTCAATGACATCCTTTAAAAAAATTGTGTAATGTTTTGGAAAGGTTAAATGATAAAATGAACTTGAAGTTTGGAGTAGTAGTAATAAAGAAAACTTCTTCTTTTGTTTTTGGAAACTTAAAAATGACATAAAGGGAAGTTGCATGACTCAAACATTAAGATCATAAATAGAATGAATGTAACACATTATACACATGTATCAACATTGGGCAAGTACTTTAGTTGGAATGTTAGAACTGGCAATTTTAGTTATAGTAAGTAAAAATCAAATTGGAACTAGGTCTGATTTTTGAAATTGGTTCAAAATTAAAACTGAATTTTTTTGGGAAAAATGCACCTAGATCCATATTTTTGGTTTCACTTACATGTGGATGTTAAGGGGGGAAAAATCCCTAGGTTAGTTAGTGCCATAGGCATCTTGGTAACTAGCTAATTACTAGTGGTAGACTTCCTATCCCTATCAAAGGAATGAAGCTAGTGAGATTAAATAGTTCATGTTAATGAATGGTTTGGTGTGATCCATCCAATCATGTAGGAGAATTTTAGGAAGGTTTAGGGTAAGGATCCTATTTTCATGGGGTGGGTCAATGTGAACCTTGTGTGGCTTTGTGGAGGAGGAGGGTTTGGAGGGGATTCTAGGGGGATTTGGTGTATTGTAATTTTGAGTTGGAATTGAGAGCTCTTTATTGGAGAGGTGTTGTTGTGAAACATTAGATAGGAGAGAATATTTTGGCATTATATGGTACTTGTGTGTTATTTTCAACGGAAAATGGTTGAAGATCATTATTGTGCTTTGTGTGAGTTTATACTATTAGAAAATGAAGCAAGGTAGTATAGTTAAAGCTTACATTATGTGTTGTTACATTTTGTGTAGTAGTTTTGTGTTCCTTCTACAAAAAGTGGTAAGAATGTATGCATGGTTGTAGTTTTTGGAGTAGGAAGTCAATTGCCACCATAAGAAGGTAACATCCAATATATGGTAGTAAGAAGAAAGATTAGTACAAAGTTGAAATTTGCAAGGTACATGGGACTATTGTAAATGGTAAATAGTTGTTAAAAAAGTTTGTAATGGCTGTAGATGATAGGTAGCGACGAAAAGGTTTTCTGGGGGACTATATATAGTAGGTATCGCCCTTAAAAGATTTGCATGCGTTGTGAAAGAAAGATAATAGCTCTGGAAGGCTTGTAGACCCCACTTCCCCATTCTGATGCATTGAATGTATTGTAAGAGACCTAGAGGGTAGTGACTAGTTAATCTTTCGTATTTAGTCTATTTCCTATTTGTATTTTTTTCTTTTTATGCTACTAGGGTGGGTTATAGTAAGGATGGTAGGTTTGTCCTTAGATGATAGACCTTACCTTCTTCTTTTTCTCCTTGTATGAACTTTTTATGATTATTTTAGTAGTTGTAATAAAGTTAGGAATTGAGAGTAATTCTTTTTGGGAGTAAGGAGTTGACTTTGTTCCCTTGACCTTATCTCCTTGAGGAAGGTAATGCTTAGGGGGCCACATTTTCACTCCTTTAGAATGAAATTGAAATTAAAATTGGAGCCAAACCAGACTTTGAGGCTTCAACTTCAACTTTGAGTGCTTCCTTTTAAACATGAGGCAAATCATAAAATGTAAAAAGGGTTTTTACATAAGAGAGATGGATCTTACACTTATGAAAGGTGCAAAATTTCTTTCCCCTTTTTAAGGAGTAAACATAATATGTCTATTTTTTGTATTAAAAATATATTCATGGATATGACATATAACATACCTTCCAAACAATCTTCTTTTTATTTGTGAAATTTAATAAATTGAGAACAAATTAATTTTGGTGGGTTTTTGTTGCCATAAATACAAATTAAAGATGTGTACTTCATATCTAGTTTATAATTAAATTTGGTTAAATCTTTGTAAAGATGATTGCCAATTTTTTTAACACTTTCATATTATGATTACCACTTAAGCTACATAATAAAATTCTTTAGAAAGGCACTCCTTTCAAATATAACAATAATTATCTTGGAGTGCTTTACAATGAAGTTCAAGCTTCAAATAATGTGAAATTAAGGATTATGGATTTGTAAATATGCACATGATGCAATTAATGTTTTTTAAAATTCAATTTTGTGATGTTGCCACATTGACGATCATTCATTAGGAGATTTAATCATGTTTGGCTATAGATAAACGATGAAATTGATTTATATCTTGTCTATTTGATTGAACAATGTGTAAGAAACATGACAATTTCTTTGAAAATTTTCATCAATTTTTGATGGTTTGTTTTGAAAAAAATCACCAAATGACAAAAAATCATTAAAAAAAAATACTAGATGCAATACAATCCAATAGGGTAAAATAGGACGGGTGTAAAAAAAAAAAAACTAGCTTTGATTAGGCAATCACAATGACTAGCTCACATGATGACATACAAGGGTTAGGTTAACATTACATGCCAAACTCGCACTTGCAAAACCTGCACTAATTTTTGTAGTGTATTTTGATGACCATTGGTAGGTGCAAAACTTCAACAACCATCTTCCATGATATTATGAAATGGAAGAAATATTTTGCGGTGGAGGCACACGCCCTCTGAAAATTAGGGCAGGTTTTTACGCCGGAGAAATGTAGGGTGCTTGGCCCTTTCTTGTTTTTTGATGCCCATCACTTGGGTTACCACCATTGTGCCTAGGGCACCTTAAAACAAGGTTGAAGGGCCTCTGACCCTACCCTTAGTACTCCTATACAAAATGGAATGTGAAGATGAGAGGAAAAACCTAACTGAATACAAAGTGTTGGAAAATGGCACAACATGGCTCTCTAGGCACACTTATGGGTCAAATGAAAACTAAGTTCTACCATGTAATTGCTATGATCCATGTTGTGCGGGTATTTGCTTTTGTTGATAACCAACCCTCTTTTGTTCCGGTTCTTTGCAAATTCAGCATTACAAGGGAACCATGGGTGTTTGGTGCCATTTATGATACCTGTGCAAGTTATGGGGTTATGACCTTGGACCCTAATATTTTCTCAGGTGCTTTACCCATCAAACGAGTACCCATAGTACCTTGGCAGTTTCGACACTAATTATATTATTTCCAAAAATGTTGAAATTTCCAAAAAACATTTCCATATATATTATTTTTTTGTCAAGGAATGTATATTGAATTTTTAGAAAATTCTATTTTCACAAATGAAAAATTTGAAATTAATTAATATTTTTCAACAGAGATGTGTCAAAGTTGCATGGCGAAGAGTCAGTTTCCACATGGATAAATTTTTAAAAAAAGAATTAAAAATAATAAATTAATGTATTTGTATAGATTTGAAAATATTATCTTTTCGTGATCTATTATGATATTATCTTATGAGGAGTGAAATTATTTAGATATTGTAGCCTACAATAATTATGACGGGGTTTTCAACACCTCAGCTTCACATTTTCACGAAAAATTTGTTTCACTATTTTAAAAAGATTACTTAATGACCGAATCGAGCCTAGGTTAAGGTAGCAAAAGGAAGAACCATCAAGCCTATTGTTGATTTTGGATTTATCATCATTCCCCATATCTAAAATGGACAACAAGTTCTAAAGCACTTTACACAATTGTGTGTACAAACAAATATGAAGCTTAGCTTACCCCCCACAAGCATACCATACCATTTTAGGTATGTTATTACAAGAAAGTGAAAAGGAAGAAAGAAAAGCAAACGGCATCGAGTTTTTTCACATTCATATCATTGCAAAGCTTCTTTATCTATCCTTTGAGAAGCATGTTCAACAATTTGGGGTGCACCGTCAAAGAAAAAGTGCATAGGGGCCAAAAACTCCATGCAAAGTTCAAACCTCTCATGCACTCCAAACTATGCATTTGAAACAACCAAATGCACAACCCCCCATGTTGTTTTATTTTTGGGTCCATGACAAATTCCAGGTTCAATGTATGTGAGCCGGGTTGCCAATCTCAAACATGGTCAAGTTCAATGTATGTGGACATGGTTTTTGCTAATGTTACTATAACAAACTATGGTGTACCTCTATGGACTAAGGGTAGGGATCTTAGGCTTACTTATAGGCATAACAAGTAAGTTAAATATCCCTCTTCATCTCTAGGAGGGATATTCACGAAAATATAAGGTGCCCTCCAAATACATTAAGAAATGTCCTTGAGTGTTTTATGTTGTGTTCTAACTAATGAATTGTTTGAAGATGACTTCCAAAATATCAAATTATGAGTTCTCAAAAATTATGTTTAGCCTTGTCAAGTTTAGTTGCGAAGTTGTGATAAGCAAACATTTGGTGAGAAAAATGCATTAGGTTTTGAGGCTTAATGGAGTTCCCTTGCAACTTGTCCCCTAGATATAACACCCGATCCAATCATAGTCCTTATTCAATTTAGGAGATTGGGTTAAGTATAACACCAATATTAGGAGATAATCCACAATTATGTCAAGAACACCGAAGCCGATTATTAGCACAATTTGTGCCATGTAGGATGGACAAGTTCAAATTAAATTGTGTTCAAGTCCAAATATGTAATATGTAGGGAAATTTGTAGGACAATTACATTCCTTGATGCACATTGCACAAACCTATCACAATTTGGTGTAATATGTAATACCTTGGCACCATTTTGGCTATCTCTTGTTATTCTTGTAATAGTTAATGTAATGTCATGACATAAGTTTTTCAGACTTTGTTTTAAAGGGATCAAACAAATAATGAATTTGGGAGAATTTATGTATAACAATGCAACTTCAAGGTACATTCTAAAAAAGTCATATTATAAAGTGTGTAGTACTATAACATGAAACGCTTTAAGCTTGAGACTTGATGTTTTTAAAGTACTTTTAAGATAGCCATCAAACTCATCCTATTGGTTTTTCCCTCTTTGGAGTTGGTGTCATGAATATTGTGTAATTATTTTTTGTTGAAGAGCCTTAAAGCTAAAACATGCTTCTTCAAATTGAACAAATCATGTTTTCGCCTTCACTTGTATTGTACATTGCCACAAGGTTTGATTTGTTCAAAACAAGCGTGTTAAAAAAAAACGATTCCAATGTTTATAAGGCCTCATTTTGAACCATTTGATGAAAACATGTGTATATGTCCAATCTTTCATGAAAAACCAAAGCAACACCTTCTTGAGCAACATCTCGACATCATCCCATGGTCTAATTATTTTGAATTATTTTGAAATATAATTACAATATCCTAAACAAGCTTGAGTTAGACCCACATCATGCCATGTTTGATGTGACAAACATGACATGATATTGGAACAAATTTTTACAAGGTCTTATTAACTAGTAAATCAATAATTTAATTTAATTTAATGTTCTTTTGAAAATTTCCGCATTTCTATAATATAATTTATGCCAAAGCCACCAAGGTACTACGGTATTGAGAAAATAGTTCAGCTCCATCAAACAAGGAAGGCAAGCTTGGTTCCAACTTCTGCAAACAATGGAGTTATCCAATGAAAACAGTACAAAGGAAATAAAACAAGGGACCAAACTTTGTTATCCCCTAAATTGGTCCTCAAGAGAGTTTCACTCCTAGTTTTGGACAAGGCTATCCATAACTGGGGGTGAAACTCTCTTGAGTTTTGGATCCTTATTCTGATGAGAAGGCTTTGATTCAATGAAGAAAAAAGCCTTGTCAGATTAAGATATTACAAATCTCCTGAACTGAAACCCAGTTTGATGAAACAGTACCCAATTTTGCTCACTTTTTGGAGCTCTTTCTTTTTGGCTACCCAATTGAACCGTGTATAGAAATTTGACAAATTTTCTTAAATTTTGGTCAAAATCTGGCTATTAGTTAGTTAGTTAGTTACAATTTGAAAATCTCAAAAAACACATAATTGTAGCACTTTAATTTTTAATATAGCTTTTCGGCTATATAGAGCCAGCAAAAACGAAGGCTGGTTGGTGGGCAATATTGCCAAAGTTAAGTCACGAGTTGCAGCTTGGGTTCTTGACCTGGCATTGCAACACTACTTGTAACCAGCTGGTTATGGAATAGCTTCCATAGCAAAGGAAAGGCCACTATAACCCTGTGGTATACAAGAGTCTCATAACCAGGGGTCCCAGGCGATTAAGAAGAATATTCCCAAGAACTCTGGTTAACAAAGAATATTCACATGGCTACGGGTCAAAGGAAACCTATGGTTTTTGGTAAGGAATATTGTCTCCCCTTTTGAGAATATTCTCTAACTCCAAGCCTCTTGACCCTTAGTAATGGAATGTTCTTAAAGTATGGAGAAGAGTTGGAAGTACTTATTTTGGGGCATAAAATAGATCGACAAAAAAGAAAAAAGAAAAAAAGAAACCCAGTTCTTCCCTCACAACTTTATGATGGTTTTTCTTATTTCTTAAGAATGTTATTCATGCTCCACCACTTAGTTGTCTTTGCATCAAGACACACCTTTGCTATAAATGCCACAACCCAAACTTCCTCAAGCAAATCCTTGTCGACAATAAGCAAAGGGGTCAACCATCTTCAGCAATGACCATCTTCAGCAATGAGTCCTTCCTGGTCATGGAAGCACCCATTCCAGCCACTGATTGGCACTTGGATCTAATCCACCCATATCGTATATACCAAGCTTGCCTAATACCAGCTCCATCAAGACTTTTCCCAAAGCAAAACGCATGATACAAAACATGACACCATGACTCTGTGGCCTGCGCATCCAAGCAAATCATGTTATAATCAAAGAATTGGAAATACCGTATCAAGCAACCACCCGTAGACACTGCACCACACACTGACAAGTATTCAATCCACCAGAGTTGGGTGGTGATTTGATTTTTGATAATTACCACCAGTTTTTACAAAATTCAGAAATGACAGAACCTCCAGTTCCAGTTCTTTCAAAAATGCTCAATGGAAAACTAGCAGTGTCATGAAACAACTGGCGGCAAAAGAACCAGCAGTTTTATTGAAGGTTATTTGACTGGTTCTTAGATTTTTGGAGATATCAGAACAGAACTGGTTCTCAGATGTTTGAGAACCATAGTTATTATATATCAGGAAACAGTTATCGGATTTTCTTCAGAACCACATTTATATATATGTTTGAGACCCACTCCGAGAAAGCGCCAGTTATCAATGTCCATTCCTGAAAACTGCCCAACACTGGTATTTATTCCAAAACCCCTGATTTCCTACAAACCGTGGGGCATAAATCATGATCACAGATAGCCCCAAGCAGAACTCAAATGTCAATTCAAGACAAAAGACTCAGCCCTTCACCTGGATCAAGCTTGATCATATGAATTGCTGCAACTAAACAACAATACATTACTCCACACAGTTGATACTGAGAGAAACTTTACATCTATACATCTCTCAACAAATTGCACAGAAATCTCCCCAAGAACAATTTGAAGATTGTATGACATGGGTGCAGTCATAACTGCCTTATGAGAGTTCCTCACAAAGTGTCAGACCTTCACCTTCATCACAAATAGCAGTGATGAGCTTCCATGACTACCCAATGATTGCATCCACTCCCAACAGTGAATGTAGATCAGTATATGATAATCTGCCCAGAATCTGGGTCCTAAGTTTCCGCCACATTTCCGGAAGCAACAGGAAGACTCAGTCATGATATTGGCTAATACTCAAGAGACATAGCATATCAAATGTACTATGGATAAGTTTATGGAAATTATCATCATAATGTTAAACTCCTAAATAAACAAAAAAATCAAGGCTGCCCATTATGTTGGGTAAGGCACCAGGTGAGCCCATTAGGGTGAGCTAAGCAACACATCCAACATAATGGGTAAGGGCTTGACCATTCCATGACATTAAGGTCTGGGGTGGAAGGTTCAACGATTTGTTTTCAAAATGAAAAAATCATGTTCAACAGACACATGTTGGTCACTGTTAGGAGTGTATGATGATCACCAGAAGATTACGTCATATAATGTGAACAAGAAAAAACCATATGATTTGATGACAAAGTTCTTAGAGGAATTAACAGGAAGGGATTTCCTACTTTGAAAGACTGAGAAGTCAAGTGATGATATTTGAGTGGAAGCAGTTGCTGTCTTGGATGCTAGCCTTCACTGAAGCTACTGATCCAGACCTCATATATTATCATCAAGAAGAATGCTACTGGCCTTCATATCTCTGCACAACAAAATCCACTAGAAGTCAGCCAGAGATGGAACTGTCACCAAGAAACCAATATTAAGGTCTGGGGTGACAGATTATGTCACTTTTTTCTTGACCACAATAAATTATATAACATAATCTTCCGATGATGATCAGACACTCATACATGATGATCAGTAGTAATATGGAGCTACCAAAATGTGGTCTGTTGAACATGAAATTTTTTTCCAATAAAAAGTTGTTGAAATTTGCCACCCCAGACCTCGATGCCATGGAATGGTCTCACCCCTTGCCCCATTATGTTGGGTGTCTGGCCTAGCTTGCCATGACAGGCTCACTTGGTGCCTTACCCGACATGATGGGCAGGGGCTTGACCATTCCATAGTACATAACTGACACAACAATGAGAATCCAAATCTCCAAGGGAGCAAGGCAGTGAGAATCCAGGGAGAATCTCCACAAAGCAATGTGGTGAGAATCCAGGGAGCCATGAGCATCCAATTTCCAGGGAACAGTGTGGTGAGAATCCAATCTCCAGGGAGCACTGTGGTGAAAACCCAGGGAGAATCTCCAGGAAGCAATGTGGTGAGAATCCAATCCAATTGAGAGCAGCAGCACCAAAAAATCCCCCTCCTTGCACAGACCAGGGCTGTTACCTTTCTTGTGCAACAAAGAGGCGAGATAGATCATTGTTGCAAGTATGTTTGTACACCAAGAATGAATTTCTCTCTATCCCCATCCAGGCAATAACCCAACAAAGAGATGAGCCCTAAACCCTAAATCCTAAACAACTCCCATCATCATCATCATCATCATCATCATCTTCCTGCCGTTCTCGATCCATCATCCCAAACACATGAACCAAAACAACAACAACAACAACAACAATAACCTCTTCATGCAGTTAATCTCCTCCCATGGCCACTTCCTCTTACTCTAAAATCAATCAAAAGCGCTTCAGCAAGGAAGAAGAAGCTGCTGTTGTTCTCGCAAACTCGTCCTCTCCCCCAACTGCTGCTCCCAAACTAGCTACTCCCAGCAATTGTGTGTAACTGTGATCACAGCAGCCTAATGGAAAGAGACCCTTAGTTACTCCCAGTACACTACTATGTGTAACTATGATCACAACAGCCTAATGGAAAGAGACCCTTAGTTATTCCGAGTACACTATGTGTAACTGTGATCACAACAGCCTAATGGAAAGAGACCCTTAGTTATTCCGAGTACACTATGTGTAACTGTGATCACAACAGCCTAATGGAAAGAGTCCCTTAGTTATTCCGAGTACACTATGTGTAACTGTGATCATAACAGCCTAATGGAAAGAGATCCTTAATTGTTTGCTGCTCTTGTGTTGCTTTGAGTCTTGATCAGACCAGTAAGTATCGGGTCCAAGACTGATTTTTGGCTGGTAGGTAGGTAGGTAGGTAGTAGGTAATAGGTATCTATGAAACAGGCAGGCAGTACCTACCTATGTGCCTGGTGGAATTGAGAATGGTACAGGGCTGGTATTACTATCAGTGTTGGCTGAATATCATATTTCAAGGTAAAATTTAAGATACCAATAAGGTAGCCTAGATCTTGTAAAAAATTCCAACAAACGAATATGCATAAAAAATAATTCAGCAACTTATTGTAATGGCGGATATGGATATTGAGTGTAATGTATTTTTTTTAGTGGATATGAATTTGTCGTTTGTTAAATTTTAAATTAATTATAAATATGTATAAATGTTATGCAATTCTAAATTTGCAGAATCACGATTTTTCCCCACATGAATAAAAAGTAGTTGAATTTCAAACTTTGCCCACTGCAATGCAAGTTGCTTGCTTTCAAAAACTTTGGAATGTTAATGATAAAAGAAAGGCAACAAAAAATTCAAATGTTGAAAAAAAAAACACAAATGGGAAAGTTGAATACCTATGCACTATTCATCATGCACATCCAACTTTTTAAAATACTTTTTTTCTTTAATCAACTCATAATTGTCATCAACCAAAGACCCTTTAATTTTTAAGTAGTCTTTCATATTTTATTTAGCATACAATTCACGTGTGAATCATTAGGTTAATTTTTGACAATTGTGATGATCATGTCAAAATTTTCCACTTGTAAGTAGTTTTATCGCAAAATTGTTAATACTCCAACAAACTAAATACCCTTTTTGTTTCAATTTGTGACCTTGAAATACCAAGAATTTGTTTAGCTAGAAATGCCACATTTGAAAACTAACCTTCATGGTTGTGCCACCAAACAAGAGGATCTTTAGATGTAGAAGAAGGTATGGATAACTTCATGAACAAAGATGATTATTTTGTGACAAGTGCTTGAAAAGACCCCTTAAAAGATGCTCCAGCCTTAAACATGTTACCTTTTTCTTCAAGGCCATTTTGATTAATAGATGTGCAAGCTTTAGCAGTAGGGTTTAGGGCTTTAGAACATACCATTAAAAGAGGAATCATAGGTTTCAAATCATTCTTAGAAGCAAGTAAAATTGCATTCCCATGACCCATCAAATTTTCCACAACTTGTAATGATTTGAATTGAGGATCTAACATTATTGTAAGCATATTATGAACATGGTTTGATTAAAAAACAAACATAAATTGGAGAAAAGGTTTAAGTACCTTCATAGCTTTTTGCATATTTTTTTTGGAAGAGGAGAAGTTTCGAATCAAATGGGTTTTAGAGCTTTTGTCCCATTTGGCTTAAAACATTTAAACCATTTTAGATTACAAGTTGACAATTTGTGTAATGGTAGTAGTCAAAACATCTGACAATAACCAATGACCATGGGATTGATTCATAACACAAGCTATTACCATAGGGTTTAAGGTAAGAGTAACTACCTTTGCAACAACCTGGGCCTTTGGAACTCTTTGTTATAAAACAATAGTCTTTTGCCTTTCGTAATAAGTGATGATAGTTTGCTTGAATTCCAAGGTCTCTTCAAACATGATGACTTTGGATGCAAATTTGGTTTTGACAGGGGTCTTAAGTTTTTGAGGTGGTAACCCACATTCAATACAAGCCTTCTCCCATTCTTGCCTACTTTCACCAAATTTCTTTATCCATGTAATAGTCTTTTGTAAAATAGCTTGTGCATCCTTCACATTTACCTCCATTAAATTTTTAGAAACCTTGTCATTGTCAGTAGTATATTAGCATGCCTTAAACATCAAATGCCCAAAACGTGTATTTCATAAACATGGTTAGGCTTCAAAGGTTGACAAATGATGATGGAATGTAATGTAGTTGCCATGGTACTCAAATTACTCCCCTCATCTTTCATGAATGTAATCACATGATACATCAAACCAAACTTTGAAAGTTTTTAATGATTCAAGCTAAACAACCATATTTTTATCATTGGTTTCATCCATTTCAAATAAGCCCACAATGACATGTATAAGGTTCCAAGATTCATTCAAAAAATTTATCAGTAGGGTAAAAGTGTCCACAACATCCTTACACATCCATAAATCAAAACTATAGGAAATAGTGGTTGTAGATGAAAGGTTTGGAAATACATGCAAATCCAAAGTTTTTTGCACCATTCTAGGAAGCATTTCATCCACAAGAATAGTTTGAGAAGGAAATGAAACCTAGGGACATTGGCGGAAAATTAACTTTCTTAGCCATATGTTTTCATTAGTGGAAATTTGGTTGATAAACTTTACAAATGTAAAGCACAAGATCCTCAATGAACATTTGTTGTGTTTCATTTATTTTTTAGTAAGGGTTTCTGGACCCAAAATAAGTGGTGATAACATAGCTAGAGGGCATGTTCTTTTCTTCCACTACTGCCATACATGATTTGCATCATTATCCATTGTTGCCTTTTTTACAAGTTGTGATTTTCTTTGAGCAAACAATTTGGGATGAATAGAACCAACATGAATCTTCATGGGAGTAATCCCATTAATCTTATTACACTTAATCTTATTACACTTTGGGACAAAAAATTACTTGCCATTTTTTTTGATCTATAGATAATACATCACAATTACAAATTTTTAAAAGCCACATGTAAATCATCATTCACAACAAAAAACCCCTAGCAAATGGAATTTTGATGGTGTGGTTTCCAAAATACAACTTGAGCTTCTATAGCTACAAGTTGCAATACCTCATTCTCGAAGGAAATTGTAGTTTCTAAACACACACTTTCCATGTCTGAAGATGAAGTGTTAGGGACCACATCTTCACATACATATGGTTCACCAACCCCACCAACACTTTCAACAATGAGTGAATCACTTTTTGTAGCCATGGTGGAAATGAATTGTGCACATTACACACAACTAATAAACTGAATTCCAAAATTAAAATTGATTTGTAACAAAGTTCAAAGTTTTTACAACATGGAGAAGAGATTTTAAAAACTTCTTACCTATCATGAAAATCACTACCGCTTGAACGTTGTAGCATTGTTATTCATTTGTGATTTCTAAAATTAAGGTTTTGAATTTTGACCTCCAATGAAATTGTTCATTCAAACATAACCGCTCAAATAGATGCTTAAACAAATGCTCATTCAAACATAGACACTTAGATAGATGTGAAGACAAATGGTCACTTAGATATAAACATCTAAACAAATGTTTAAACAAAAGTTCATTTCGACACAAACGCCCACATACATGTTTAAATAAACGTTCATTCAAGCACAAACACCCACACAAATGCAACTCAAATAAATTTTCATTTAGACATAGATGTTCACACAAATGCAACTCAGACAAATGTTCATTCAGACAAGGACGCCCACATAGATGCTTAGACAAAAGTTCATTCAAACATGGATGTTTACATAAATATTTAGACAAATGTTCATTTAGACATAGACACCCACACAAATGCTCAAACAAATGTTTTTTCAAACACATATGCCCACATAGATGTTTAGACAAACATTCATTTAGATACAAACGTTCACACAAATGCTTAAATAGATACTCATTCAAATGCATACGCTTAGATAGATGTTCAAATAGACATTCATTTAAACACAAACACTGTTTCAAACATAGACACTCATTCATACACAAATGCTCCCTCACACACAAATATTCACTCCGACACAAATGCCCAAACATATGCTCAAAAATATGTTCACTTGTAGAAACAAGCTTTTTCATTCAAATAGATTTTCACTTAAACTTTTGTTTGTTCACTCAAATGTTCAAGCTTGAAACTTTAAATAGTTAGAGCCCAAAGCCCAAACCTCAAATACTGGAAAATGTTTGTGTGATATTCCTGACGTTGCTTTTAAAAAATTTTGATGCAACAAAAAGGAGAGCAATAGAAGCAAAAAGGATACAAAGGACAAGGCTCATGCTTGAAAACCCTTAACACTAATGCTTTAAGCTTGAAAACCCTAACCCTATAAAAGATATGCATATCAATGTACATATCCGGACCCTCAACACCACATATGAATATGTATAACATAGCTATGCATATCTAGAATCTCATAAAAATATACCCATGGATATGAATAATGTGAGTTTGCATATATGAAATATGAATAAGGATATGCAAATGGAGTTACAGAAGTTGGTTACCAATAGTGCCAATTCTGGAAAATGAGCAGAGTCCGGAGATGAATAGTTGCTAACCAGGGCATTATACACGTTGATAACCGGCCCACTTTACCAATATCCAGCCAACACTGATCTAAACCCATATACACATACAACAATTAATTAGATACAATTAGATACCAGGCACAGACCAATACACCAAACCGACACTGGTTTTGAACATTGTCTTGAACATTGTCTGTATAGAGATAGGATTATAATATTAGTGTACTAATATACAGAGGGTGCTTGTTATGGGTCACCCAAGTTGACTTGTAGTAGTAGCCTATGTAGTGTATTGAACTGAACTGTACATGTGTCTGTAATAACTGCTGTGACAACATTTTCCTCATTTTTGGCCACACAACAACTCGGTGGCTGTAGTCTAGTGGAAGACAACAAATTAAAAAGAATGATAAAACCCTGCAAAACTTTATTTAAAAAACACACCATAGAGTTGACAAATGTACAAAGGAATAAGAAAAAGGAAAACCGTCAAGTTAGCTCAAACTAGATGTCAAAATCTCTTCGTGTCAAAAACCAACCGCGTGCAATAAGTCGACTGTATTTCTCCATGGTAGAAAATTGAACAATCTAAAGTCTGACTCATCTTCAAGGCACTTCAAGGCACCTCCTCCTCTCTGTGAGGTTTGAATCATCAGCATCTCCAGCAGTGCTCAGTATATGTGTGTGAGACACCTTGCCGAATATGTTTCTTACATCCAAGTTCAGTTCTTTAAGTTTGACTCATCTTCAAGGCACTTCAAGGCACCTCCTCTCTGTGAGGTTTCATTCATCAGCATCTCCAGTGGTGCTCAGTATGTCTGTGTGAGACTTTTCCAAGTATGTTTCTCACATCCAAGTTCAGTTCTTTACTTACTCACCACAAAGAAATCATGGGTAGCAAACAATATATAATTTAAGGATGCTTAAATAAATGGTTTTTTTTTTTTTACTTTCATTTTTTATAGCCAAAATTTGGCTAAATTTTCTTTCTGAAGGATGACAATTTGCAATTCGAGTTTTTCTTTTCCAATTTTTTGATATAAAGGTTTTGCAAACTTCTCCCCTCCCCTCCCCGCCCCACAAAGGAGAAAAATTAGTCAAATTTAAACTAGAAATTAACAAAAATTTAAAAAATTCTCAATATTTTTGTTGGGAAAAGGAAAAAGCTTGCAGGAAAAGAAAACACTGGTTAGAACTCAAGAGGCAAAACCTTGGGAGCTTGAAATTAAAAACAAATAAATTAATTATACATAAACCTTGGTGCTTGATAACTTTAGTAAGGTCCAGACCCCAGAGTTTGTCAGGTAATAACAGCCTCCTTTTGTGTAGGAATATATGAAGACAAAAAGAAGATCATATGCTGACAACATGAGATCTTATCATTCTTCAATTCTGAAGAAGATGCTTGTTGGACCACATGAATTATAGACAAATAATTGCTTACATAGCTTTTGGGGGGAAAAAAAAAAAAAAAAAAAATTTAATTTTTTTTTTTTTTTTAAAAAGAAAAAAAAAATTTTTTTTTAAATTTATTAAATTTAAAAAATT
>Ga0116227_10009522_pt1 | contig 17585 bp, 18 predicted proteins | sample S1TSphgellanicum_FD_89693 | JGI IMG/M metagenome (GOLD analysis project Ga0116227, IMG submission 89693) | Host-associated microbial communities from peat moss isolated from Minnesota, USA - S1T2_Fb - Sphagnum magellanicum MG | ecosystem: Host-associated > Plants > Peat moss > Unclassified... | reverse complement strand
TTCTCGGTCTGTTCCTTCTGATTTTCCTGCGCCTTGAGCCCGAAGAACGGCAGTACGATGAAATGGAGTAAGATCGAAATGAGGAACGCCCATAGGATGAAAGAGCGCGCCTTACCCGCCGGCACGTTGACCGGCGCCGGTGTCTCTGGACGTTGTTGGCTCATCTACGTTTTCGAGCCCTCGGTCTTGTTCGCGAGACCGAAGTTCGTCAGATCCTCTTTTTTCGCCGCGTCCATGACCTGAAGGATCGTGCCGTAATTCGCGTGCGGATCCGCCTTGATGATCACGCTGTTGAACGCGTGATTGGTTTGATCCTGAAGCGACTTCAGCACGGCCGGCGTACCGGCTATGTCGGTCGTGGTCGATCCGATTTGAATGTGATCCTTGTCGTCGATGTAGACGATGATCTGCGACGCCTTCACCTTATCGGTGTTGTGCGCGAGCGGCAGGTGCGGCTCTTTGGTCACCGAGGCGAGGATGATGAAGATGATCAGCAACACCAGCAACACGTCCGTAAAGGGCGTGATGTTGATCGTCGACATGACGTCGTCTTCGCCCGAACTCGTCGATACGGCCATGCTAGGACGTCACGAAGCCGACGTCGTCCAGGTTCGCTTCTTTGGCGGCATCGAGGATCCGGATGATGACGCCGTAAGGCGCCTTGGCGTCCGCGGTGATCGAAACGTGCGTCTTGTTCCCGCGCTTCTGCGCGGTCGTCGCCATGATGTAATAGATCGTCTTCTCGTCGGCCCGCTTGTTGTCGACGAAAATGACGCCCTTGTCGTTGACCTCGACGTCGATGTTCTTCTTATTGTCGGGGTTCGATTGGGTACTGTTGTTGTTGCTGTTGGGCAGTTCTTTCTGGAAGCCCGGCGGCGTGGTCAAAGCGGCGAGGATCATGAAGATGATGAGCAAGACCAGCAGCACGTCCGTGAAGGGCGTGATGTTGATCTCGGCCATGACCTCCTCGTCTTGCTGCGCCGAGAGCAGGGACATGGTACCGTCCTACTTCGCGCCGGCTGGTGCCGAGGCGGCGCGGGCGCCGACGGGCTGGTAGAGATCGGTCGGGATCGGCTCGCCGACGTTGTGGAAGTGCAACATTTCGGCGAGCTGGTTCGCCGCGACGATCATCTCTTGATTGTAGCCTTTGATCCGGGTCTTGAAGTAGTTGAAGAACACGACGGAGATGACCGCGACGAGCAGACCGGCCGCGGTCGTGACGAGCGCCTCGCCGACGCCTGCCGCGACGACGGCCGGCGTCGAATTCCCCTTGAGTGCGATGTCCTGGAAGGCGTGGATGATTCCGAGGACGGTTCCGAAGAGGCCGACGAACGGCGCGATAACGGCGATCGTTCCGATGATGCCCAAGTTGCGCTCCAGCGTGTTCAGATTCTCCATCAACGCTATGGAAAGCGCATCTGTGATGTCCGCCCGATTTTTCGTACCGCGCAACAAGCCGAACTCGAGAATCCTCGGGAGCATCCCCTTATTGGTGCCGCACACCTTGATGGCGCCCGGGATGTCGTCGGTCGCGATCTTCTGTCCCAGCGACTTCAACAGCGCCTTGCTGTCGCCGTGCTGCTGGGAGAAGAACACGAGCCGCTCGATGACGATCGCGACCGCGATGACCGAGAGGAGGATCAGGACGATCATGTCCGGTCCGCCCTGTTTGATCAGTTCGATGAAACCACTGAAAAAGTCCACGCTGGCTGCGGCGCCTCCCAAAAAAGTCTGAAGTGTAACCTGCGGGCGAGTCATAGCGACGCCAAGGACCCGTCGCGAGGGCTCGATATTTCCCCCGTTCCGGGGTTATTCCTCGGCAGGGCCGCGAATTACGAGCCGTTCACCTGTTTGATGAGACTATCGACCGCCGAAGCGAAGTTGGTATCGCCGCTCGACTTCGCAGCCGTGGCCGCCTTATTGAGGTACGGGAGCGCATCGGCCTTCTTCCCTTGCTTTGCGAGGACGTAGCCCTCGACGTAGTTCGAGATCGCGTTGTCGGGATCGACCGCGAGGCCTTTGTCCGCGTCGGCCTTGGCCTTGACCAGGTCGGTGCCGGTTTTCTTCGTCACCTCGTCGAGTGCGGCGTGACCGTAGAACGTCGCGGCTTGTGCGGGCACCGTAGCTGCTGCCTGCTCCCAATAGCCCTCACCCACGTCGGGCTTCTGCGCGGCATCGGCGTCGGTCGCCAACTTGATGTAGCGGTTGGCGACGACGGTCTGCACGCCCGTGTTGTTCGGATCGAGCGTCTTGATCTCGGCGACGATCGGTTTGCTCTCGTCGTCCTTGCCGTCGGCCAAGAGGGCCGCGAGCAGATTCACGTCGATCGCGGCGCGTTCGCTCGGCTTGAGGCCGGATGCCGTTCCCTGCTCGCGCGCCTTCTGTAGCGCGACGATCGCGTCCGCGGCGTCGCCCGCCGCGAGTTCGGCCGTGCCGAGCGTGTTCGACGCGTACGCGCTCGGCACGATCGCGTCGGCCTTCTTCGCGTCGGCGACGGCGACGTCGTTCGCCTTCGCGGCCGTCGCCGCACTGCTCGCGCGAGCGTAGGCGCGTGCGGCGACGGCCTTGTACTTATCGGGTATCGCCGTGACCTTGTCGAACGTCGCCGCAGCCGGCGTATCTTCGTCGGCAAACGCCTGCGCGACGCCGAGATCGACGAGCGCCGGCTGATCGCCCGGATGCGCTTGCAAATACGTCGTGAGCCCGCTCTCCGCAGCGGCGTATTTTCCGCTTGCAATCATCGCATCGTACGACGCGAGGCTGCCGGATTCACCGGAACTCGCGCCGGCGTCCGAAGACGCCGAATCGCCCGTGAACTTCACCGTGAAGTCGTAGAACGACGTGGTCGGCTTCTTCGCGAGGCCGCGTGCGGCGGGATGATACGTGGAGTTTTTCGCGATGTCGAGTGCGGTCGCGTCGTCGGCGTGGTTGGTCGAACGCACGACGCCCTGCACCGCGAACGAGCCGTCCGCTTTGACCAAGACCTTCACGATCACTTGCCCGGGGCCCGCGATCGGGAGCGTGCTCTTGCCGAACACCTTGATCGTCGCCGGATAAAAATAATTCTCCGTACCGTTCTGCGCGTCCGCGGCAACCGGCGCGATCAGCGCCGGAGTGAGGGCGGCGCCGAGAAAAATCCGACGATCCAAAGGCTTACCTTTCGTCCGAGTGATGGAGCCGTGCGACGGTCGCAGCCGCTCGCGCGAAGCCGGGCGCGAGCGTGTCGGACGCGCCCGCTTCGAGAGCGCTCGCGACCCCGCTCAGTATGTCCGCGAGCCGTCGGACTTCCTGCGCGACGGGGCCTGCGTTTTCGCGGAGAACGGCGCCCCACACGGTCCACGAGGAGCCCGCGAGCCGGAGCATCGAGCGAATCCCCGTCCCGCACAAGTCGGCCACGGCCGCGTCGTCGAGTGACGCCGCGAGCCGCATACCGAGTGCGGTCGAGACGATTTGCGGCAAGTGCGACGTCAAGGCCAGGATGCGGTCGTGTTCGTCGCTGCCGAGCGCGACCGGCACGCCGCCCATCGCTTCGATGAACGCGACCGCATCGGCGGCCGCGGCTCGGGCACCGTCGTACGTCCAGGCGTGGCCGTCGAAGAGGCCGGCATCGGCGGCGGCCGGTCCGCTGCGCTCCGACCCGGCGATCGGGTGCGTCGGCACGAACGCTGCGAGCGCGGCCCCCGCGCGCGCGACGGGCCCTTTGACCGACGCAACGTCGACGATTAGGCGAATGCCCGCGACCGGGCCCCGCGCGAGCTCGGCGAGTTGCGCGAGAGTCGCGTCGAGCGGCGCGGCGAGCACGAGAATTTCGCAGGTCCGGGCGAGCTCCGCGAGCGAGGCGGCTGCGGACGCCGCAGCCAGACGCGCGAGCGCGGTCCGGCGATGGTCGGGGTCCGTGTCGAACACGGCGACCGTCCATCCCAGACGCGCGGCACGCAAGGCGATGGAGCCGCCGATCAGGCCGGCGCCCGCGATACCGATCCGCGGCTGCAACGCGTCGACGAACGCTAGACGGCGGTGGCCGCCGGCTCCGGCAGCGATCGGCCGACCGCCGCGGCGACGGGCCGCAGGCGCTCCATCAAGTCGGCGAAGCTCGGGAGCGTCAACGATTGCGGACCGTCGGAGAACGCGGCGGCGGGATTCGGGTGCACCTCGACGATCAGGCCGTCCGCGCCGCCCGCGATCGCGGCCAAACTCATCGGCGCGACCAGCGCCCGGACGCCCGTGCCGTGCGACGGGTCGACGATGACCGGCAAATGCGTGAGCCCCTGGACGACGGGCACGGCGGAAAGATCGAGCAGGTTGCGCGTCTGCGGGTCGTAGCTGCGGATCCCGCGCTCACACAGGACCACATCGTGGTTGCCCGCGGCGTACACGTACTCGGCGGCCATCAGCCACTCGTCGATCGTGGCCGCGATGCCGCGTTTGAGCAAGACCGGACGCCGCGCAGCGCCCACTTCGCGCAACAGCGTGAAATTTTGCATGTTGCGCGCGCCGATCTGCAACACGTCCGTGTAGCGCGTCACGAGCTCCACGTCGCGTGGATCCAAAACCTCGGTAACGACCGCAAGGCCGTGGCGGTCGGCCGCGTCGCGCAGAAACTTGAGACCCTCTTCACCGAGACCTTGAAAGGCGTACGGGGACGTGCGGGGTTTGAACGCGCCGCCGCGCAGGACGTTCGCGCCGGCGCGCGAGACGGCGGCGGCCGTGGTTTCCAACTGCTCGCGCGACTCGACGCTGCACGGACCCGCGCAGATCGCGAGCGCGTTTCCGCCGAACGAGACCCCGTCGCGCACGCGCACGATACTGCGTTCCGCACGCGCTTCGCGGCTCACCAGCTTGTAGCTCTTCGAAATGGGCACGACCGATTCGACGCCGTCGAGGTTCGCAAACTGCGCGAGCAGCGTCTCCTTATCGCTCGGCGCGCCGACGACGCCGACCACCGTCCGCTCGGCGCCCCGGCTGACGTGCGCGGTCAGCGACAACGACGCGATCAGCGCCGTCACGCGGTCGAGTTCGGAGGCGGTGGCGCTCGAACGCATCACGATGATCATTGCGGCGTGGTACTCCGGGAGACGAGGTCGGGGCGAAGCGAAACCGCTTCGCGCAAATAGATGTGAACCATTTCCGCCTGCGTGCGCTGCGTGTTGACGTGAACGAGCACGCGGATGCACTTCTCGAGCCGGCCCGGCACGCCGATTTCGGTAAAGTTCAAGAGCGGAACCATCGTCCAGCCCATCCGGCGCGCGGCGGCCGCCGGGAATTCGGCGCGCAGATCGGGCGTGACCGTGAAGAGCGCCGATGCAACGTCCTGCGAGTCGAGGTCGTTCGAGGCGACGATCTCGCGGACCAATTCTTCGGTCGCTTCCAATATCGACGCGGCGGTGTCTTCGGACACCGTGGTCGCACCGCGGATGCCGCGCAGGTAGGTCATCGTTCCGACTCGCCCGTCGCGGAGGCGGCGGCGGACACGGCGGACCGGAGCGCTCCGAGTTCTTTATCGGTGGCCTCGCGCCACGTGCCGGGCCGGAGATCGCCGAGGGACAGCGGGCCGAAACGCAACCGTACGAGCGAAATGACCGGGTGCGAGGTCGCTTCGAACATCCGCCGGACTTGCCGGTTGCGTCCCTCGTGGATGGTGACGTCCACTTCCGACGCGGCCTGACCCACGCGCACGACGCGAACCTTCGCCGGCCGGCTGCGACCGTCGTTCAGGCGCATGCCCTCGAGGAAACGTTTCATATCCTCGCCTTGGAGCCGCCCCTGGACGACGGCTCGATACGTCTTGTCCACACCGTAGCGCGGATGCGTGAGCACGTGCGCGAGTTCCCCGTCGTTGGTCATCAGCAGCACGCCCGACGTATCGTAGTCGAGCCGCCCCACCGGAACCAGCCGGCCGCCCTCGCGCGGGATCAACGACGCGACCGTCCGCCGGCCACCCGGGTCGCGCATGGTCGTCATCACCTTGACGGGCTTGTTGAGCACGAGGTAGCGCTTCCGGTCCGGGATGACGACCGGTTTCCCGGCGAGTTCGACGCGATCGGCATCGCCGACGGTCGTGCCCAGTTCGCGCACGACCTTGCCGTTGACGCGGACGTGCCCGTCCACGATGAAATCCTCGGCCTTCCGGCGCGACGCGACCCCCGCATGAGCCAAATATTTCTGCAACCGCACGAGCAACATTTCGCCGCCCCCGCTTCGCTACCCTGAGCCGTTCGCACGCGGCAGGGTCACCGGCCGAGGGCGCGGGGCCCGCTGACGAAGGGGCTCCCGCGCTCGAAGAAACGGAGAACGCGGCCCGTTTCCTTCGTCAGGCCGATGCGGACGCTTTCACCCGGCGGCTCGCGCCGATGAGACGGCGGCTTCGCCGGCGGGGCCGCGAGCCAGAGGCGGCCGGGAGCGCAGAGGTCGACGCCGTCGTCGGCGCGCGTAATTCCGAGCGCACTCGCCAGGCGCCCCGGACCCCGGCAGAGATCGCGCGGCGTCGCGCGCGGACGACGCGTCCGCATCAACGCGAGCCCTGCAACGGGCTCGCCGGCCCGAAGCAAGACCCCCGCGCCCACGCCCTCGCGTTCGCTCGTGACGTTGACGCAGAAATGGTTTCCATAAATGAAGTACACGTACGCAAGGCCGCGCCGCCGGAAGAGCGTGGCGTTCCGCAAGGTCTCGCCGCGAAAGGCGTGACACGCCGCGTCGCCCGGCAGGTAGGCCTCCGTCTCGACGATTCGCGCTGCGGCGCGACCGTCCGGCGACTCGGCCACGAGCGTAGCGCCGATCAGAAACCGCGCGAGGGCGACCGTGTCCTCCGGGAGTTCGCTGCGGCGGAGCCGGCGAAGACGCGACGACCCGTTCGCGCCGTCAGGCAGCGACGTTGAGGCAGACTTCGGCGCGGGCGCGAGCGGTGAGGTCACGGGTCGCGCGATCTTCGACGCACGTGATCGATGCTTCCCGGAAACGATTGAGCGTGCAGCGGAGCTTCACGTACGGCACGGTCAACGCGGCCGGGACCGCCCGGCGTTCGGTGAGGTCCGCCACGAGTTCCGCATTGTCGGTCTGTAGTACGACCGCGCCGATCCCGCGCCGGAGCAGTTCGGTCGCGAGCGCGGTGAGGGCCGCATAAGCGACGTCGCGGCCATGCAAAGCGGGTCGTGGCCGCCCTTCGACCGGCTCAGGGTGACGAGCGCCGGGCGCATCGGGACCGGAAGGGGCGGGCGCGCCCGTCGACGTGGTCGGGATGACAAGGCGGAAGCCTACCCTGACGAGGGATTGCGCATCCCGAGCTGGTCGAAGGGCAGCGTAGGCGACACCGTTGCCGTTCGCCGAGGCGGCGAAGCCGACGACGGCGGTGACCCGGATATCCGCTCGCGTTCGATTCATCATCACGTGCCTCGAAAACATCGTAAGCGAACGTACGTTCGATGTCAACCGGCGCGCATCGGTACCCGCGGCCGCCGCAGGGCCACGGTTGCCGGGAGCAGCGAGCGGTAGAGATCGATGACCCGGCCGCCGAGGACGTCGCGGTCGAAGCGACTCGCGACGACCGCGGTACCTGGAACCGGCGCGGCCCGGCCGTCGAGCACGTCGCGCAAGGCCGCCGCGACGGCGGCGGGGTCGTCCGCGACGATGCGGCCCGCAGACCCGAGCACGTCGCGCGTTTGCGCGGTATCGCTCGCGACGATCGGCGCGCCGGCGGCGAGCGCTTCGACGAGGACCAGGCCTTGCGTCTCGCTCCGGCTCGTGAAGAGGAACGCGTCGGCGGATGCGTAGACGTCCGGCAGCGCGTCGCGCGCAAACTCGCCCGCGAAGATCGTGCGCGCCGCGACGCCGAAACGCGCGGCACTGCGCTCGAGCGACGCGCGATGCGGTCCGTCGCCGACGATGACGAATCGCACGCGGGCATCGTTCAGACGCGCGAAACCGGTGAGTGCCGATTCCACATTCTTCTCGCGCCCTAATCGTCCGACGGTCAAAATCATCTTTTCGCCCGGTCCGATTCCGAAGCGCGCGCGCAAACGCTCGTCGCGCCGGCCGCTACCGAAGAAAGCGACGTCTATTCCGCTCGGCACGACGACGATGCGCGAAGCGACGCCGAGGTCGCGCAGTCGCCGTTCCATCGTTTGCGTGGGCACGATCACGGCGTCCGCCGCATTCGCGTACGCGCGCGTCAAGAGCGTTGCCGCACAGCGCGTCGTGCGCGCTTCGAAGGGAACGTAATGCGCGTATGCTTCGAGTTGCGTGTGATAGGTGAACACGAGCGGAACGCGCGCCCGTCGCGCTTCGCGTAAGCCGAGCCAGCCGGTCACGAACGGAGATTGCGCGTGAACGACCGAGAACGGACGCGCGCGCTCCGGAAGGTACGGTACCGTAAGACGATAGGCGGTATTCGGCAACGGCAACGGCAATGAAGGCACGCGGACGACACTCGGATCGTCGTCGCGATAGCGCGGCACGCGTGGAGTGACGACCGTTGCAGTATGGCCTTCCGCGCGCAGCGCGTGCGCGAGCGCGTCGATCGAGGCTACGATTCCGTTCTGGATCGGCCGATAGCATTCCGTAAAGAGGCCGATGCGCAGATCGCTCACGATCCACGACGTTGTCTTTCCGGCCCCCCGGCGCCTACATACGTCGGAATGCTCTTTTGTCAAGTTGACTCCTCAAACTCGGCTATGGTACTGTGCCCGCAGTTCCCAGGTCCCGCCTTGCGGCGGGGTCTTCCGTGGTAGTCCTTCTGCCAGTCGATCTCGTGTTTCGACCGGCACTCGAAGCGTCAACCGCTACTTTGCAAGCTTGCGCTTCGCGTTGCGCCACGTTCCGGTAAGGAGCGTCGGTGGCCGCGCACTGTGGCGCAGTCCAGAAAGGAGCCGAGTTGATCGTAAACGATCAAAGCCCCTCGACACTCGTTAGAGCGAGCGTTCTCTACATCGGCCTACTCACGTGTCTGGCCGGCACGGCGAGCGCCGCAGAACCGCCCGCTACCGACATTCCCGCCTCGATCGCGGCCCCAGGCAACGCGGCCACATCGCCGACCGACCCCGCAGTCATCGTCACCGTCCTTCTAGACGGGGCCCCATCGACGTTTCCCACGACCGCTCACACGGTGGGCGAACTGCTCGGCGAACGCGGCATCCGCGTCGCGAGCGGCGACTACGTTTCGCCCGATGCCGCCGCGCCGCTGGCCGACGGCACGCTGATCGTCATCCGCAACGCGCGGCCGATCGAACTCCGCATCGGCTCCACGAAGCGCCTGGTTCGTTCGCACGGGCCGAAGGTCCGCGACGTCCTGCGCGAACAACGGGTCGCCGTCGGGCGGTACGATCGCGTTTCGCCCCCGCTCGATTCACGCGTAGCGCCGAACGAAACGATCGCGATCCAACGCGTCAGCCGCTGGACGGCGCGCGAGCGCAAACCGATCGAACCCGCGGTCGTGCAACGCAGCGACGCGACGCTGGCGCTCGGCAAGACCGAGACGCTCTCGCGCGGCGTCGTGGGCGAACGCGAGACGATCGTCAGCTACACGAAATTCGACGACGGCACCGCGAGCCGCACGATCCTCGCGAGCCGCATCGTGCGCGAACCGCGTCCGCGGATCATCGTACGCGGCATCGCGACGTATCAATCGCTCGCGCGCGTCGCGACGCAGGGATTCGAGAGTGCCGTCCACATGGCGGGTTCCGCCCTCCACATGATCGCGACCGCATACACGGGAGCGTGTTACGGTTGCACCGGCATGACGGCCAGCGGCGTGCGCGCCGGCTTCGGCATCATCGCGGTCGATCCGAGCGTGATTCCGCTGGGCACCAAAGTCTTCATTCCCGGCTACGGGCGCGCGATTGCAGGCGATACCGGCGGTTCGATTCTCGGCCACCGCGTCGATCTCGGGTTCGACACGCAGACGGCGGCCGTGCGCTTCGGCCGCCGGCCCATCACGCTCTACGTCTTGCGATAATCGACGACGCGGGCGGTCCGACGCACCCGCGCGCGCTCCTGGGGGCGCGCGGCATCCGCCCGAAAAAGCGGCTCGGGCAAAATTTTCTCATGGACGGCGGTGCGGTAAAACGCATCGCCGCTCTTTGTGCGCCCGCCGGCTCCGAACGCGTTTTCGAGGTCGGTGCGGGCACGGGAGCGCTGACGAAGGCGCTGCTCGAACGCGCCGGCGGCGTGACGGCGCTCGAAATCGATCCCGAGCTGATCGCGATTCTGCGCGAACGCGAGGACCTCGCCGGCGCGACGATCGTCGAAGCGGACGCACTCACCTTCGATTTCGATGCGGCCGTAGGGGACGGCGACTGGTGTGCCGCCGGTAATCTTCCGTACAACATCGCAACGCCGCTCGTCCTGCGTTGGCTCGCGCTCGCGCATCCGCCCAAGCGCATCGTCGCAATGCTCCAACGCGACGTCGCGGAGCGCCTCACCGCGCGTCCGTCCACGCCGCAATACGGAAGTCTGACGCTCTTCGTGGGCTACGCGATGGACGTGCGGCGCGCGTTCGTTCTCGGGCCGGGCGTCTTCTATCCGCGCCCCAACGTCGACAGCGCGGTCGTCGTGATGGAACGGCGTAGCGGCCCCGCGGTGACGGTGCGCGACGAGACCTTGTTCCTGCAGGTCGTGCGCGGCGCGTTCGCGTACCGCCGCAAGACGCTTGCTAACAGCCTCGCACTCTCGCTCGGAATCGAGCGCGGGCGTACGCAGACGGCGCTCGCGGCACTCGACATCGATACGGAGATCCGTGCAGAACAACTCGACCTGGGTGCCTTCGGCGCTCTCGCCGATTCGCTGGCCGAGTAAGGCCTGGAATCCGGGGCTCGTGTTGTTGACGGCCGTCGGGGTGGCCGCGCTCAACGTCGTGCCGGGCGTCATCTACATCGTCGCGTACGCGAAATTCCACCGCATGGCGAGCCCGAACGCGCTCCCGCCGTTCCAACTCTTGCTCGCGCAGATAACCACGTACGTTCCGGTCGCGCTCTTTTTGCTATTCGCGTTGCCGACGCTCGCCAAAGTTTCGCTCGCCGAACTCGGCATCCGCCGGCCGTCGGGGCGCGACCTTCGCGTCGGCCTCCTCGGCGCCGTCGCGATGTGGCTCGCGGTGATCGGCGTCGGCGGCGCGGTCGCGGCGGCGTCTCACCGGCACGATACGGAAACCGCCGTCGCGCTGCTGAAAAATCTCAAGAAGCCTTACGAAATCGTGGTTTTCTTCTTGGTCGCGTGCGTGTTCGCGCCCATTGTCGAGGAGTTGACATTTCGTGTCTTGATATTTAATGCGCTCACGAAATGGACGTCGGTCTCGGTCGCGCTCGTCGTCAGCGGATTGCTCTTCGGGGCCGTGCACGCCATCGGCTCGCCGCCCGCGCAAATCCTCACGGTCGGCTTGCCGCTCGCGTGCGGCGGCGTCGTGCTCGCGTACGTTTACGTGACGACGCGCTGTTTCTGGTCGAACGTGACGACCCACGCCTGCTTCAACGCCGTCAACGTGATCGCGCTCGTGTTCTTCCACGCGACCTGAACCGCGGATGCCGGCGGTCCTGCGCGTCGCGGTCGACGCGGCGAACCTCGCGCACGACCGGCGCGGCATCGGCCGGCTCGTGCGCGGCGTCCTCGCCGCCGCCGCCGACGACGAACGCTACGCGATCTCGCTGTTGGCCGACAAACGGGGCGACGCGCGCGCGCTCGAAGCGGAGTTCCCGGGCCGGTCCGTCCGGTCGAGCGGTTCCGCGCGGCGCGCCGGCCGCTACGACGTGGTTTGGTTTCCGTTCAACGGCATGCGCTATTCCGTCGCAGCCCCGTCGCTCGTCGCGATCAACGACGCGTTCGCGTTCACGGAACCGCATCGCGCCGCGGTCGCGCGCTTCCGCGAGCAGGCCCCGATCCTGCGCGCCGCGCGCGAGGCGACGCGCGTCGTCACGATCTCGCACTGGAGCCGCGTCGAGGTCGCGCGCGCGCTCGGGCTTTCCGTCACGCGCATCGACGTGATCGTTCCGGCCCCGGACCCGTTCTGGTTTCCCGCTTCCGGCGACGAACTGCCGCTCGCGCTGCGCGGATGCCGCTTCGCCCTTGTGGTCGGCGCGCGCGAGCCGCGCAAAAACGTCCGGGTCGCGCTCGAAGCCTGCGGGCGGGCGCTGCGCGGCGACCGGGAGTGGCTGGTCGTCGTCGGGGCGCTCACGGAGGCCGACCGCGCGTTCGCGCGCGCGCGCGGCGTCCGGGCCGGCGAAATCGCCGCGAGCGATCCGTGCCTGCGGGCACTGTACCGTCACGCCGGCGCCGTGCTCGTGCCCTCGCTCGCCGAGGGATTCGGCCTCGTCGTCGTCGAGGCGATGGCCTGCGGGGCCCCCGTGCTCGCCGCGGACGCAGCCGCCCTCCCCGAAGCCGCGGGCGGCGCCGCAATGCTGCTCGATCCGCACGAACCGGCGGCCTGGGCCGCCGCAATTCGGCTGCTCTTCGACGACGCGGGCGCGGCGTCGGCCCTGCGCGCGCGGGCCGCCGGCCGCTTCGCCTCGAGCGATCGCCGCGCGCCCGCGCGAGCGATCCTAGCGCTGCTCGAGCAGCTCGCGCGCGACGCCGCCCGCGCCCGGTGACCGGAGGATCTGCGCCACGAGGCTTGCGAACCGGCGCTTGAAGGGCTCGGGCCCGAAGGTTTCCGCGTGGGCACGAAGCACCGCCGGATCGTAGCGATCGGCATCGAAGCCGCGCAGCGTCGCCGCAAGCGACGCTGCGGTCGGTTCCGCAAAATGTTCGCCCGTGACGCCCGGCCGGATCGTCTCGAGCGCGCCGCCGGCGCCGAATGCGACGACGGGACGCCCCGACGCGTTCGCCTCGAGCGGCACGAGCCCGTAGTCCTCTTCGCCGGGGAGCACGACGACGCGCGCCTCGCCCAACACCCGGCGCAGGTCCGCGTCGGAGAGGGCGCCGAGAAACGTCGTCCGCGTGCCGCGCGCGGCGGTCCGGAGGGCCCGTTCCGCGGGACCCGTCCCGACGATCCGGAGCGGGATGCCCGCGAGCGCGCAACCAGCGATTGCGAGTTCCACGCGTTTGTACGGCAGCAGCCGCGAGACGACGAGCGCATACGCGCCGTCGCCCGAGCCGATTGCGAAGCGCTCCACGTCGACCGGGCAGTGCGCCACGAACGCGTCGCGGCCGTAGTAGCGCCGCACGCGCTCGGCAACGTTACGCGAGTTCGCGATGAAGGCCGTGGGGCGCATGGCGGCCGCGCGATCCCACGCGGTCAGGCGCGCGACGACCGGCCGGGCGATCCGCCCGAGCCCGAACCCGCCGACGTACTGATCGTACGCGAATGCAAACCGGCTCACCGTATGGATGTAGCAGACGTGCACCGCGTCCGGCCGGAAGCGGACGCCCTTCGCCCACGCGGTCGTCGTGCTGACGATCAGGTCGTAGTTTGAGAGATCGAAGCGTTCGAAGGCGGCGGGATAGAACGGCGCGAGATAGCGGAAGTAGCGCGACGACCCCGGCAGCCGCTGCAGGAACGACGTCCGGACGCGCTCGGCCGCAACGAGATCGCCGGTCGCGCGCGCATCGTAGAGCGACGTGTAGACCGGAGCCTCGGGATAGGCGTCCGCGACGTGCCGGAACACGCGCTCCGCGCCGCCGCGCTGGTTGAGATAATCGTGAACCAGCGCGACCTTCCCGGCCGCGATTCTACTGACTCGGCGTCTGCCGCGGCAGGACCAGCGCCACGATATAACGCTGCAGATACTTTTTTGCGACGCGCTGCACGTCGGCGGGCGTCGTCTTCTCGAGCGCCCCCAAGGCTGCGTTGATCGCATCGGGACCGAGGCCTTGCGCGGCAAACGTGCCGAGCAGATACGAGCGGTCGGACAGGTTCACGGAGTCGGTCAAGAACCGGCCCTCGGCCGCCGTTTTGAAGTGCTCGAGTGCCGCCGTTCCGAGCGGCTTGAGCGAGAGAGAACGGGAGACGACGAGCACCTCGCGCAACGCGACGGAGGGTTCGGTTTCGCTGCCGTTCACGTACACCACGAGGCTCGCGGGCGTCGAATCGTAGAGATAGAACGCGCCCACCGATTTCTCGACGAACCCAAGCGTCGTCGTGCTGTTCCGGTCGAAGGCGCCCGCGAGCAGCGACTCGAGGACGAGCATCGCGCCGAAGTCCTTGCTGTCCGGAGCGGGCGCCGCGAATCCGACGACGACCCAGGGCGCGGAGACGTCACGGTGCGCGACGATCCGCGGCGCCTCCGCCGGAATCACGCGCGTGCGCTCCTGCGTGGCCGCGACCGTGCCGTCCGGCAAGGCGCCGGCGAGCGTTTTGAGGGCGTCGCCGAGCCCGGGAACCAGCTTTCCGACCGCGCTCGCGCTGAGCGCCGGACGTTTGTAGGTCGCCCGAAAGAAAGCCGCCGCGTCGGCCGGGCCGAGCTGCGCGAGCGACGTCGTCGACCCGTAGGCCGGCATCCCCGCGCCGCTGAGGTAATACGACTGACGGAACATGGCGATGCCGACCGCGAGCGCGTTCGCTTCGCCTTCACCCGCGCGCTGCATGAGCGCGGCGCGCGCCGCCGCGAGGGTCGCGGGCGAGAAGTCCGGTGCCGCGAGAGCACTTGCGAACATGCCGACGACGGCGGGCAGCCGCTCGGGGTCGCTCTCGAAGTAATAGTGGATCGAGCGCCCGTCGACGGTATACGACATGCTTCCGCCGCGCGCGGCGACCGCGTCGCGCAGGGGCACGCCGTCGACCGGCGTGCGTTCGAGACACTCCGCCACGAGGGCCGAAACGCCGCTTTGCTTCGGGCTTTCGCGATCGAGGCCGGCGGCCACGAAAATCTGCACGCCCGCGATGGGCGCGTCAGCATCGCTCTCGCCGATCAGCTTCGTGACGCCGAGGTCCGTCGCGGAGGCTTGCGGGTAGCGCGGCGACGGCGCGGAAGCCGCCGCGGGCAGCGCGAGCAGCGCGGACAGGCCGAGCGCGCAGAACGCGAGCGGTCGAAGGAACCGGTGCGTCATTGCGGTTTCGCCTTCGCTTTCTGGACGTCGGGGCGCAAGGTCACGACGACCGGGTCCTTGCCGAGATAACGCTCGGCCACCGACGCCACGAACTCCGGCGTCAAGCTCGCCGCTGCTTTGAAGTACGCGCCGTCCTGACCGTTCGCGCCGGGCGCGTAGTCGGGGGCGCCCTCGACCGAGTACCAGCCGAAATTGTCGGCGATCTCCGTCGGGGTCTGCAGATCCGAGCGGATGTGATATTCGAATTGCGCGAGCGCCGCCGAGAACGCGGGGGCGTCGAGCGGTACGCGCACCTTCGCGAAGCCGGAGTCCACGAGCGCCTTGACCGCGTCCGCATCCTTTCCGGCGTACGCGACGAACATGACGCCCGGATCGTGCAGCGTGATGAAGTTCCCGACCAGGAATGCGTCGGGATACCGCCGTGCGACCTCTTTAGCGACGAGCCCGTCGTCGGTGCGGAAGAGATAGTCCGCGATGAAATCCATCGCCGTGGCTTCGCGTTCGTCCGCAATCGCCGGGCCGACCCAGCCGTAGCCGCCCGACGGCTGCACGAAGGTCTTGCTGACCGGGGCGGCGGCCGCGGCGAGCGTCGGCGTAGCGGGCGCCTCCGGATCGACGTCCGGCTCGCCCGAGCGGCCGCCGACGGCGGCTTCCGCGACCGACGGGTCGACGCTGCCGCTGACGACGAGGACCGCGTTCGGCGACCGGAAGGCGCGCGTGGCAAACGAGCGGACGTCGCCGATGCCGATTGCCGAGACATCCTTGGGATCGCCGAGCGCGGGAAAGTGCTGCGGCCCGTCGGTGAAGAGCTGGCCGAAAATTGCGTCGCGGACCACGGTCTCCGGGTCGAAGCCCGTAAAGAGCGCTTCCTGCTCGACGTCACGCTCCGCGAGGCGGAAGCCGTCGTCGGTCACGACGGGGGCGAAAAACGCCGTGGTCATCGACTTGACGACCGCGCGCGCGCCCTGGGCGGGCACCACGGCGGCAATAGCGATGGAATCGCTGTACACGGTGATCGTCAGCCGGCCGCCGAGATCGCTCACGACCTTGCCGAGCGGATCCCCGACCAGCGGCTTCGAGGCCGCAACGACCTGCGCTGCGAGGCGCGCGAGCGACGGCTCGGGTTTGGGCCCGAACCCGGTCGAGGGCGCGCGATACCACAACTCGACGGCGGCAACGGGCGCGCCCTGGGCCGGACGCACGATCACGGTGCCGCCGGCGGAGAGCTTGCCGACCGTCACGTTCGACCCGAGATTGGGCAGATCGGCCGGTGCCGCGGCACCGGGAGCCGACGCGAGGACGAGGAAGGCCCCGAGCGCAGCCGCTCGGAGCCGTGTACCGTCAACCATGGGACCTTCTTACCCGAACCGCATTCGTTCGGAACGAGGCGCTTATGCGGGCTCCGGCGAGATGTTGGGGGGAAGACGCTTGGGCTTCTCGCGCTGCGGTTCGGGCTCGTGGGTGGTCGTCGCCGCGATCGGCGGGGCGTGGACCTCGTCTTCCGCTTTGCGCGGGTACGGCAGGTCGTTGAGGATGGCTACCACCTCGTCCGTTTCGACCGTCTCGTGCTCGAGCAGCGAGGCCACCATCCGCTCGACCTTGTGCCAGTTGTCCTTGAGCAGCTTCGTGGCGTCGGAATAGCAGGAGTCGATGATCTGGCGGACTTCCGCGTCGATCTTGCCGGCGATGTCTTCGGAGTAGTTGCGGTCTTCACCGAAGTCGCGACCGAGGAACACCTGATGGCTGCCGCGTCCGTACTGGATCGGCCCGAGCGATTGCGACATGCCGTACTGCGTGACCATGCGTCGCGCGAGTTCGGTGGCCTTTTCGAAATCGTTCGATGCGCCGGTCGTGACGTCGCCGAATTTGATCTCTTCGGAGATCCGGCCGGAGAGGGCCATCGTGATCTGCGCGATCAGCCCGTTCTTCGTGATCGAATGCCGGTCTTCGTCGGGGAGCGACCACGTGATGCCGAGTGCCATCCCGCGCGGGATGATCGTCACCTTGTGGACGGGATCGGCCATCGGCAGCAGGCCGCCGACGATTGCGTGGCCCGATTCGTGATACGCCGTGTTCTCTTTTTCTTTTTGCGACATCACGAGCGACTTGCGTTCGGGGCCCGCGACGACGCGATCGATCGCCTCTTCGCAATCGCTCATCTCGATGATCGACTTGTTCCGGCGCGCCGCGAGGAGCGCCGCTTCGTTGAGCAGGTTCTCGAGATCGGCGCCCGAGAATCCCGGCGTCCGCTTCGCGAGCGTGCCGAGCGAGATCTCCTTGGAGAGCGGCTTGTTCTTGGCGTGCACGCCGAGGATGGCTTCGCGACCTTTGACGTCGGCACGGTCGACCACGATCTGACGATCGAAGCGGCCCGGCCGCAGGAGGGCCGGGTCGAGCACGTCGGGGCGATTGGTCGCGGCGATCAGGATGACGCCCGTGTTCTGGTCGAACCCGTCCATCTCGACGAGCAGCTGGTTGAGGGTCTGCTCGCGCTCGTCGTGTCCGCCGCCGAGGCCCGCGCCGCGCTGGCGGCCGACCGCGTCGATTTCGTCGATGAAGACGATGCAAGGCGCGCTCTTCTTCGCCTGTTCGAAGAGGTCGCGCACGCGGCTCGCGCC
>Ga0116227_10009520_pt1 | contig 17587 bp, 13 predicted proteins | sample S1TSphgellanicum_FD_89693 | JGI IMG/M metagenome (GOLD analysis project Ga0116227, IMG submission 89693) | Host-associated microbial communities from peat moss isolated from Minnesota, USA - S1T2_Fb - Sphagnum magellanicum MG | ecosystem: Host-associated > Plants > Peat moss > Unclassified... | reverse complement strand
TTTTGTGGGTTTTTTTTTTTTTTTTTTTTTTTTTTTTTTTTTTTTTTTTGGGGCACAGTTTTGTGATGTATGTAGCCAGTATACATACACTGGTGATCATCCACACGCCGGAGGAATTAGCCAAATTTGACCTGAAAACTGGAAACCCATTGTCTAAATATGGCGATTTCCAAAAGATTCTGCAAAATCTCTAGTGTGACTTTCAGTGCATTTTTTAATATTAAAAGCCTTTTGTACTCTTTTGCATTAGATTTTTTTGGTCTTGTCACTGTGGTGCAAAGAATTTGCCCCCAAACCCAAAAAAAAAACACACACACACACACAATGTATTACTACTAACTAGTGCTCATGTGTGTAGACTATATATATATATATAGAAACATATGTTGTAATATATATTGATATATTGTAATCAATTCTACCATGATCAATATAAACACCTCCAACTTAATGTATCATGAATCTCTTCTGACTTATTAAGTGAAAAACAAAGGTGACAATCTACCATAACTCAAAAAAAAATTTACTTCATTCGGAGGGGATGCATGCGCTTATGCCCTTATGATCATGTATCCCTCCTAGAAAAAGAAATGAGGAAGGATCGGACTCTTTAAAGGGGTAGACTCCTTTAGAGTGGGAATGAATTATGCCTACTATTATAGGTTTAAGATCTCTCCCCCTCTTTTAAGGAGTAGGCATAAGAGCGTGCTTCCTCTTACACCTATCTTAGAATGGTAAGGTTCATGATTGGGTTCACATGTAAAACCCCCCACGAGTTCTATTGGTAGTGGACATTTGAAAAATTCGGGGCCAGACTTGGTTACTATGGTCTCTTCCTAGACCCCTTATTTTGGCCATGCCCCCTACTCTAGGGATTTAGCCTACACTCCTCCTAGGCCCCTTATTATTTAGGGGGCTGTTGTTCAGGGTAGGCCCCTAAATAAGGGGTATACCCTACACAAAAGGTGCACTCAAAATTTGTTGATGATGGGCATAATACTTGATCCCTAGTCATGGTGATGGATCTTGAAAATTAGGGTTTAGGGTTTAGGCTAACCAACAAACTAGGAGTAGCAAATTAAGAAACCCAAGTGCAGCAGGAAGCATCATGAGGAGATTCATGACTGCCAAAAAAAATGGAAAAGAGAGTTTACTGTTTTCTTTCTGCAATGGATCGATCTCTCCATTTGTTCCAAATAAATAAATAAATAAATAAAGAGGATTCCAGCACACAGGATCATTGATGGACATAATTTATACTTTAAAAAATGGCTCCACTGCAACTGAAACAATTAATCCATAGTAAGACAGTCAAAAGTAACTAAGTAAATTGCTGGTTCCCAGTTAGTTACCTGTACATATTGTCTACCACCTTAGAAGGTAGTGTAGGCGGCAGCTTCAACACATGATCTGTTGAATAATTTATTATTTTACTTATTTTGAAGATTCCATGTAAAAATTGAATTTTATTGAATATTCCAAAAAAAAATTTCTTCAATGAAATAATTTTCTATGAATTATAAAAATAAAATAAAATAATAATAATAATAATAATAATAATTATTATTATTATTATTTCTTTGAATTAAATTTTTTTGGGGGAAGTTTTCAATATTTTCTACAAATAATATTATCATCAGTGTCAAAGCTGTCAAGGTAACTGTGGTAAATATTCAACTCCACAAAGAAGTACATTCTGTCAGAGTGAATTTATATACTACTCCAGTGGAGATTAAGTTACTCTTAGAGAAACTTCAGCAGTAGCCCCCAGGGCATTTGCTTTACCTGAACCTTTTTACTTACACCTTTACACATCCATTGAATAGCAAAAAAAGGCTATTTTCCACTGGCCAACAACCCATGGTAAAGTGAATAATCCCCTAAACCAAAGGGTCCAGGACCCTTGGTTAGGAGGAATAATTTTGTACACTTGGTTAGAAGGAACATTCACTAAAAGCCAAGAGTTGTTAAAACCCTTGCTGCCATCATAATAATATTTTAAAAACCTTGGACTCTTTTGACCCTTGGTAAATGGGAATATTCAGTTGATGAGGGATCAGATAGCCCTGGCTTTTGGGAATATTCTTCATAATTAGGGGCCAATGTATATATTATGCAACAAATCTAAAAATTGAACCAACCATAGCTTTCTTTGTGTTTATTAAACAACTTGTATAGAACTCATTTGTCATTCCAAATTAATGTACTTGATACAAAAAGAAAGTATAATTGAATTTTGTGCATTGGATGGAGCCCTTTGTAATGCAACATTCCTTTCGAAATATCCCACTTGTGATTGATGCCTACTAATGCTTTTTTCTTCATAGATGTGATGTTGAAATTTTAGCAAATTTGGCCCCAAATTTTTGCAAAATTGGACAAAATTACACTAGGAAAAACACATTTTCCCAAAATTTCCCAGATTTTCTTGTCGAATTTTTTTTGAAAATTTGCTTTAAAAAAAAAGACACTGACGCCTACTATCTCTCACCCTAGTTAATGAAGGCACTCACAATAGCAATTTTGTGTGTGGATTCAAAACTCCCCCAAAAAAAAAAAAAAACAAAAAACAATTGTTGATTTTTTTTACTCATGGTATAGGGTGTAAGGTGGCTGCTAGTTCACCAAAGGAGCTGCCTAGGATCCCCATATTTGCATGGGTTTCGAAATGAATGAATTCTTTTAAATGTTTTGACTTGTCGTTTCAAGTACTCTGGCAGTCTCTCTCTCTCTCTCTCTTTCTGGCAGATCCACAAGTTCAACTTATGATGGAGTTGTGTTGTCATCATCCCCAAAGGTAGAAAAAAAACAATGACTTACTTAAAAGAGTTGCTTGCAGCTCAACACAATCTTGACTTTCTTTCTTTCTTTTTGTTTCGGATGCAATCATCTGGTAGGTAATCATCTACAGATTTATCCACTTATGTTTTGAAATGGTTCCAGGCCGTTTGGTTTGATCCGTACATAATTTGGTCAACTACCACATTGGTGTTTGGAAAAGGATTGCCATCTAGGCCATTTTTGCAGAGGTTACGAGTTATGACGTCCTCTTCATGTCGAAGGAGGAGAGAAAAAATCAACAACAGTAAAAATATTATTGAGAGATCATTTCATTTGCAACAAGATTGCATTGCAGTTCGCACAAAGCTTTCACTAACAAAAGAGCAGGTTTGTTTGACTACCTCCCATGTTTAACTGTGTACATTGATTTTTATTTTTTTTATTTTTTTTTCAATTTTGTGATCTCGCATGAGTGTGAGTGATCATCCATAAAGTGATTTAGCCAAATTCTGGCTATGAGAAAAATATGAAAGGAAAAAAAAAATTTAAGCATTCTTTTATATCGTTGGCTGAATAGTCGAACGTAACATAGAATCTGGTGATTTATTTATTTATTTGTAATTCTCAAATTTTAGCAATCAAGAAACTGTAAAAAAAAAGAAAAAACACCCATCTTTTCATACTTTTGCGAAGAATTTGTTTGCACCAAGTTCAGTGCATGGTGTATTGAGATATTTATGCACCTTTGTAGAGAATAAATGCACTATTTGCTCCAAAAATTAAAATTACTATTGAAAGAGGGCATTTTCTAGCCATGGTTTTTTAAAACCCTGATATTCACCCTTTGTTCAGGGACTGATAAAGGCAAAAAGGCTGGCTTCAAAGCCCATATTAATCCTATGTATATGAAGGGAACAGCATCACAAGAATTCAAGAAGGCTGATGATATATGGAATCCTGATCTATTAGGGTCTCTATATAATCTAGACTCGGGACCAACACTAACCCCAAGAACAAAACCCAGACATAATCTTGATTTCTTCCCTTTACTATATAAACTATTACCTCACCCTCGATCATACAACAGCTCCATGAAGACTGAGAGGAAATCTTTGACTGAACATAGTCAGTACAATTTTGTTCCTAACAAAATTGGGTAGTTTCATCTGTGTGAGAGAACCCAAATTTTAATCTCGGATTCCAGTTTGACTGAGTATTAAAGGGGAGACAATTCTTGGTATTTTCTTTGGTATATCTTAACCATGAAGTTGATGTTCCAAATCTCCAATTCCTTTGAAACAATTGTTGGCTAAGTATTTATTCTTTTGCATGGTGATGTTGTTTCTCTCAAATCTCTCCAAGTCCAAAGCCCAAAGTCATTAAATCCCGAATCAACAATTAGGCCAGCTATCCGTAAGCAGATAGCTCTGTTCTTTCAAGTGACTAGCATGTTATGGGTGTGACTGGAAGAAGTCGATTTTAACCAGTCTTGGAGTGGCAACTTGGCTGGATATTGAAAAATGACCCAGGTAATTACCCCCCGCCCCTTGGCCACTTGTCGAGTTTTTGACCAAGTTATCAAGTTGGTTTACGGTTCTTGACTTTTTTATAAGTGGTGTATGATTTTCTCGGATGATAACCACCTAGTATTAAAATTTTCAAAATTTTAATAACCTACCTGGTTGATTGGATTATCATCCGGCTAGGTTATCAATTGCTAAATACTAACACATTTTTAAATAATAATTTTTTTAATTTCTTAAAGCATATTATAACTGGTGTATAACCATCGGTTCTCGACCAGTTACTTCTTGAGCTACCCTTTGTGCATAACCAATGGTCATTACCCAAATGGTTTTCATAACCTATTTGGCACCCAGTTATTCAAAAACATGTACCCAGCAAATAGTTTTTAAAAGCAATAACCAACCAAGTCTGGTTACCAGCCGGGTCTTGGGCATGGTATTGAAACCTGGCTTGCCTAGAATCATTTTCGATGAGAAACAGTTACTTATCTTACCTTATATATTTTATTTATTTGCTTTTATTTATTTTCTTATTGAAAATTTATTTTATTTATGTTACTACTAGTGTGGCCTGTGCCCATTGGCCCAAGTGTTACCATGTTTTCAACTGATTTCTCCTTCCAAAGCCTTGTTTTTTGGAATTTATTTGAATTTTCAGGGACAGAAATCACTTAAAAATCAATACCTCCCACATTCTGAATACAAATCTTACCAAATAAATTCCATTAAATCCTGCTCATCAAGATCTTTCCAACAACACCAAAGGCACATTCCAATTCCTCCAAAAGTTTCAGCTATGATTTAATTTAATTTTCAGTGAAGAAATCATTCAATATTCAAGAACTTTTTTGCATTGCAAGTCCAAACGTCATGAAACCAAGCCGATGCACCCCTCCTCCTTAAGAGCTTTCCAAAGAGACAAAGAACATGATCTGAAGCAGCATCCTGGTTCGGTGGATCTCATCGGTACAAACAAAACAAACAAACAACCTTCTTTCATAGGTAGATAGGCAAATTAAGATAAATTATCTTGGAATCAGTTTCCATGTGAACAAGATTTCATATATTTCATGGTTGAAATATAATTTTAAATTTTGTGATCTCAAATCATTTTTGGATGATTCAAAATAAGTTCACTTAAAATTATGAAAGAATTGTTTAAATGGTAAGCATTAGGTTAAGAAGATATCATGTTGTTTGATTTATGTGTGTTTGCAGCAAGAATTGTAAGCATTGACAGAGGAGCCGACAACAACCTTGCTGATATTAAATTTGAAAGTACTCGCCAAGACCCAATTGTTTAGATATTGAACCAAGTGATTTTCATTACTTATTTGAGAGATCCGGTTATTTGATACCATGTGTGACAATTTTTTTTAAATAATTACAATAAGAACCTGCTTCAGCCAGTTATTAAGAAAAAAAAAAACTAAGAACCAGCCAACACTGAAACTAACCTTCTTTGTCTGTCTAACTAGAAATTAGTGGCAGCAAAAGTGTATTTATTGTTGAGTCCCTATTTAATCTCCACCAGCTTGGATGTGATTAGAGCTTGAATGACTCCATGACCCCTGCTGACATTGGAGACAACTTCTGTAGTTTCTATGGTCTCCTTTCTTATGATTGCAAAAGCATGTGAGTTACTAATTCACATGTGCACTTCTGTGCACAAGATCAGTACAAAATCATGACTAGATATAAACTCCCATGTGCTTTCCTTTGCTTGCTTGCTTGCCTTTGATGCTTACCATTTGTAATTCACACTTTCAGAGACTTTCCCAAGTGAGTGATCATCCTTTTGGGTGGCAAAGAGGGCGTTCATCCAGAGTCCGGAGACTACTTTCTTCCAGACTTTTCTTTTAGAATAACACTCCGCAGTCTAGTATGCATCCATTGATGATAAATTGAAAGTTTCTTTGGTTTAACATTTCCTAATCTTTAATCTTTCTTTCCCAAAATTTGACATCATTTTTTTTGTGACATGCATCTAGCATACTTTGTCTCCTTGGCTTGCAAAGGTGAAGGGGGGTTGATTGAGTAAACCATATTGACTTGCACAAGGTTAGGATCGAGAATAGGGCCGTTGTAGGAATGAGGACCTGGCATGAGGGCAGGTGTCAAGCACAGAACACAAATTCCTAGAATCGCCATATTCAAGGTCCTTAACCATGGTCAAGATCTGGGACTCAAATTTCTAGATTCGCCCTATTCAAGGTCCTCAACCACGGTAAAGATCTGTTAATGCAAATTTCTAGAATTGCCCTACTCAAGGTCCTTAACCATGGTAAAGATCTGGTAACACAAATTTTTAGAATCACCCTATTCCACATCCTTAACCATGTTAAAGATCTGGTAATGCGAATTTTTAGAATCACCCTCTTCAACATCCTTAACCACGGTGAAGATCTGGTAAAATTTTAAAGGGGTGCAATTTTGTTTGAGAAGGAGAGAGGGTACGTAACCCCTCATCCACCATCCTCAATAAGGATAGGATAGTGAGGTGCCATCCACATACACTAAGCAAATTCTTACAATGTAATTAATGGACCATTCCACCATCACTTAGCACTAGACAGGTGTAGTAATTGTAATGGACAAATTTACAAATACTCAATAAGAAAAAAAAATCTCAAAAGAATTGACTACCATAGTTGAAAAGGTTGAACTTTGAACCTAAGAACCTACACTCAAAAGAAGAGATCCTTAACCAATGCACCACACTTTCACACTTTTTTATTTCATAAACTTGAGATATTATGTAGCATCATACCATACATATTTGAAGTTGTCATCATACAACAATTTACAATAAAATAATTTTTCAGAAAATAATTTCCTCATGTTCACCAGCTGCAGGCATATATATATATATGTATGTATGTATGTATGTATGTATGTGGCACTTTTTCATTGAAAACTGAGCTAAAATTTAGTGCAGGCCCCTGCACTAAATTTAGGGCCATACCACCCCCATGATCCATCCATCCATCCATTCATCCATCCTTGAATTTCCTGTCTTACATCTCCAGAGTTGCCTTGAAGAAGTGTAAATGAGCTTGAAGAAGGCATAATGAAGACAACCCAGTTTCTTTGAAACTGCAAAGTGTCAGAACCTGAGGCATGAAAACTTAATGAGCATAAATGGGAAGCTCCAAGGGGGGCATTTAAAGCCTTCACCCTTCATATCCCTGCATTGTCAGATATGTCTTCAAAGTTCTTGTACCCTACCTGACTCTTTCTTAATAATAGTTGTTGTTGCACTCTTGGCTCCTTCACTCCTAGTAATGTTAATAACTATAATATAAAGGCCAATCCCATTTAAAATTTGGGTTTTCTTTTACACTTTCACCACCTCCTGAGTCCTGAGGAGTCCTTGGCAGTAGGGTTTTTGCTTCTAATCATGAGGGAACACTTTGCAGGGGCTGCAGTTGGCCAACTTCTTCATCTGTAGCCTCTTCAATTTCCCTAATTTCTGTCCACTGTGTCAGTTCGCTCTTGCACAAGCTCTGACTAAATAAATAAAGGCAAAACACCAAGGCAAGGGAACAAGAGAAGAAAAAAGAAAGTATTGCGAGTCCAAACAAAAGACCACACTCGAAAGCTCAGAAATGCACAATGGAGAGCCATAAGAGAAGAAATCAAGAAACCTAAGACCTCAACCCATCACTAGCAAGTTGTGCAAGAAGATAGGCAAAAAACTTGGGAGGACACCAAACCTAGAAGAGGCTTGAGTACTAGCATCTAACAAGAACCATATCCCTCCCCCCATCTCACCTCCCTTAAGCTCCTTGATTTCTTCAGCTATGATGTGAATTGGGAAATTAATTTAACCAATTTGTGTGCATTGGAATGTAACAACACTGACACCCTAACATCAAGCAATTTTTTATCTATATGATCAAACACTTTATTTGCATGAATATTATACGTCAAACCCATGACCGAACATATTTAGAGTATCCTTGGTTGAAATCTCTTAAATTGTCAAAGAGAATTGTCTCTCACCATGTGCTTGTTCAAGGGGAACTATTCAAGCATTCATTGATGAGGGTGAATTCAATGATAACCATAGTTACCCTACTGAATCCACCTCCCATTGTCAAGATGGAAAGTACTCTCCTCACCCAAATAGTTGGGGTTCTTATGCAAAAAGATCCAAAATCCGCCCACTATTTGAGTGGGTTCCCACTATTTCTAAGGGTTGCACCTCCCCCCAACCCTAGATGGAGGCACATTGCACCCCCCAGATCCGGAGACACCCACCAGACTTACAAATGCCAGTCACCTTTCCTTCAAAACCAGTTATACAAGTGCGAAGATATTGTGACTTGGTCGAGGTTGTATTATTTCTCAACGCACTTTGAAAGAACCCACACCTCGCAATTTCAGGTGAACATAAAAACCCTTACACCCATAATTTGATCAATCAAATTAACTGCAGTTGTGAAGCAGGTGGGTGGAAGACATGGAATTAGTAAAAAGCCTTAGTAGTGTAATATTTCATTTGTGCCCCCATTAAAGACCAAATTATGGCTATGGTCAACTTATCTTGGGGGGTGTAACTTCTAAGGTAAGTTTTGGGTATTTAAACCAAAGGTTCAAAATTTTGTTAAAACTGAATTTAGATTTGAATCATGAAATCGACTTTTGTTAAAATTGAAACCACCTAGAAGGTTTTTAAACTTGGATTGGGTTGCAAATTTAAAATACATCCAAATTCTCTAATCATATAAGTAGAAGGATTTTTAAAAGTTCAACAACTAAACCCTATTTTTAGGTTGTGATGATTCAACTTTGGGCGATCCTTTCAGGATAAATTATAGTTGTTTTGATTGTATGTTGCATCACTGGGTTTGTACTATTTTGTAGTTCTAATTCAAAGAATCAAAATGCGCATCGATGAACTAATGTGAGATGGCTACCATCCAATTGGCTGCACTCTTGAATGAACTAGTTGTCAATTTGTCGATTCCCTTTCTCCAAAAAAAACAAACCAAAAAAGTCACTCTTGCCATTTTATCGAAAGGAAAAAAAGTGGGCCTCTTCAATGGCTGTTGACTCATTTCATTGGTTGTAGGATTTCTTTTTCCTACCTATGTTTCTCACCAATTTTTTTTTTGCAACTAATACCCCACTTCCATTGGCATGATACCTATTTAAGCAAGCTAATAGTTTTAACTAGGCGCAATATTGTAAATCAAATTAAACTTGGTTTTAAATCAAACCAAACTCCAAATTTTTGGGAAGTCTTTGGAAACAAAAGGTTTATAAATTTAAAACATTATTTTCAAAATCACAACAAAAAAAACTCTCAAACAAAAACCAAAGGTTCTATTCAAAATCAAAAACTAAACAAAACTAATGTGAACATGGATTCTTCACTCATGGAACCTACTTTTCATATGGGCAAATAAACTTATGGAAAATTTGAAACTTCCATACATCAAGTTTTTTTATTTGAGTTTAAACATTCAATTCATTGCATAATGGCTTTGTGCAAATAAGTTCAAATTGTTTGCTTTATCATTAGACTTAGAATTTTTCTAACATCACCTACACATCAGTTTAAGTTTGTGATAAAATTTTAATCCATTTGATGCATAATCTCTTCCCTATAAGACTATGTAGCCACCAATGTTGGGCAAGTGTTATTATTTTTCAATAACCACATACCCCCAATTTTTTCAATTTATTTTTTCAAAGGACTTGGATAATTTTTGGTTTTTTTTTTAAATTGATGCTTTCACAACCAATTCTTACTTTTTTTATAGTAGTCAAAGTAATATTTAAATGATTCTTTAACATTAATTTATGATTTAAAATATTCCAATACTAAATTTATTTTAAATAATTTTTTTTTGAAAGGCTTTGTAATATATTACTATATAACACACATCTTGAACTAGCTACTTAATCTAACCACACATCTTGAACTATCTACTTAATCTAACCAATTGCACAATTCAAAGCACCCCAGGCACATAAGCTTTTTCAATTCCAATCTTAAATTCTCATAAACACAATTGGAAAAGTTATAGAAAGTCATCAACATATTTTGTCCTCCTCCTTCATCTCCTTAAATTTCCAAATCCTAGCTCCACCTTCCTAACTTTACCATAGCCTTAACATCCTTTCAATTCCGATAAATAATTTTTTAAATAGTCCTCCATGCATTTTCACATGTAAGCACCAAACCCTAATAAGGTAATATTCGTAAGAAGGTTCCCCAAAACAATCTAAAACTCCTCAAGCAAGAACATCATGCTAGTGCATAAATAAAAAAACAATAAAATCTTACAAAGAGAAGGAAGAAAAATCAACCATTTTAGGAAGAAGCTCTTTTGTTTTTCTCTTCCCCTTCTACTTCCTAACTCTCCATTCCTAGAAAAACCTTACTTATATCTTCCATTCCTCCATTTTCCTTGAATAGGTTTCTTTGTGAGGATTCATCTTGAATCACCATCACTATCACCCTTGCCCTCCATGGTGCCTCCACTTTCACTTCAAATGTAACTCCCCATGAGTGTAACTTTGGGAGGTTGCCCTTTATCAATTTCCATTTTCTTACTTGTTGATGATGTGCCAAACACCATTCAAAGTTTCACAAAACCCATCATCACACCTTCACTTTTCATTTTCGAACATTTCACAACTCACCCAACACCTCAAAGTGTTATGAGAGGTCAAGAAGGAGACTTTCACAACTTAGCTTCAAGAAAAAACCATCACCCACCCTCTTCTCCTAAATTAAACCTACTTATCAAAAGATTTTTAGAAGCCCCTTCCCCCATTGCTACCCTATTTAATGCACTTGGCCAGTCAAAGGTCATAATAAAACCTCAATAAAACAAACCATATTTTGTCTTACTTTCATTAATCCACAAGCCTCTTAACTTATCCATGCCATTTTTCCCCCTTAACCTAGGTGGGATAAAAACAAGTTGTGTTAAACCCCCTTTAGACAAACTAAAGTATCTTCCTTTCTTCCTATCAACTTTTATTCGACTTGAACCACTAAAAAAAACTTTGTTTTTTGCAACCAAGAAATCTACGAATATAAGTTCTATATGATTATATGTTTGACTTTAATCATAAACTATTACTTTGAATCCTATGGGTAAAGAGTCATAATCATATATGAATGAAGCATGTGATTAATAAACAATGAGGTGCAAACAAAATAGAAGGTGTTAATTTTCATTGTTTTTATTTCATCTACATGCCTCCATGATTGATGACAAAATGATATGGACATCCAATTGTCATTACAATGATTAAAAACAATTACAAGTCATTTGATATGAAATAGACAAACCTACCCCCCAACTACCTATGTACCTACCTATTTACCTACCCACCTACCCACCTACCCACCAACCCACTTATTTAGCTACCCACTCACTCACCCACCTACCTCTTACCTACCATCCTACAACTCACTTACTACCTACTTCATAATCTTGTAATGATATGAAATAAAAATATGAAATAAAAAACTAGATAAAAATTAAACACATTTTGATAGTGTAATGCATTAGTAAAGATTTAATTTATCATTGTGAAGGTGAAAGGTTCAATTCCTAATACTTACAACTTATGTGCATTCTTAAAGGGTTAGGATAAGTAGGCTAGACTAAGGTAGTTCAGTAGGTAGGTATGTTACATAGTTTAGGTTAAATAGGTTAAACTACCATCTACCTACTTGCATTTTTCAACCTACCTAAACCTATTACCTACCTACCTATTAAAAAAAAATTTACTAATAATCCAAAAAAAAAATCTAAGTATAAATTCAATTAATCAAATGGTCCAATGTCTGCCAATTGTATTATAGTCATTCATGACATAACACCTCAGTAGTATATATGACTTGTCCATTATAACTATAGGATGAAAAGTGTCACGTCAAACATTTAATGACTTCTTGTTTTAAACATTTTTTTCTTCATGACTAAAGGCCCCCTTCAATCATATAATGTTCGGTATGACTACAAAATTAGTCATATATGAAATCATAAATTTAAGAATTTCTTCTACTGAACCTTTGTTTTATTATCCAATAAGACAATTTTCTTTCCTAACAAAATAGGGTTAAGTTAATTTGTGCCCAACAATTTGTACATATTCACTTCATCATGAACAATGCCATGAGCAAACACACAAAGGAAGGGAGAGAACAAAAAGCCATCATGAATAACACCACAAACATATACAAAAAGGAGAAGAAAAACAAAACCATTGCAAATAACACCACAAATAATAGCTAAAAGATGAGAGAAAATAGAAAATCGATTAAAGAAACACCAATAACAAAAGCACAAAGGAGGGGAAGAGATGGAAAACCATTGCAAGCATTCCACCAACAAAAACACAAAAGAAGGGAAAAAATAAAAAACCACAACAAGTGAAACACAAGAAAGAATAAAATATAACCATTATGAATAACAGCATGAACATAAATATGGAAAAGGAAAATGATGGGGGCCCAATGGGAGTGGTTAAGCTTTTTATTCAACTAAAAAGCCACTCCCCATAAGACACCTATTGCACCTCCATTCATTAACAACTTGAAACTTTAACATTAAACCTACCACAATGTTTACTTTATTTATTTTATGTAGCCTATAACCTAAATTCTAGGGTAGGAATCCTATGTCCCTACACCTTACACCTAATTTGAAAATTGGAACTAGCTAGGGTTACTAATATAACCTACCTAGAATTTTTAATGGATTTTAAGAGAACTGAATTTTTTATAACTTGAAAATTGGTTATCAGTTTAGGAACCAATCAAATTGAACCCTTCCTAAATATGAAACATTTTTTAATACCCACCCAATATTGATTTCAACTTGTTACCCATATTGTAATATAAAGGTAACTTCAACAATAATTATATTATTCACAAAATTTTCAAAAATAATAATAAATATTTCAAACCTTAGAACTAACAAGTGTTCAACTTGTAGTTTTTCATATATCAAATGCAAAGGTTGAAGAATTTTTTCTAAGGATGAAACTAAAGTAGTCAAAAGATCATTTGGCAATCATGGGCATTTAGACACTCGAACACCTAGACACCATGATTTGTTGTAACATGTTTCGTAATTCCTATTATGGCCAACACAAACCATGGGTTCATATACCTTGGGGCTAAAGATTTGAATAACAAATGTTACCATGCATGTTGTTGCTTAAGGTTTTTTATTACATCTACTAGCAATTATGGACAAGTTATTCACGCCTACATTGTTCAATGAAAAAACATCACATCCACACATGTGACATTAAGTTTGAACAAGTGTATAATGAATTTCACTTGTACATTCTTGATTCATGTTGCATCTTTTTGTTGTTGTTGTTATTGTTGTTGAATCTAATACAAATTGATGTTGTTTATGTTGAATTCATAGTTTGAATGTCCCTTACTACTACCTGATCTCTTATGCAAGGATCAATTCCCAAGGTAGTATTTTAGCCATGCATAATCAAAATTTGTGGAAACTTTAAAACAAAGGAAACAATTCAAAAAAAATTTAAAAGAAAACAACAATGGTTTTGTGGCTTGTCCATGGAAGAAATAATAAACACATGAAGTATGATTTCTAGGTTAATGTTATTGAATTCAACATCCATTGCAATGTGTTTAGGTCATCATGCTTGGACACCATTAAAGTGTTAAAAATTATAAGATATGTTTGTTCTTCATTTGTCAAAAGCAATCTTGCAATGACCTTGCATAACAACTATATTTGCCTTCATTTTTTTATGATGGTGTACACAACCAAAAAAAAAACTTAATAGTAGCTTTTGTAAAAAAAGATAACTTATGGGGTTTTCATTTTGGTGGTTTAAATTCACAAAGGTTTTAGAATTTTTTTTGGAAATAGGAGTAGCAACTAATGAGCTTCTAGTTGATTGTGTGCAAGTGTAAGGTGGTTTACTAAGATCCCACAAATGTGGCACTTATGGCAAAACTATAAACAACCAACTTGAGGGGTCCAAGTAACCTTGCACATGCAGCCATCAATAGACAAACTCGAAGTATTTAACTATTGGTGTGTTCTGTGTTTTGCAAATATTTTTCATGATAGTTGAAGTGTCTTTTATAGAGGACTAAATTGGACATTAATGTTTACAACATCCTCAATGTTAGCTATTGTTGTAAATAATGGTTTTATGGTATTTTCTTCCATGGCAACCGCTTGCAAATCCACCTCCCAAGCCTTCATCAATCCAACCTTTTCTCACACTTTCACTATCATGAATTTTTTATCCTTCATTTCTAACCAAACATGATGCAACCATTCACAAATTTGAGGTTTTAAGTTACTCATTTAAAAATCAATTTGTATATCCGTTCCATATCAACTTGCTCCTTGATCACTTCTACCATCCAAGCATTGAAAACCTTTTTGAATGCATGTTTGATTGGGCATTAAAAAATCACATCATTTAGTTACAAGGCATTTGTTCAATTGGCAAATACAAAAACCACCAAAATGTTAACATATTTTTTGTCCATCCATTCCAAAAAGTTTTTAGTCTTGTGAACAACCCAATAGTTAAATAACCATAACATTTTTTTCATTTTTTTGCAACTTCAATGCTTGGATTTGATACCTGAAATGAGGTATCATGATTTTCTTCACAAATTGTTTGGTAGTTTGCAAATTGAACTAGTGGTTCTCAATATGGGTAAGGTCCCACATACCCAAATTTTGGCATGCATGTTGTTTTCCTTTTGTTATTGGTGGCAATGTTTTCAATGTAGTTCCTATAAAAATAATTTGAAACAAAAGTAAAATTCCATCTACAAATGAAGAAATCACTATAATGACTTGCATTTTATTTTCAACTTTAAGTACATGAACTTGTTTATTGTCTTTGCTTTCTCATGTGTGTTTTCTGATTGTAAGTACCAAATGTATCCCAATCTAAACATTATGGGGAATCAGTAAAACCAAGTCAATAGGAGCCGATTTTGGCGTAACCAGTTTTTGATTTTGATGTTCATAAGTTTTATAAACTAAATTAATGTTGAAAGTATATGTTGTATTATGTGAATCCCTTTCTAATATATTAATTTAGTATTTAATAAAGTTTGAAAGGTAATCCAATAAATATAGAATACCTTTCAGCACATTTTAAAGTCTATAACTAGTGTTTTTCAGCACAATGAAACAATGTAAAAACATTGTTTAAGCACTATTGTTTAACACTATTTCAAGATTTTTCATCCAACCTTGTGTTGCCACATCATCTTTTTAAAACTAATCATAGTGATTCAGGAATTTGTCGTTGGCTCCTATTAACATGCTATTACCCGAATGTTATATACTTTTGCAAGGCATGTTACACAATAAACCATGAATGTCCTTGTTCCATTAAGTTCATTAGTAAATTACTGGTTGTTGTGGACACCAAAAAAATTCAATTCATATAATTTTTCATGAACTAGGAGGTTTATTATCTTGTGATTTTGAACCCACTAGGTACATCATGGAACACATTAGGAGCAAATGATTTGATCGTTCCACCATAATTTGGGTTGTAGTACTAATGTTGTTAAAAGATACCCAACTACTCCTATTTTTTGAAACATGTCAACAACATAATCCTTTAGAACTATAGGGTAATTTTCTAATACATCCATGTGTTAAATTTGGAATATTGAACCTAACCTTACAACATGACTTGAAATGGGTTTGAATTCTCATAATGACTTCATTTGTCAAGCTTCTCATAAACATTAGGGCAATTTGGCTTACCATAATTAAGTAATCTTTAAATAGTGTAAAACATCAAATTTCTTACCATGATATTTCTTCATATCAACTATGATAGATGACCATAAATTTGGTTTAAACCAATTTTGGTAATGACCACCTCATTTGTTGATTTCAACCCGGTGTGTGGATCTTCATCTTCCTCTTGCTTGATGGCTTGATTTGCTTGACACTATTACCAACTTTTTTGGTTGTTCAATAGGTTGCTTCTACAATAAAATTTGTTTCTCTTTCTTTTCTTCAACAACTACATCCAAGAAATTACTCATGCTTTGGTGCAACCCCATGTTCCTCTCTTGAAATAGGTTGATAAAGGTCTGTCAACAATCTTTGCCGTTTCTTATCACAATCCATGGCAAACCAAATTACAAGTATCGTGTCACTCAGAATTCACTACGATGCAAGCTAAAACAATGAAAAATGGATATGAATCATAAAATTTCTTTATGAATATACTGAATCAAACATATCAAATTATTGTAAACCTCAAAGATATATATAGATGTGCTAGATATAAATGAAATGAACATACTTGAAAAAAATTTAAATCTAGCATACACAATTGTTATAAATCATAGAGGTTTATTGCTAGAAATAAAGAAAAAAACATTATAAAGATCAAGAAAGCAAAAGATTAAGAAAAAAGTAGGCACCAAGTTTTGAGAATAGGTAGGGTACTGAGGATGTGAACAATTATAATTTGAGGATGAAAAAATAAGCATTCTTTCATCCAAATCAAAAAAAAAATTAAAAATTAAAACATGTGTGTGTGTGTATATATATATATATAATCATTTTTGGTCAGTGTGAACCAGTGTCCAAAACTAATAAGCCATGTCCTTCCCAATCCTCATAAATAAATAAAATAATTAATAATTAATAATTAAATATCTCATAGGTATCATTAAGGACCTACAATGTGAGGTAGGTACTAGGTACTCATTTACATTACCTTACCTGGTATTTACTCTCTTCACCTATAAAATCAGGAAAAAAAAAAACCAAGGCATCACAAGCATGTTGGCCTTTACCAATATATAAAATGTTATGCATCTACCTACTGTGTTCACACTCTCAACACCCAAAAAAATCCGTTTCAATCTAAACAGTCTAAACACTTTCACCAAAAAAACCAGTTCACCGAATGTGAAACTGGTTTCAATAAGGTAAAACTTCCAAAAGTTGGATCAAATGCGATAATAGTCTGTGCCCCAGGGCCCAACAAAGATTGAGTAAATAAATAAATAAATAAATAAAGGAAAAATACTTGGCAAGGGAAAACAAGAGAAGAAAAAAAAAAAAAAAAAAAGAACAACACCCAAAAAAAAAAAAAAAAATACACAAAAAAAAAAAAAACAACAAAAACAAAAAAAAAAAACAAAAAAAAAAAAAAAAAAAAAAAAAAAAAAATTGGAAAAGAAAAAAAAAAAAAAAAAAAAAAAAAAAAAAAAAGGTCAAAGTCCAAATAAAAGATAATAGATACCCGAATGC
>Ga0116227_10009519_pt1 | contig 17588 bp, 16 predicted proteins | sample S1TSphgellanicum_FD_89693 | JGI IMG/M metagenome (GOLD analysis project Ga0116227, IMG submission 89693) | Host-associated microbial communities from peat moss isolated from Minnesota, USA - S1T2_Fb - Sphagnum magellanicum MG | ecosystem: Host-associated > Plants > Peat moss > Unclassified... | reverse complement strand
GATCGAGAACTCCGAGCTCTTGAGCGCCGGGGTGAACCTGCTCGGCAAGGATGGGGTCACGGTGACCTTGAAGTACACCGCCGAGGCGGCCTCCGGTTACTTGAGCCAGGGCGGCAGCTTGCGGGTACGATGGGCGTTCTGAACTACGCGCTGTCATCAATGCAGAGTGGTTGATTTGAGGCCCCGCTGATCGTAAAGGATCTGCGGGGCCTTTTCCTTTTGAGGAAGAACTTAGGATCAAAAGATGAGCAATGCGACTGCGTCCAATCTGCATCAGCGTTGGGCGGGGCTAAAAGCGCCGCTGCGCCCCAATGCGGAAGTCGTCTGCGCGCTGCGCGCGGCAACCGAACACCGCGACGCGCGGGTCTTATTGCTCGGTGTGACGCCGGAGCTTGCATGCATCGGCAAGACCACGGTCGCTGTGGACATGAGCGAAGCGATGATTGCGGCGGCCTGGCCGGGCGATACGGATTCGCGCCGTGCGGTACACGGCAATTGGCTGCAGATGCCTCTGCGGCAGCGCGAATTTACCGCGGTGATCGGCGATGGCAGCTTCGCGTTCCTGCCGCTTACCGCGTATGCACGGCTGTTCGAACAGCTTAGGCCCTTGATGTTGCCCGGTGCACGGCTCGCGATGCGATTCTACGAGACCCCCGAAGGTTGCGAGACGATCGCCGAACTGTGCGCAGCGGTCTTGGCCGGCAACGGCGCGGGCTTTCATGCCTTCAAATGGCGTCTCGCAATGGCGATAGCCGCGGAGACGCAGAACGCGAGTATCCCCGTGGTGCTAATCCATCGGGTGTTCGAGCGCGAGTTCGTGGATCGCGCGGCGCTCAGCGCAGCCTCCGGCTGGAGCGTCGAGCAGATCGCGGAGATCGACAACTATGCCGGGCAGGACACCGTTTTCAGCTTTCCGACCCGCCGCGAAATGTTGACTGAGCTGAAGGACAATGTATCAACGCCGCTCTTCGTGGTGTCCGGCAGTTATGAACTGGCGGAGCGTTGTCCGATTCTGCTGGCGGAGTTCTCGGCATGAGCGCCATGGCCGCCGAACTGGCCGCGCTCTTGGGTCAACTGCAGGCGACTGAACGGCTGGCGCCCGACGCACTGGCGGCGCTGCAACTGCACCGGTTCGACCTCTTGACCGCTCACTTGGAAACGCATTCCGGCCAATTTCGCGCGCGACTTCGCGATGCGGGTCTGACTCGCGCCGAATTGCTCGCGCCGGGGGGATTGCAGAGGCTGCCGCTCTTGTCGCGGCGCACGTTGCAGAACGCGAAAGCGGTGTTTTGCGAAACCCTGCCCGCGGGTCACAGACCGATCTACCAGACTGAAACCTCCGGCTCGACGGGCGAGCCGGTGGTGGTGCGCCGCACCGGACTCAACGGCATGGACTGGATGGCCGGCACGTTGCGCGATCATCTGTGGCACAAGCGGGATTTGCTTCAGCCGTTTTGCGCGATCCGCGCGAATTTCACCGAGGTGGTGCTGTGCAAGGACTGGGGTCCGCCCGTGAATATGCTGTTCAAGACGGGTCCATTGCTCGGCATTCCGGTGCCGACCGACATCGACCGGCAGATCGAACTCATCCGCGAATTCAAACCGCGGATCCTGTTGATTTATCCGAGCACTTTGACAGCCCTCATGAACCGGGGAATCGACCTGCCGAGCGTGCGCGAGATCCTGACGATCGGCGAAACCCTTTCTGAGCAATTACGCGACGACGCCGGCAGACGATTCGGCGTCATCACCGACGTCTATTCGTCGCAGGAATTGGGGACGATTGCCATCCAATGCCCGGATGCACCGCTCTATCATGTCATGGCAGAGAACCTGATGGTGGAGGTCTTGAACGACGATGGAACGGCGTGCGAGACAGGCGAGACGGGACGCGTAGTCGTCACCGATCTTCGCAACTTCGCCACGCCCCTCGTACGCTATGACGTCGGCGATGTCGCGCAGGTGGGCGCACTCTGTTCGTGCGGCCGTGGATTGCCTACCCTAAACCGTATCTTTGGCCGCGAACGCAATCTCGTCTTGATGCCGGATGGGACGCGTCATTGGCCGCTCGTCGGCTTCTGCTACTTTCGCCAGATTGCGCCGGTCATGCAGTACCAGTTCATCCAGGACGGCCGCGACACCATTGAGCTTCGTCTGGTCACGGAGCGGCCGTTGACCACGCACGAAGAAGCCGGGTTGGCGGCGCGCGTCCAGAAGACTCTGGGGTTTGCGTTCGATGTGCACTTCACCTATTTCGAGAAACGCATCCCGGCGGGCCCGAATGGAAAGTTTGAGGAATTCGTCTGCAGAATTGCCGCTTGAAGCCTCATTGACTTTGAACGAGTGAGCTCTTGCGAAAGTTGGGACTCACCACCAACGGCGGAAAGCATATGAAGGCGCGCAACTTCGGATAAAAGAGGTTCGTGACGACGTCGATACTCCGATTGTCAACCGTAAAACGTGGCCCCCCGATCAGCAGTTTAAAGGGCCGCAGCGGCAGACAGTTGCCGAGCAGCTTGCGCGCACCGCGTGGCGAAACCGAGTAGGCCATGAGGCCGAAGGCACACACCAGGGGCTGCGCTGCGACCTCGAAATCCAGCTCTTGAAAGTGACTCAATCGGCCGCGCAACGCCTCTTGATTGCACGCCACGATGCCCTGGGAGACGCCGGGCAGAAAATCTACCACCATCACGGTGTCAAAATTCCACCCCCAGAGCACGATATCCCAGTCACTGGGCAGCCCGTTGAGCACTGCGGTGCTACGCCGCCCGAAGTGCTGATTCAAGAAGGTGTCATCCTCGAATACGGTCAGTGGCGCATCATTGCGCAACGCCATCTCCCACAGGTGCATGTGAGACAATGCGCAACCCAGGTCGCCATCGCTATACGCGAGCTGCGGGTCGATCACTCGCTGCGACACGAGTGTGTCCCGATCGAGTGCGTCGCCATTGACTGCTGGAAATCGTTGCACGTTCGGCAGGAATGCGTTGTCGGCTCTGAACCGGGCGAGGCGGTCGGTGCTGCGATCCATGTTGATCAGGTAAGAATCCATAAATCCCTCGCGTAGGTGTTCAGTGGTTCCCGCAATCGACGCTCTCGAGCAACAGTGTCGGCCAGATACGCGCCCAAACACCCTCATGTCCCAAGCCCGGCACGATCTCGGTTCGCACACACGCGCCGCCCACCGCCGCCGCGAAGTGCTGCGCGATCGACGGCGGCACGACGGTATCGTCACCACCGCTGAAGTGAACTTGCGGGATGTGCGCGACGCTGCGCGCTTCGCTCATGGGATTCAGTGACTCGGGCATGGGTGAGACGTGATGCAGCCGCATGACTTCATCGAGATCGAGATTCCCCGCGACGGTGCGAATCGAGGCGACATCGCCGCGGTGCGCCGCCACCAGGATCGCCAGCGCGCCGCCGCCCGAGTAGCCGATCAGGTGCAGCGGCTGTCCCGGCGCTCGTGCTGAATATTGGCTGGTGGCGCCATTGAGGGCGGCGACTACCTCCGGGGCGTAACGTTTGCCGGTCCAGTAAGCGACGTCACAGTGCGGATCGCTCGCGGTGAATTGACAGGGCCGTGCCAGGTACACCACGTTGGCGGCCGTGTCCTGTGCCGCGAGCTGCAGCGCCACTGCGTGCCGCGGCGTCGGATCGAGCGAGGGCGTGCTTTTCGAAACCCAAGCGCGGCCGTCGCCTTCGATATAGATATCAATCGGTGCGTGCGGATCGCGGATGCGGCCGAAACTCGTGAGGTCAAAGGAATCGGTGTGGATCAACTCGCGCGTCAGGCCGACCGATTGCGCGAGCCGCTGTGCATGGGCGTTTGCACCCTGCACCATGCAGCCACCCTGCAGTGACGAACACAGCAGCGACGCGCCGACCCAGCACCAGCAGCCAAACCCGCGCCGCTGGCTCATCAAGCGCTGCTGGCTCATCAAGCGCGGCAGGCTCATCAACTGCGGCAGACTCTTTTTCAAGCGAGCGTCTTCTGCTCAACCTACGGACTTCAACTTGGTCAGCTCCGCCGCGAGCGACGCCATGACCCCCGACCAATCCCGCGGCGAATGCTGACGGAACAACCTCGCGCTCGGATACCAAGGACTATCGGCGCGCTCCAACAGCCAGCGCCAGTCGTGCACGAAGGACAGCATGACCCACACCGGGCGCCCCAGCGCCCCGGCCAGATGGACGGGGGATGAGTCCACGGAGATCAGCAGGTCGGCGAGGCTCAGGATCGCCGCCGTGTCCTCGAAATCCTTGGTTTCGTCGGCGATCGGAACGATGTGCATGCCGGGCGGCGCTTGATGCGCCTGCGCCGCCTTGTCGCCTTTCTGCAGCGACAAAAACGTGATGCCCGGGGTGGCGAGCGGCGCGAGATCGGAGAGCGACATGGAGCGCGCGGCATCGTTGAAATGGGTCGGCCTGCCGGACCAGAACAGTGCCACGCGCGGGCCGCGGTAGGGCGCCAGCCGCGCGCGCCAGTGTTCGACGCGCGCCGGATCCGCCGTCAAATACGGAATCTTGCCCGGCAGATCGTCAAGCTGCAGATTCATGGCCATCGGCAGGCTCATCATTTCGCAGTGAAAATCGAACGGCGGCGGCAGCGCCCCGCGCGGCAAGATGTCGTCGTAGCCGCCGGCGCGCTGGGCAAAGGGCAGCTGCTCGGCGTTGATCTGCAATATCACACGCGCACCGCTGCGTTCGCGCGCCCAGGGAACCATTCTCAAGAATTGAAAGGTGTCGCCGAAGCCTTGTTCGTCGTGGATGAGCAGCGTCTTGCCGCGTATCGGCTGGCCGTCCCAGCGCGGCCGCTGGACCTTGCGCTCGATGCGCACGGTGTGCGGCATGCTGTAGCGATAGCGATACTCGCGCCACCCGCGCGTGAAATCGCCCTGCAGCAGGAGCGTCTCAGCCAACTCGAACCGACTGGCCAGATTGCCAGGTTCGGTCTGGACCAGCATTTCCTGGATGCGGCGAGTCTCGGCAATGCGTCCTTGACGGCGTAGGAGCGGCACGAGCAGACGCCACACCGGCAACGGCGCCGTGCCTGATGCCACGTGCGGGCGGATGAGGGCCTCCGCCTCGGCGAAGCGATGCTCGTTGCTCAAGGCCACGACCTGGTGCTCCAGGGCCACGAACGCCGGCGTCATGTGCCTTCGGCTTCGAGGGCCGCAAGCAGCGGCCCGAGAAAGGGTGCGTAGCGCCGCCAGCGGCCCTTCGAGCTGGTGTAGATCGGCTGGCGCACCTGCGACAGGCTTGCGGTGCGGATGACCCGTTTGGTCTCATGGAAGCGCAGGCAGTTCTCGTCCCAGGGCAGCCCGAGCCAATCGGTCAAGCGCCGCGCTTGACCCGGAAGATCATCCACCACGGCCTCGTAGTCGACATCGATGAAACGATCCGGTGGCAGCAGGGCGCGCCAATGCGCGGTGAGTTCTTCATACGCTCGGTGAAAGCTGCCGAGCTCCGCCAGGTCGTAGGAGAAGAGCTGTTCGGCGGCGAATAATTTGGTGTAGCACGAGAGGCAGGTGTCGGCCGCATCGCGCCGGCAATGAATGATGCGCGCGTTCGGCAGCATCAAGTGGATCAGACCGGCATACAGAAAATTGGCCGGCATCTTGTCCACCAAATACGAGCGCGTGGCGAGCGGCGCAGTCCGCTCAAGGTACTGCCGCCCGAGCGCCGCCAATTGTTCGCGCGCGAGCAGCGGAATCGCGTCCGGGTAGAGGCCCACCGAGTCGACGACCAGGCGCATCGCCGGCAGTTCGCCCGCGCCGTCGACGAGCGGATGCGAGGCCAGTATCTGTTCCACCAGGGTGGTGCCGGAGCGCGGCATGCCGATCACGAACAGCGGCATCGACGAGGGATCGCCGCCTCCTCGTAAGCGTTCCAGCAGCGAGCCGGAAAATGTCTCGGCGATGCGAGCCATCCACGCGGCCGTGGCCGCCGCATCGTACTGAAACGTGGCGCGCTTCATCCGATTGCCGATACCTAAGTGCTCGAACGCGCGTGCGGAATCGCCCGTATCGAGATAGGCCTTGCCGAGCGCGAAGTGCGCGGTGGTCCGATCGACCAGCGGGTTCGCGGTTTCCACCCGCAGATAGTTTTCCAGGCGCGCGATATCCGGGTCGGACGCCTCGTAGCGCTTGAGCTCCACCCTGCCGAATACGGCTTTGACCGAGAGCGGAAACGCCTGTGCGGCGCGATCGAACTCGGCCTGCGCTTCCTCCGGGCGCCCGGCCTCCATGAATACGGCGGCACGGCTCAGCATAGCCTCTTCCGCCGCGACTCCGGGCAACGTGATCGCCTTCTCGAACTCCGCGAGCGCTTCCTCTTCGAAGCCCAACGACTGACACACCTGGGCGAGTACGTTATGCGACTCGGCGCTATGCGGCGCCAGCGACACGGCGCGGCGCGCGGTCTCCAACGCCTCATCCAAGAGATCCAACTGCTTCAGCGTGCGCGCGCGCGCGCTCAAAGCCCCGGGATGCAGCGGCGCAAAGGCCGCCAGCGCGTTCAACCAACGCAACGCTTCCGTAGGGCGCAACCGGGTGATTTCGATACCCGCCAAATTCAGATAGGCATCCGCGAGCTGCGGATTGATCTCGATGGCGTGGCGCGCAGCCGCGGCCGCGGCGTCGCACTCGCCGTTATCGTTGAGCAAACTGGCCAGGTTACTGTAGCCCTCGGCATAGTCGGGGCGCAGCGCGATGGCTCTCTCATAGTGCGTGCGCGCGCGTTTGAGGTCATTCAGGCGCTTGTAGGTATTGCCGAGATTATTGTGCGCTTCCGGCGACTCGGACTGCAGAGCGACCACTCGCTCCAAGGCGACACGGCTGTCTTCGAACTTACCGGCCTCTTGCTGCAGAATACCCAGATTGTTCCAAGCCGTGGCCAGATGGGGATCGAGTGCCACGGCACGCTGCCCGGCTTCCTCACCTTCCGCGAGCAAGCCCTTCTGCCGGCACATTTCGGCCAAATTGCTGTAATAGGTGGCCGGTGCGCGCGGCGCCTTGCAGGCTTGACGCAGATTGGCGATCGCCAGATCCAGGTTGCCGTGCGTATGCGCCATCAAACCGAGCAGATGCAGGGCGTCGGCCTGACCCGGCCACACCGCGAGCACGCGCTGGCACAGCTGTTCCGACTGGTCGGGCTGTCCCGCACTCCAATGCGCATGGGCGAGCTTGAGTGCCTGCGCAATATCGAGCGGCGGTACGGGATCGGCGGCGGTAGTCATAGGCAACTCAGGGGGAGTCAAGGCGGTGATGCAAGGCGGACGCGCACCTCCGAGGTTCGTGAGGCGGGGCCGTTCGAGTGCGAGCTTACGCTCTTAGTGGGACCAGGGTACGCGCAACCGCCCCGTCTGGTAGGAACCCGTTGGCGGTTTACGCCGCAGCTGACCTAAATGGCTGATCCCACCGCTTACGCAGTCCAGTCGACCGAATAGCACAGCCCTTAGGCCGCCGCGGGGGCGGATTCGATGTCTTCCGGCTTGATTTGCGTGGATTTGCGCAGCACCAAAACGTAGTAACAAACGTAGTAGCCGATCACCACATACAGTAATCCCACGGTCAGCGGGCTACGGACCATCGAGGCCCCGGAAAATCCGTAGCCCGGGTCCATGGCGCCGCCGGCTCCTGGGCCACCGGACGCCGTCAACCCATGTGCGCCGCCGTAAATCTGGATGAAGCGGTACACAATTCGCCCGAAAAACAGCACTGTAACCGCGATGCCGGTGTAGGTATGCGGCACGTAGTGCAGACGTCCGTCGTACATCAGGAACCGGGTGCGTTCCGCTCCCCACACGGCGAGTGCCGCGCCGACCGCGATTCCCGCAATTTCCGCGCCGAGAAATGCCGCGGAGCGCAGCGCGGTCGGCAGCAGCGCACAGCCGATCACCGCGAACAGCACGATGCGAATTTTCATGCGCGCCGGCTGCAGCACCTGGCGCCCAAAGTTTCGGCGCAATCGCCGATAGAGAATGAACATCACGAAAGCGGCGAGCAGAAACGGTCCAAATTGCGAAAAATCCGTCGGCATGTGGGCAATACTACCGCACGGATGGAAAATATAAACTCAAGCGAGACCGCGCGCGGCGGGCTCACTCGCGGCGTCGGCGTCTGGGCAGCGACCGCCGTCAACGTCGCCAACATGATCGGTGCCGGGGTGTTCCTCAAGACCCGGGTCATGACCTGCAATGTCGGCAGCGCCAAAACGGTGCTCATGGTCTGGCTCGCCGCGGGCCTGCTGTCGCTGGCCGGTACGTTTTCGTATTCGGAGATCGCGGCGATGATGCCGGAGGCGGGCGGCGAGTATGTCTACCTGCGCCGCGCCTACGGTCGATTGGCCGGTTTCCTCTACGGCTGGATGGCATTCACCGTCGCGCGCTCGGGCTCGCAGGCCGCGCTCGCGGTCGGGCTTGCGATATTCATGAATGTGGCCACGGGCGGGCTCTTGGATCGCTGGCAGTTGGCGGTCACTCTCGAAGGCCACAGAATCGGAATCAACGGACTCGTGCTGGTGGCGCTCGCTGCCATCTGGACGGTGGCGCTCATCAATTGCGCATCGGTCGCAGCCGGCGGCCGCTTCGCGCTGTATCTGACGATTGCCAAGGTGGGCTTGGTGCTGGGTGTCGGCATTGGCGCATTCGGATTTGCCCACGGCGATTGGTCGCACCTCGCGGGATCCGGAATCGCCGGCACTTGCGAAGGCGTGGCCGGCAGCGCGAGAGGGGGGGTCGTGGGTTTCGGCGCGGCGATGCTCGGCGCGTTGTGGGCCTACGATGGCTGGCAAAACGTGGCCCCGCTCGCCGGCGAGATCCGCGACCCGCAGCGCAATCTGCCGCGCGCCTTCGTCGGCGGCACGCTGGCGGTCGCCGCTCTGTATCTGTTCGTCAACGTGGCGTATTTCTACGCGCTCACGCCGGCGGCGATCGCGAGCGTGCCGACGAGTTCGTCGGTGGCCACCGTGGTGCTGCAGCGCTTCTTGGGTCCGATCGCGGTCGCGCTGATGGCGGTGGCACTCATGGTGTCCTCGTTCGGCGCGCTGCACGCCAGCGTGCTCGCCAACTCACGCATCCCGTTCGCGATGGCGCGTGACGGATTATTTTTTCGCGGGTTGGCGCGGCTCTCGCCGCACTCGAACGTGCCTGCCCGGGCCATCGTGGCACAGGCCGCCTGGGCCAGTGTGCTGGCGGCGTCGGGCTCCTACGACTCGCTCACCGACTCGGTGATCTTCGCGTCCTGGCTGTTTTACGGGTTGACGACCGCGTCTTTGTACGTGTTCAGAAAAACGATGCCGGACGCGGTGCGCCCCTACCGCGCCTTCGGCTATCCCGTGGTACCGGCGATTTTCCTATTCGCGACGGCGGCGCTGCTGATCAACACCTTTGTGGCCGCGCCCCACGAAGCGCTGCTCGGCGTCGGCATTCTCGCCGCCGGACTGCCGTTTTATTGGTACTGGTCGCGTCGCCTATGATCGGCGGCCGTCAAATTCGGCGCTTCTCAATACCCGGCGTCTCAATGCGGCGCGCCCGGCAGATCGAACACCAGCACTTCGGCATCCTTCGCGCCGCCCAACGTGAGCTTGCTGCTGTCGGTCACCCGCAGCGCATCGCCCGCCTCGAGCGCGACGCCGTTCGCCGTCAGCGACCCGCGTGCCAGGTGCACATAGATCCGCCGCCCCGGCGCGACTTCGAGTTCCGCGCGCTCCTCGGCGGTGAAGAGCCCTGCATACACCCTGGCATCCTGGTGGATCAGCACGGATCCATCCGCCCGGTCCGGCGAGACGATGAGGCGCAGTCGGCCGCGCTTCTCCTCGGCCGCGAAACGCTTTTCCTCGTAGCTCGGTTTGATATTCCGCTCGGCCGGCTGGATCCAAATCTGCAGGAAATGCACCGCCTCGGTGGCGGATGGATTGAACTCACTATGCCGCACGCCGCTGCCCGCGCTCATGCGCTGCACATCTCCCGGCCTGATCGTCGAGCCGTTGCCCATCGAGTCTTTATGGGCTAGTTCCCCGTCGAGCACGTAGCTGATGATCTCCATATCTCGATGGCTATGGGTTCCAAACCCGGACCCCGCCTGCACTCGATCCTCGTTGATGACCCGCAAGGGGCCGAATTCCACATGGTCGGGATCGAAGTAGTCGGCGAATGAAAACGTATGAAAGGACTTGAGCCAACCGTGATCGGCGAATCCTCTTTCCTTGCTGCGTCTGATTGCGTTCATGCGAACCTCCTTAAGCAAGCATAATAGGGGCGCAGGCGGAAATTAAAAGGTACCTATTCGGGGCCATCTCGGGCGATATCCATCGCGCCGGTAGGAAGCGGACTACACCCTGATGCGAACCGCCCCGACTGCGCGATTGCGACCGCTGAATTAAGTTCCCCTTCCGCGGGCACTTTAGCACGCGAAGGGAGACTTCCATGTCGTTGGGTACAATCCTGCTGATCCTCCTCGTTCTGTTGCTGGTCGGCGCTCTGCCGACCTGGCCTTACAGCGGCGGTTGGGGTTATTACCCCAGCAGCGGCCTCGGGCTGGTGTTGATCGTGCTGCTGGTCTTGGTCGTCACCGGACGTTTATGACCGCCGCGACGCGGCGGCTGCTGGCGGGGCTTCCGCTCGCAGTATTCGCCAGTTGTATCGCCTCGGCGCCCGACGGCGCCGGCGGTTCGGTATTGGCTGCGGCGGATATCTATCCGACGAATTTCGACTACCTGGTGCTCGCCAGCATTGCCGATTCGCAGCAGCCGTTCACGATGGCGAGGCATTCCAGGGACACGCATCGGTAGTTACATCGGTGGCGTGGCGGGGTTGAGTGCGAGGCGGTCCAGGCGGCGCTCGTCGAGGAGTACGAAGATGCCGCTCGCGATCACGATACCGGCGCCTAGCACCAAGCCCACGGAGGGCGTGACCGACCAGAATATCCAGTCGATACCGAAGGCCCACACAATGGAGGTGTACTCGAAGGGCCCCACGACCGAGGGCGGCGCGCGCCGGAACGCGCTCGTGAGCCAGAGTTGACCGAGCGTTCCGGATAGGCCGACTCCGATGAGCCAACCCCAATCGCCGAGCTGAATCGGACGCCAGTCACCGATGGTGAGCAGGCCGCAGCCGATGCTCACCAATAAGAGATACCAAAACACCAGCGACATGCTGGAATTGCCCCGCCCGAGGCTGCGCAGCGTCAGTGCATTCAGGGAATAGGCCACGGTCGCCAGCGCGGCGGCAGCGGCCGCAATCATCGAAAAACCGCTGTCGCCCCAAGGCCGTAGAATGACCAGCACGCCGCCGAAGCCGACGGCGATCGCCAACCAGCGGTGGCCCGTCACGCGCTCGCCTTGGATCGGCACCGACAGGGCCGTCATCAACAGCGGTGCGGCCAAACACAGCGAATAGGTCTGCGCCATGCTGAGGCGATGAACCGCAAATACGAAGCTCCCCAACATGGTGATTCCGAGCACACCGCGCAACCCATGCATCGCCGGATTCTTCGGGCGCAGGTCCGCCCAGGCCCCCCGCCATGCGATCGGCAGCAACAAGAACAGCAAGGACGACACGGAGCGCAAGCAGCCGACTTGCAGCGGCCCATAATGCGACGACAGTCGTTTCATCAACGCGTCCATGATCGAGAAGACGAATACCGCCGCCACCATGTAGGCGATTCCTCGCGTGCGCTCGCCTGATCGCTCGCGAGCGACCGTGCTTGCAATGATCGCCTCTCCCCCCTCCGGTTGTTGGCCGATATTGTAAACCATGAGTCATTCGGTCGGCACTTGGCGCAACCCCTCGGATTGTGCCAATGTGCGCAGCCCACAAGCATGAGGTCAGTGAATGCACGCGAGTCCCCGTCCGGTATTTCCATTTTCCGCGATCGTCGGACAAGATGAAATGAAACTCGCGTTGGTGAGCTCGGCGGTCGATCCGAGCATCGGCGGCGTGCTCGTGTTCGGCGATCGGGGAACCGGAAAATCCACCGCGGTCCGGGCGCTTGCCGCGCTCTTGCCGCCGATGCGGGCGGTCATCGGCTGCCGCTACGGATGCGATCCGGATGCGCTCGACGCGCTCTGCGAGGAGTGCCGCGAGCGATCCGCCGCGGGTTCGCTCAAGAGCCGGCTCATCCCGGTACCCGTGGTCGATATGCCCTTGGGCGTCACCGAGGATCGCGTCGTCGGAGCGCTCGACTTGGAGCGCGCGCTGTCCGCCGGCGTCAAAGCCTTTGAACCGGGCCTGCTGGCGCGCGCCAATCGCGGCTTTCTATACATCGACGAGGTCAATCTGCTCGAGGACCATCTGGTCGACTTGCTGATCGACGTCGCGGCCTCGGGCGAAAACCTGGTCGAGCGCGAGGGCTTGAGCGTGCGGCATCCGTCGCGGTTCGTGTTGATCGGCAGCGGCAACCCGGAGGAGGGTGAATTGCGGCCGCAGTTGCTCGATCGCTTCGGCCTGTCGGTCGAGGTGAAAACGCCGACCGACTTGGACCAGCGCATCGAGGTCATCAAGCGCCGCGACGCCTTCGAGCGGGACAAAGCGGCGTTCATCGCGGAATGGAAAAAAAGCGATGACGCGCTGCGCAGGCGCATCGTCGCGGGCCGCAAACATCTGCCGCAGGTCGAGGTTCCTGATGCCGTATTGAAGAGCGCGGCGATGCTGTGCATGGCGCTCGGCACCGACGGGCTGCGCGCCGAACTCACCCTGATCCGCGCCGCGCGCGGTCTCGCGAGCTTCGAGCATGCGCCCCATGTCGAGGTCTCGCACCTGCGCCGCGTGGCGCCGCTCGCCTTGCGGCATCGGCTGAGGCGCGATCCTCTCGACGAATCGGGCTCCTCAGCACGGGTCGAACGGGCGGTAGTCGAGACCTTCGGCGCATGAGCGCAGCCGACGATGCGAGTCTCGCCGCATCCTTGTTCGCGGTCGATCCCTATGGCGCCGGCGGTGTGTGCGTGCGCTCGCCCGTCAGCCCCGCCCGCGACCAATGGCTGCACCTGCTGCGCGACCTATTGCCGACGGGAACGCCGCTGCGCCGAATTCCCTTCAACATCGCCGATGGACGGCTGCTCGGCGGTTTGGACTTGGTCGCGACGCTCAAAGCCAACCGGCCGATCGCCGAGAGCGGCGTACTCGCGATGGCTGATCGCGGCGTCGTGGTCGTGGCCATGGCCGAGCGATTGACGCCGCACACCGCCGCCTGTCTGAATCAGGCGCTCGACGCCGGCGAGATATCGATGTCGCGCGAGGGCGTGTCGACCCGCAGCGACGCGCGAGTGGGCATCGTGGCGCTCGATGAGGGCATGTCCGCCGATGAGTTCGTGCCGGCATCGCTGCGCGATCGAATGGCGTTCCTCCTGGATTTGACCGATATGGACATGCGAACCCTGATGGCGCCGCTGCATGACGCGGACGAGATCGCGCGCGCGCGCCGCGCGCTGCCGCAGGTCGACATGGATCCCGACGTGGTCAAGGCACTCTGTGCCGCTGCGCTCGCGCTTGGCGCCGGTTCGCCGCGCGTGTCGGTGCTCGCGCTGCGCGTGGCGAGAGCCTGCGCCGCGCTCGAGGGTCGCCGGCGGCTGACTCAGGAGGACGCGGCCGTCGCCGCGCGGTTGGTCCTCGCGCCGCGGGCCACCATTCTGCCGGCACCCGCGGCGGAGACTCCGCCCCAGGCGGAGCAGCAGCCTCCGCGTGAGTCAGAGACACCGCCTGAACCAAAGGGCGAATCGAAGCCTGAGACGGAGTCTGAGACGGCGCCTGAGGATTCGGGTCAATCCGACCAGACAGACGCTGAAGACTCACCGCAGAACGACGCCGACCAGTCAAATCTGCAAGTTGAGATCGACGCGCAACAACTCGAAGATATGGTGCTCGCGGCGGCCACGGCGGCAATACCCGATGGGTTGCTCAATCAGCTGCGGGCGAACGCGGACAATCGGCGATCGGCATCCGGCGGTCAAGGTCGGGTCGGAGCCTTGCGCAATGCCGGCGGCCGCGGCCGGCCCGCCGGCGTCCGCAGCGGCATGCCCGGGTCCGCACGGCTCAGCGTCATCGAAACCCTGCGCGCGGCGGCTCCCTGGCAACGGCTGCGCGGCCGGGGGCGCGAAGGCGATGCACGGATCCGCGTCAGCGCCGAAGATTTTCGCGTAACGCGTTACAAGCAGCGCGCGCGCACGTTGACCATCTTCGCCGTGGATGCGTCCGGTTCATCGGCCTTGAACCGGCTCGCGGAAGCCAAGGGGGCGGTCGAATTGCTGCTGGCGGATTGCTACATCCGCCGCGATCAAGTCGCGGTGATCGGGTTTCGGGGCCGCACCGCGGAATTGCTGCTGCCGCCGACTCGTTCGCTGGTGCGGGCGAAGCGCAGCCTCGCGAGTCTGCCCGGCGGCGGGGCGACGCCGCTCGCCGCGGCGATCGAGGCCGCGGGATTGCTCGCTCTGCAGGCCCAGCGTCGCGGCGAGACCCCGACCTTGGTGATGCTGACGGATGGACGCGCGAACGTCGCCCGCAACGGCACGACCGGACGTGAAGCCGGACAAGCCGACGCGCTCAAATCCGCGGCGTCCGTTCGGTCCACGAACATGACCACGTTGTTTGTCGACACGTCGGCGCGCCCGAACGACGTCGCGAAAGAACTCGCGCTGCGCATGGGTGCGCAATACATTCCGCTGCCCTTCGCCAACGCGCGGTCCCTGTCGAAGATCGTGAGCGCCGCGGCGCCCGGCTAGCCTTGACCGTGTGGTGTGGTGTGCCTGGTGAGTCAGCTGCGCGGCGCAGGGCCCGTTAGCTTCGCCGGGCCAATTAACTTCGCCGGGCCAGTAAGCTTCGCTGTGCCCGCCTAGCTGCGATGCGCCAGCGCTCTCGCAGGCTGCGCGCCCAATGCCCGTCGGCGCCCGTCCATCATTTTCAAGATCATCGGCGTCAGGATCAACTGCATGGCGAGTTCCATCTTGCCGCCGGGCGCGACGATGATGTTGGGCCGCGACATGAACGAGTCATGAATCATCGAGAGCAAGTAGGGGAAATCGATCCCCTTGGGATTCGCGAAGCGGATCACCACGAAGCTTTCGTCGGCCGCCGGAATATAGCGCGCGGTAAAGGGATTCGATGTATCGACCGTGGGCACGCGCTGAAAATTGATGTGCGTCTGCGAGAACTGCGGGCAGATGTAATTCACATAATCCGGCATGCGACGCAGGATGGTATCGACCACCGCCTCCGTGGAATAGCCGCGGGTGCCCTTGTCCCGGTGCAGTTTTTGAATCCATTCCAGGTTGATGATGGGCACGACACCGATGGTGAGGTCCGCGTGCTGCGCGACATTCACCTCGTTGGTGACCACCGCACCATGCAGGCCCTCATAGAACAAGAGGTCCGTGTCGCCCGGAATGTCCTGCCACTCGGTGAAGGTCCCCGGTTCCTGTTTGTAGGGCGCCGCTTCCTTGTCGTCGTGCAGATAGCGGCGGATCTTGCCGCGGCCGGTCTCGCCATAGCCTCGGAACAAACCCTCCAGTTCCTTGAACAGATTGTTTTCCGGACCGAAGTGACTGAAATGGTTGTCGCCCTGGGCGGCCGCTTCCGCGAGCTTCACCTTCATTTGCGCGCGATCGTAGCGATGAAACGAGTCTCCCTCCACCAGCACAGCATTGATGCCTTCGCGGCGGAAGATCCAGTTGAACGTACGCGTAACGGAGGTCGTGCCCGCTCCGGAGGAGCCGGTGACCGCGATGATGGGATGCTTGGCTGACATGGTGGCTTTGTTTGAGAACCCTAGAGTTATGATTGGATGAACAGCGAACGTTCTTTGAACAGCGGAGAGCTATAGATGCGATCGAGCCCCTGATCGTGCTCGGCGTGATATCTCTCGATGCGTTCGACCTCGGCTTTGCACCCCAGGATGAGCGGCACGCGCTGATGCAGCCCGGTGGGAACCAGATCCAATATCCGGCTCCGTCCCGCGGAGGCGCCGCCGCCGGCCTGCTCGATCAGCATCGCCATGGGATTGGCTTCGTAGAGCAGCCGCAGCCGGCCCGGCTTGCTCAAGTCCTTCGTGTCCTTCGGATACATGAACAGGCCGCCGCGAATGAGGATTCGATGCACTTCGGCGACCAGCGAGGCAATCCAGCGCATGTTGAAGTCCTTCGCCCTGGGACCCCCGTGACCCGCCAGGCATTCGGTGACATAACGCTTGACCGGCGGCTCCCAGAATCGCTCGTTGGAGGCATTGATCGCAAACTCGCTGGTTTCCTCCGGGATGGTCATGTTCGGGTGGGTCAGAATGAATTCGCCGAAGCCGCGATCCAGGGTGAACCCGTGGACGCCGCGGCCGACGGTCAACACCAACATGGTGGTGGAACCATAAATCGCATACCCGGCACACAACTGCTCGGATCCGGGCTGCAGGAAATCCTCAGCCGTCGGCGGCTGCATGCCGCGCGGGGCTTTCAGCACCGAGAAGATGCTGCCGACCGGCGCATTGATATCGATGTTGCTCGAACCATCCAACGGATCGAACACCAACAGATACTTGCCGAGCGGGTATTCCGCCGGGATTTGATAGGGCTCTTCGAGCTCTTCGGACACCATGCCGGCGAGGTGACCGCCGTACTCGCTGGTGCGCAGAAATATGTCATTCGAAATGACATCCAATTTCATCTGCGTTTCGCCCTGCACGTTGACCATTTGAGCCGATCCATGGGCGCCGGCGAGGGCGCCGCGGCCGACGATGAAGCTGATGCGCTTGCACGCCAGTCGCACGTAGTTGAGCAACGCCGTGAAGTCGCCGGTCGCCTCAGGAAAGCGCCGTTGCTCCTCGATCATGAATTCGGTAATCGTCTTTTCGCGAGTGCTCATCGTCGATCCCCCGGAGGTCGCCCTGCTATTCCTATACTCGTATTCCATCGAGTTGCCGATCTATATCACGTATTCCGAGCACTGTGGAGCCGATCAGCTCCGCGGCGCGCGGCGGCAGCGGCCGCTCGTGGGTGCCCAGGGACGGTAGCACCAGATCGGCCGCCGAAAAATCTTCGGAGCGCGTCCAGTAGCTCGGCGTCACCACGGTAAAGAGGCCGGCGGCCTTGGCGGCCATGAGTCCGTTCGAGGAATCCTCGATCGCCACGCAATCCTCAGCTTGGGTCCCCAATTGGCGCAGCACGAATTCGTAGATGTCGGGCGCCGGCTTCTTGCGGTCAACTTGATCGCCGGCGCCGATCGCCGCAAAGCGGAGCAGGGCGTCGGGACCTAAATTGGCGCGCAGCAACGCCTCGATGTTGGCCAACGTGGTGGTCGAGGCGATGGCCAATTTCACACCCGCCTGGGTCGCTTCTTCGATGAGGCGCAGCGCGCCGTCGCGCAGCGGCACCTTCCCATCCAGAATCATCGCCGTGTAAATGTCGGTCTTGGTCTTGTGGATGGCGGGGATGCGCAGGGTGAGTTCGCGCTGATCGGCCGGCGCCAGCGGCAGCGAATCGATATAAACACCGATCCGCTCCTTGCCGCCGGTGGTCAGCAGCAAATGCGCATATTTCGGCTTGCTCCAATTCCAATCGAGGCCATGCCGCTCGAACGCGATATTGAACGCCGAGCGATGCACTTCCTCGGT
>Ga0116227_10009518_pt1 | contig 17590 bp, 14 predicted proteins | sample S1TSphgellanicum_FD_89693 | JGI IMG/M metagenome (GOLD analysis project Ga0116227, IMG submission 89693) | Host-associated microbial communities from peat moss isolated from Minnesota, USA - S1T2_Fb - Sphagnum magellanicum MG | ecosystem: Host-associated > Plants > Peat moss > Unclassified... | reverse complement strand
TGCCTGGTATGCTACGCTCATCAGCGCCTTCCTGAAGCCCCGGTAACCATTTCCAAATTTAATGTGCTTTGCAACTCAGCTGCAACAAGAGAATCTGAATATTGCATAAATTTCAACCTTGTTAACGTCTCATCCCCATGCTTTTACCCAAACATAAGTGGAAACACATTATTATAACACACTGAGCACCCACCATAACCACAACAAATCGATCTGTTGTAGGCTCTGGTCCAACATGTAGGTGGAAAAAATCATCAAACGCATGATCAATGCTTGAAATGGGAATATATAGATAAAATATGTCACATTTAATTAATTCATTTACTAATGCCCTAAACCCAATTAACTAGAGATTTTTCAATAATTATTTTAATAATGTTAAAAAAACAAACCTAGTAAACAAACTTCACCCTTAGTAAACATTTGCACCATATAGTGAACCATTTTCACCAGTGAAGGTAAGGACAGTGAAATTTTGGTGAACTTAATTCACTTTTACAATTACATAGTGAAATAGCCTACTGAACTACACCACACTTTCCTAGTAGTGGTGCCACTATGGTTTCACTACATAACTATTGCTTGTCCACTATTTTGGACCTAGAGTGTTCAACTCATCTAAAATTAGTTGTCAACTATTTAACAATTCATGCTATTAAAATATTTATAGATTGTGCAATTCATTGAAAGTGTAAATGTAGGCTTTTAATTGGATTGGAATGGTGTATTAAAATGTTTATGAATATGTACATATAAATATCATTTCTTATACACTTCAAACTTTTTAAAACTATATTATTAAATGCTTCATTGATACAAACTGATTCCTTTATTGAATTAAGTAATTAAAATAATTAAATTTAAAATAATGTAATAAATATTATAGACCTATTTTTTGTGATTGATGCTCAATTTTTGTGTTAATAATATTTTATTACGTTGGGATTCACAAGATTATGTTGGTATCCATACATATCAAACCATAGAATTTCATGAAAGGTGAAAGTTTATTTTTGAATTGAAATTAAAAGCAATGTATATATTTTATTAAACATTCAATAAAGGTGTACATATGAATATGTCTTCTAGTCAAATTCATGTTTATTATTTAATATTTTAGAATGAATTTATTTTTTATTAATTTTTTAAATTAGTAATTAATATGTAATATAATTAATTACCATTAATTAATTATGTCAACTAGATAATAAACCATTCATATGAATTCATTGATCAGATTTGATTAATTAGTATTTAATAAATTCAGATAATAAACATATAATTATATAATAACTAATTACTTAAAATCAGCAACTAATTAAATAAAAATAGTTAATTATTTCAAATAATTTTAAATAACAAACTTTGTTAATGTAGGTGAGTAATTATTGAATTTTATTTGAATTCAAATCGTCAATTATCAACATAATTAATTATCTAATATTTATTTTGATAATTAATTATCTGAATCAATCAACTAACTAATTATTTGAGCTATATTAATTAATTCATATAATCAATTTAGATAATTAATTATCATGTATTTAATTCAAATAATTAAATTCCAAATAATTATGTTAGATGATTATTTATAAATTTCCAATTAATTGCAAAATTAAAATTAAATAGAAAACATGTGGGAATTTTTTTTTGTAATTACAATTCAATTGCAACTAAAGTTCCACAAAAAGATTTAACCCATATGATTTGTCTTCAATATTTCATTTCACAAACTATATAAAGGAGGTGTGTCCTCTTACATTTTCACATTAAAATACATCTACCATGTTGGGATGAGCTGATAAAAGTTTAACCCTAAAGGTAAAACACATAACAAATTTAAAAACTTATGTGGCTATTATTTAGTTCACCTACTCTTCTAATATTCTACCTTCTTACCTACCTACTTGCCTACCTAAATAAGTAGGTCCTACTTTTCTACCTACCTAGATAGTAAGTAAGTAATTAAGTAAGTAGGTAGGTAAATGGTAGGTTGGAGCTATATCAACTTACCTACCTATGGCTATGTACTAACCTACCTAGGTACATATATATATTTGTTTCCAAAATTCATTTAATATGCCATGTGCAACTTTTGATTGTGCCATGTGTCATAATCCAATACCATTTAAAACGAACAATCATAATGGATGATGCATATCATTATTTCAAAAAAATTACGAAAAATCTTCATAATGCCACGTGTTAAATTTTGATGGATAGATGAAAAATAACTTCAGCCTGACATTATGATCATAATCATAAGGGAATTGCATAATAGTTGAAAAGGAGTTGTTGCAACAAAGTTGTTATTGAATTGTAATGAATTACATCATATATATGGTGACTTGCAATTTGTCCAATAGCACTCATAAAATATAAATATGATGATTTGCAAGGCCAATTACAAAACACCATTTTTTCCATAGTGTACTTATAATTATTTAACCTTCCTAATATTTGCCAACTTTCATATTTACCTACCTACTACAACCTACCCACCCACCCACCTATTTCCTATAACATACCTACCTATGTACCTCATAATCTTGTAGTGATGTGTTGAAATAAGGACGTGAAATAAAAATTTGACAAAAGTTGAACATATTTTGATGGTGTGGTCCATTGGTTAAGGATTTGTTTTATCACTTGGGAGGTCAAAAGTTCAATTTTTAATATTTGTAACATATATACATGCTTAGGGGGTTAAGGTAGTTAGGCTAAATTAAATAAATGAAATAGGTTATACTACGTTAGGTTAAGGTAGACATCACAAATTTACAAGTTTCATGGGTCCATTTCAAATTTGTGCCTAATCTATTATTTCATAGATTTGTATTGTTTAAACACAAATGTCATCCATTATTTAAACACAAAAATTGTGTGTAGAATTTCGTGTGTAAACAACACAAAAAATTATATACAACATCCATGTTTAAACAATACGAATAAGCATATGACATTCATGTCTAACCAATGCACACAACATCAATATTCAAACAACACAAATAGATGAATTACATCCGTGTCTATTCCACATGAACTTATAACAAAAAGATTTTATAGGACTATTATTATCAAATTGTGACCCATTAAGTTTGTGATGGGTGAAGTAGGTGAGATACTAGGTGAAGTAGGCTACCACCTACCTACTTGCCTTTTTACAACCTACCTACCTACCAATTTTTTTTTTTTTGATATTAAAAATTTAAATATATCATTTAAATATGGGCATAAATTTGACTAGTCAAATGTTCCACTATTCCTTGGTCAAAATGACTAGACAAATGGTCCTTATTCTATCAATAAAAAATACCACCCTAGTCACATTGGAAATTTTTAAATTAACTTTTCCAAAATGATATGGGAGTCTTTCTAACCCATGTCCAAATCTAGTCATTTTGACCAAAATGTCTAGTTTGAAAAACTAGAAATTTTAGTAATGTTACTTAGGTCTACCTCTAGCATAAGTGAGCTAGATTTAGGCCTAACAACTGACACATAGCATGGTCTAGGTATGCCTAAGTGCCACATGGCCTAAGTTTAAGGCTAACATAGGTACCACATAATGTGCCCTAAATCTAAACCTAGCCTTGGTGACATGTGGCATGGCCTAGGTGCCATCTAACTTAACCCTAGGCCTAGCTTAAATGTTGCATAGGTTATGTTAATTATTAAATAATAAAGTAGGTAGTAATTGGGAAATAGTACATAGATAGTGAGTTAGGTTGAAAGGTAGTAAGTTAAATTAATTATTATCTTATAGGTAGTATATAGTAGTTGTAATTAGAATTTTTGTCCCATATTATTTGTCTTCCATTTTAGTGTTCAAAAATATATATAAAGCGTAGTGCACTAATAACATTGAAAAAAAACATTAAAATTGCCATTTGGGATGAACTAATAAAAAAGGTTCAACTTTAAAAGTTAAACCCAAAATCATGAAATATAATTTTCTTAGATAGTTGCCTAGGTCTAAGCCTTATTTAAGTGCCATGTGGCTAGGTCTCAGTTTAGCCTAGGTGTAGTCAAAATGCTACATGGCCTAAACCTAGGTTTAATCTAAGTGCCAATTGGCCTAACCTAGGTCCCACATGGCCTAGGCTTAAATTAAGTGCCACGTGGCTTAACCTAGGCCTAGGTACCATGTGACCTAATGTAATATGGGTGCCACATAGCATATCCTAGGCCTAGGTGCCACATGGCATGCTATTACATGGCCTATTTTAGCATCAATGCCACATGGCTTAACCTATCTTAGGTACCACATGACTTATGTTAGCTTAAATGCCACATGACTTGACCTAACTTAGGTGCCACATTGGCTTAACCTAACCTAGGTGCTACATAAGTTATTGAGGGTGAACATAAATGCCACATGTCCATTGATGATTCAATTACATAATAAGGTAGGTAAGTAGGTAAATAGCCTAATTCAAGTCTAACGCACAATAGTTACAACAACAACCACCATATAACATATGATAATGGATGAACCCATATGATAGAACATGAAATATGTATGTCACCTATATTTGATTGTTAGTTGCAATTTATCATTTGTCACTATGAAAATGTTTATGTCTCCATTCAATTTATGCCATACTTGAATACATAATTTAAAAAACATTAGTGTAGTAATTAAAGCAAACAACAAATACGTTTCAAATTGATTGGTGAATATTATTATTTTTATACTTTTACCTTAGAAGTTTGATGCATTTTTATGGTAACATGAAAAAAGATGGAGGTTTACAAGTACTTTAGTGCACCATTAACTTGAAAATAGGAAAAATCTAATATTTCATCTACTTGTAACCTACTTTGTAACTTGTGATTTTTGCATGTATTTGAATGAATTTTACTTATACTTTAAACATGTGGTTGTTAAATACAATTGTAACAAATTCAAATAACATATTCATATTAAACATTGTCCTAAATAATATTTTGAAGTTCAATATATGAAAACCTACTGGATGCTTACTTCCCATTTATGCTACATGGAACATGATTGGTCTAATTTACCATACTTGGACCCCAAAATACAATGAAATTGGTGAAAAATCTAGATTTACACACAATAATGAATTACATAAAAGAAAATTGAACATCAGGCATTTGAAATGGCATATGTACACATGTGATTAAGATTTGCAAATTTATTCCAAACATCATTTGCAAGGCAAAGATTTGAAATTTTGAAAATGCAAATTGAAGTCATATACTCCAAGAAATTTTGAAATAAGAAAATTATGAAATTTATGAAAATTTTAAACTATTATTAAACATCTTCAAAACTAGTGGTTTTCACATCCTGGTAATCGATGTGTAGTCAAATGTGAAGGAGGGTGAATTATAATAGATCTACTAATGGCATATTTGATTCCTTAGAAATGGTATAATTTTGGGTGGCACTTAAGTTATTTATATTATTTTAGTACTATTAATGGTCATGTAAGTAGATTTTTGTGAATGTGTTGGAACTTGCAAACATAATTGAAAATCTTTAAGTGGCAAAAAACCAAGATTTTCAAATTTTTAAACCAATAAGAATTGATAAAAATCAATTTGAACAAGTAAAAATCATAATTAACTAATGAAAAAACTAGCTATTCATCGATTAACTAACTAATAAATCAATTACATGTAATAATAATTCGTCAATAATTTATAGTTACATAATTATATTTTTAAATTAATTAACTAAAATATTATTAGATAAATAAAAGTGAGTGTTCAATTTTTAATTTAATTATAACGATCTATTATCTAATTAATAAACATTAAATATGAGTAATGGATATTATAAATTATTAAATTAATTATTGTAGCCTAAGCTAGTTATTTTACTATCATTCAAAATATTGTTTTGTTTGTTACAACAATTTTAGAACTATTATAATAAAAATATAATTTAATAATAAGAATTAAATTAGATATGACAATTAATATTAAATTCTGCAACTACATATGCTAATTAATTAATTTCATGACTAGCTATGACAATACTTTTTATACTCCACTCATAAAATAAATACATCATTGTAAATTCATACACTTTAGAAAATGCATGATACACTTTGAATACACATATAGGGTTGCAACTTAGTTGACCACATTCGTAATTAATGGGACATAGATGGGTTTTCTTGAATGAAAACCATATTAAAAGTTGTCCAAATGGAAGAATGAAAAAAACATTAATGGCAAGTTAGTTGCAATGTAGTTGCAAGGACAACAAAATTCAAAAAATAATTGTAGAAATAACCAATGATAATCACAAACACATTCATTGTATTCACACATTGATTGGTTATAAAAATTCACTTTTTTTATAGTAACGTTTGCCTTGCATTTTAGGATTTCATTCCCTTTTTTGGTTTATAGGGTTTTAGGGTTCAATTTGTTTTTGGTTATTATTTTTAATTTTTTGTACCTTGTTTCTAGTTATTGCCATTTGTCTTTTGTGCATTCTTGCCATTTTTAAAAAAATTGTGCATTATTGGAATGCAACATTGCCTACCTCTTCTACATAATTGTTTCAATATATCATCTTTGTGTAGTAAAATGGAAGCAACCCAAATAGAAATTACATGTGTATGAAAGAACTAGATCAACTATTTTTGGAGTATTACCAAAGATGTAATAGTTTATTTTGAAAGAGCATTGAGAAGTTAGCTTCAAAGACATTTTGCAACTACCCTAGGTTTGGAATTTCCAACACTATTTCAAGGTGAGGTTAAACTACACAACCCCTTGTTTTTTGTTTCAAGTTACAACCTATTTTTTTAAAACTTAATTTTAAAGACATGGTTGTTATTTTATTATTTAAATTTGAGATTTCTTTTTGGTTGAAAATTAATGTCAAAGGTAAACGTTTTAGTTGTTTTCTATTTTTTTGCTACTCGATCATTCAATGGTTTTGGTTGTCACATAGCTTTTTTGTTTCACTTTATTAGAAAGTGATACTTCATAGTGATGACATCTAGAAATTTTACTAAGGCTCTAATGTATGCAAAAACTTTTGTACCTTTCAAACATTAGCCACAAAAGTATTTGTTACCAAATTTTGTAAAATTAAAATTAAAGTATCTATTGTTTTGATGGGTTTTAGGTATGTGCATATAATAATTCACCTTATCATATCAATCTAAATATCAATTGCATATATGTTAAACATTTATTTCTTCGTAAAATTGACATGTTGTCCTTTTTCCAGGTACAAAACGCAAAATGGGACACCAAAGAAGGTTGGAATGGGAACACATTGAGCTTCCTAAGTACAAGGGAAGATCCAAGAATAAACATTGAAAATGAAAATATTGTCAAAACAAGCAATGCAACTAGCACAATGCCAAAATGTGGCATTTACAACTACAAAACTAGTCATAAATGCCATTTGCGACTAGTTGTGACTACATGACTCTATAGTCCAAATGACGACTTTGTAAATGCCACTAGTCGCTAAGATGGTCATAGTCTTAACCACCATTGCGATTGCACCTACGACTATAAAATATTATTTATATAAATTATATTTGTGTATATGTATTTTTATTAAATGTTATATTATTGTATAAATAGTTTAAATATATTTTCTAATATTGATTTTACTAAATAATTATTCATTTAAATTTTATTATTTATATATCGTATACATATGGTTTCTACATTAATTGTATAATACACAAATCGTATAATCATATATACAATCATATAAAACATTATTATATTATACATACCATTGGTCAACGTAACAAACATATGTTTTTATCATACGGATGGTCAAAGTTGACTATAATCAACATGGTCAAACTGGTCAACATAGTGGGAACAAACATTGATCCTTGGATTTCCTTGAGTTGGTCCAAGGCCTTTGCCATCAACCTACCACATCACGTGTACCACAATGTTGTCACATAAATGCTTTTTATCATGTTCCAATGATTGAATGTATAAAAGTACAAAGTTTGAAATTTAATTTCTTTTCCAATATTTAATCAAATGAACATATGAATATGAATTAGTAAGTTAATTAATAGAATTGATATTTAGAAGAAAATAATTTACCAATTAATTTTATTATAGTCCAACCACTTAACATGACATTATAATTGTACCAATTTTTCATTATTTCAGTTTTTATAATTTTAAATTTATTAAAATATACATATTTAATACAATATATACACATACATATGCAATGTTATATGTATATAAATATTTACTGAATTATGTTGAAAATATATACATAATACAACAAATATATTTTAATAAAATTAAAATTTGTAATTTGTAATTTATATTTAATCATATTTTTCTAAAAGGTCATTATATATGTAAATTTAATATGTAAATTTATGAATCCTAAACCCATAGATAAATTTGGTATAACTTTGTTAAATTTGGTTTAAATAGCATAAAATTGTTTTAATTGTGTTGTTTTTTTTATTAAAATAAGATATTTAGATTAAACTTGGCTAGATTAAAGCTAAAGTTCATTAATTTTGTTTAATATTGGTTAAAGTAATATAAATGAAGTTAAAGTAGGTTATTTTGGCTAAAATAGGATCAATTTTTTTCTATTTTGATAAACTTAGTTAAAACTTGTTTAAATGAGAATATATTTTTTAAAACTAAATGATTTTGGATAAATTTGGTTAAACCTAAAAGAAATAAAGTTAAATTTGGTTATGCATTTGGCTAAATTTCGATATTGAAGTTAAATTTGGTTAAAATTGGTGAAATCAAGTTACATGAAATCACTTAGGCTAAACATGGTCAATTAAACTTGGCTAAATTTGAAATTTTTTGGCAAATAAGGTTTTTTAATTGATTTTGTTGGGACTAAGGCCAATTAGGCTAAATTGAGTTAATTAATCTAAACCTAGCTAAACTAAATTAAATTAGCTTACATATGTTAAAATATGTTACATTAAGTTAAAATGTAAAATTATTTATAATAAATTAGGTTATTTAAAATAAATTATATAGGCTATTTAGGGTGAACTAACTTTAAGTGGGTTAAATTAGGATTAGATTAAGTTAAAATAAATAAATTTAAATTATACTAGGTTTAATTTAATTCATACTAAAATAGGTTAAAATACATTAAATTATGAATTATTTAAAGGATATTAAATTAAGGTAAATTATGTTAAGTTATGCTTTTCATACAAATTTGACCATGTTGATATGTATTTTATTTTATTTTTTAACTTGTTGAAACAAAGGTCAAGTAATTACTTTAATATGGTTACATTAGTCGTGTAGTCATATTTGTAATCATAATTACCTTTGGTTGTAATCATAGTCATATTTGTAGTTGTAGAGTCATAATTATGACTATAGTCATCAGAATGATTACAACTCAAGTCCACTTGCAACTGCATGACTATTTTGAGCAATAGTCACAACATGTCCTATTCATAGTAACCACATTTTGGTGGATCACATCTCTCTTTTCTCCCTCATGTAACTTACTCTCCTCTCAAAATCCTCTATGTCTTTCTCCTTTTATTAATCCTCCTTCCATTGCATTAGTATTTTGATCTAGACTTAAATAAGAGTCTGCATGCTAGAAAGTTTACATGGTATTAGATCTAAGGAATTGAAAGCTATTAAGGATAAAGATTTATTGAGGTATAATTTGAATAGACTTGAAATTAATCCTGGTGCTACGAATCATGCATTACAAATTATATGGAAAAATAAAGATGCTCAAGCATGGTGCATGCTCATTGAAAACATTGAAGGAAAATTGGGGCAAATTGAAAGCTACTTATCAACATGTAGCTATACAAATCACATTATACACAAAGTTGATTGAAATTCACATGGTTGAAAATGAAAATGTGATTGAATTCTTGGATGAATTCCTTGATGTATTGTTGATGATGTTGTAATTGTCAATCTTGACATTCTAGAATCCCAATTGGTCATCCTTTTATTGAAAACACTCCCTTTTTCATGGCATGCCTTCATCACCACACAAGCAAATCAAATCAACATGAACTTGGCAACCTTAATTGGGAAAATTAGACAAGAAATAACATTATGGTTTCATCAATTCATGAAAAGGAAGGTTCAAAACCTATTGGTTTCTTTGCCAAAACATGCAGAAGATCATCCAAGTATTGTAAAAACAACAATACAAATCAAAGTGGAAAAAAATTCACATCAAACTCCAAGTCCAAATACAATCATAATGTGAGTTGTCACTATTGTGGAATAAAGGGGTACATTGTTCCGGATTGCAAGGATAAAGCACAAGATCATGCTAATGGGGTGTTCAAATCCCAAGCCAATGTTACAACTCAAAGTTCATCAACCTCAACTTCTTCATCTTCAATTGAAACAATTCAACTTTTCATGACAATTGTTGCAAAAGAAAACAACTATACATATACTTGGTATTTGGATACATGTGCAACTAAACATTTGACACCACAAAGAAATTGGTTTTTTGCATACAAACTTTTGAAGCCTTCCCTTTCTATGTTCATGGGGGATACTGGGAGCCAAGAAGCAATTGGTATGGGAACAATTTTCATTTGCCTCCATACATGCCACATTATTGAAGTTTCTAATGTGCTTCATGTCCTTCATCTTACCAAAAATCTTATGTCAATTTGCAAGGCAGCACAAGGAGCAAGCAATATGGAATTCTTTCATGATCATTGAATGGGGAAAATTACGAAAAAAGACAAAAGGATATTTTCCATTATAATCAAGTTGGGGTCTTTATGTCCCATTGGTGAGGGAATTTCCCCAACACTTGAGTCAACTCCATTGTTGGCCATAACATTGGTGTAAACATCATTAAGTGGCATTACTGTTTGGTTCACTCACACATTTGCACCGCATGCATGAAATCAATAAAACACATATGATCATCAAAATTCAACATAATTTCCAACACTTATTCCACAACTTCCCACTTTTTGAAAAATGTGTTGTTGGCAAACAACACAAAATTCCATTTTTTCAAGGCAATAATTCTCAAGCTAAAATTATACTCAAATTCATACATTCAAACATTTGTATTGGTCCCATGCAAATAAAATCTTTGAATGGATTTGTCTACTTTGCAACATTCATAGATGATTACTTTCGGTTCACTATTGTTTATTTCCTTAAGAGGAAATTTAATGTGATATCAATGTTTTAGTCTTATAAAGCCTTTGTTGAAACTCAAATAGGAAATAAAATAAAATGCTTGAGATTTGACAATGGAGGTGAATATACATCGAGTCATTTTATCAAAATTTGTGAAGACCACGGCGTCGCTAGACAATATATTATGCCATATACACTCAAACAAAATGGATGTCGAAGAATCGTACTATGGTTGAAGCTATTCATTACATGCTTACGACAACCAAATTACCACACACATTTTGGGCTAAGGCTATTACTACAGTTTATTACATTCAAAACCATTGTTACACTTGTTTTATTCTTGACAAAACACCATTTGAATTATGGGTAGGTGTGTAGTTTGATTTGTGTCATCTTTGTGTTTAATTTTTGGACGCCCTGCATATGAACATGTGCTAGATGATAAATGGCAAAAGCTTGATTCCAAAACACACAAATGCATTTTTGTTGGTTATGGGGAACAATATGGTGTTAAAGGCTACTATTTGTATGATCAAACCTCATGCCAATTCTTTATGAGCAAGACTGATATTTTTTATGAAAATGTTTTGTTTCCTGCTCAATTTGCAAAAAAATTCCAAACCCCCACCACCACCACACATTCATGTGTATGATGTTCCCTAGGAATGGCCTTCCCCTATACCACTTCAACATGCTCCTTTTGCTTTACCTCCAAACCCAATTTTTTTACCCACCTTACCAATACCATTCCATACCTCAAACACCACCTCCATTAATGGAACCTTTTCCTCCTCCTCATACTTAACAACTTCTAATGAACATTTTGACCTCCATGATGATCCATTTGACCAAATTATGCCTTCCATTCCAAGTCCTTCTAAGATATCTTCCTCCCTTCGATGTTCTATGCAAACTATAAAAAGAAAAACTACCAAATATAAAGATTACCTTGCAAACTTGGTGACCATTTATGATTTCCCAATTGATGAACCAACCATGATTCATGAAGCCTTTACTGGTTCAGAGGGGTAACATTGGAAGGAAACTATGGAGTCCAAATATGTTTCATTATTGAAAAATCAAACATGGAGATCAGAAATACTACCACCAAATTGGTCATGTGTTAGTTGCAAGTGGGTTTTGAAGAAGAAGTATCACCTTGATGGTACAATATTTCAATACAAGGCTCAGTTGGTTGCTCATGGGTTCAAACAAATCCAAGGAATTGATTATGGTGAAACATTTTCACTACTTGTCAAAATTAGATCATTAAAAATAATTATTGCACTTGCATGTGCACATAATTTTCATTTTCACCAAATGGACATGAAGACAACATTCCTAAATGGAACCTTCAATGAAGAAATTTACATGTCTTAGTCAAAAGGCTTTGTTCATGGGTCCAAATTCTTTAAGGTGTATCAAAATCTTATCATAACATCACCTTTTTTGTCTTTTTTACCTAGTCTTTTTTTACCATGTAATGTCACATTTATGGATAATTACGATGGAAGCTAAAATTTTAATGGTCTAAAATATAGTCCTTTTGAAGATTTTGACAACTTTTGACTCATTAAATTTTGTGGGGATCAAAATATAAGGTAAAAAAGGAATGTAGTAAGGACTAGGCCTTTTTTGTTCTGTGTGCTACACCTTAAAGGATTTTTGCCTTCATCCAAATCATCTAGAAAAGGTTTGTAGACTTTTATAAAAAAATTATGGGTTAAAATAATCATCACGAATGTGATATGAAATATTTGATTCTTATTTTTTGTAGACTAAGTTTAATTACAAAATGTGTTATTAATCCCAACATTTATATCAAACATGTTTCAACTCATTTTTCCCTTTTTGGGATTTTATATGGATGATTACATACTTGTGACTAATGATGAATAATACTTACATGACATCAAATATGATCTTTCCACTACATTTGAAATGATTGATATTAGACCCATTGAATTTTGTTTCAAAATTCAAATAAAGAAGAATGTTATAGACCATTCCATTCATTTGTCACAATACAAATATCTTACATATATTTGTAAACATTTTGGGATGATGGATTATGAACCTAGTGATACTCCTTTACCAACCAGACAAAAGCCCACAAAAGAAATGGGACCAAAAGACATGTGAAATAAACTTGATGAAGATTATGCCATATGTTAAAGTTGTTGGTTGCCTCATGTATGCAATGATAAATACTTGTCTAGATCTTGTTTTCCCAATAATGCAAGTTGTTCAATTTATGGCAAATCCTAGATTAACTCATTGGATAATAGTAAAACACATTTTTCATTACAAACAAGCCACCAAAGATATGGGAATCATATATGGTGGTGAGAGTTCACAACAAGATATATTAAAGATCCAAGGATGGACTAATTCTAATTGGGTTGGAGATCAAAACTCTCGCAAGTCTACATCCAGATACATATTTCTATTTGCAGGAGGTGCAATTTTGTGGCAATGCAAAAAGCAAACTATTGTTGCCTTTTCCTCAATAAAAGTAAAGTACATTGCACTTGCTTTAGCAGCAAAGGAAGTTGTATGGCTAACACAACTCATGAAGGACATTGGATTACCTTAATTGCAACCTATTCCATTCAAGTGTGACAATCAATCATGCATTGTGCTCTCAAAGACAACTAAGGACCATGATCACATTAAACACATTGACATCAAGTATCACAACTTGCGAGAGAAGGTTGTAAGCTTAGAGATCAAATTTAAATATTATCTTATAAAGTTAATGCTTATAGATGTCCTCACAAAAGCTCTTCCCAAATTGAAACATCAATTTTGTGTAGAAGGGATAGAATTAACGATTATACATTCTAAAGTATGATTATGTCTTCTTGCTAAATAAGGTATTATAGATAGAGATTTATTGGGGTATAACTCGAATGGACATACCATTTCATAATCCAGGGGTTGTGTCTGAAATTTTTAACTACATCTTCATTGTTTGGACATTTAATTCATAGCAAAAGCAAGTTGGAGTTTAACAAAGAGTAGGGAGAAGAAGCTTGATTCTTGAGGGAATCCAATGGCAAAAGGAGACAAAGGAGGAGTGGAGGACATTGAAGTTCCCAACCAGATTACTAAAGTCCTTTAATGTCAAAGATCTAGATCCATTTTGAACTTTGACATTTCAACGTTTGAGTCTAATTATTTTGAGAGGAATCAAAACTATTTAGTTAGGGCTTTTAAGATGATGAATCTACTATAGAAGGAAGGTTTGTGGAAGTATTTTGAAAATCCTCCTAACCACTTTGTCACAACAACAAAAATAGAAATTAAAACCAAGATGTTGAATGCAATCAACCTCTTAGTCAAGGATCAAATCATTATTTCCATTAGGAAGTTTAGGACTTTAATAGCTATTAGGATTACTTTAAAGAAAAGTTTGAAGGCAAGTTAGGATGTAATAAACTTCTATTGCTCAAAAAGTTTATTTCCATGAAGAAATATGAAAATAGATTATGATTCTAACACCCCCTTCGACCTTGAATGAATGAAGTTCAATGTAAACTTCAAACGAGATGAACAAAATATAAAAGGATTCCACGTAGGTTGGGGCACCTTAATTTTGAAGCCCTACATTAGTTCACTTGTAAAAAAAATCCCTAAAAATACCACAATTACAAAAAATCAAATTGATTTGTGAAATGTGTTTGAAAGGGAAATAAACCATGAAGAAATTTCCCAAAGTCACTAAAAGGTGAATAGGAGCACTTAATTTAATTCACAATGACATTTGTGGACCTTTTTAAATTAAATCGTTAGGAGGGGTTTGATACTTCATCACCTTCACAAATGACATGAGCCATTAGACTTGGGTAAAGTTTTTGAAAATTGAAGACCAAATCCTTATAGCCCTCCAGGAATTCAAGAGAACTATTGAGAATGAAATAGGTTTAAAAATTCAAACATTGAGGTCACACAATGGAGGTGAACATAATTCCATAAAGTTCAACAATTTTTGCAACAAAAAGGCATAAGGAAAAAATTGACTCAAGTTTACTCACCTTAACAAAATGAAGTAGTAAAGCAAAAAAACAAGTATTTTTTGGGGTCCAAACACGTTATTAGGATCCACACTTGCCTCCTTGGTGCTTTGCTTGCTTATTCCAAAATATTTTAAAAATATCCTAAAGATATTCCATTTGTAAGTTTAACAAAATCTTTAAAAAAACTTTTTGACTCACAAAGATGTTGCATTATACTATCATAATAAAATTTGATTTAAATAATGTCCCAAAAATATGTTTTAAAAAGTCCATTAAGGAGTCATTTATGAGTTTTTCAAGTGTTAAACACATTTATTACATTACTAAAAAAATGTCTTTGGGTATTCGTTACTCATTAAATTTGCTTCAAACGTTTTCAAGTGTTTCCATAATGTATTAGAAACATTGTTGTATACGTTTACCAAACATTTCAAATATTGACTTGACTTAGCACTTAAAAAAATGTAAAATTAAGCAATTGTTACACCTAAAGTGGGTCCTAGTAGCATGTTTGGACCCTTTCAATATAGTAAGGTGTACAATTTAGCTGAAAGCAACCTTCCCAAAAACCTTTGGGTTGAATTGATCAACTTTGCTTGTTTTTACAAAATAAGGTGCCATCCAAAGCCCTAGTCCAAAGAACACCTTTGGATGTTTTCTTCGGGATTAAATTTAATAGATTTCAAGGTGTTTGGAGCAAAAACATACATTCATATTCCAAATATCAAAAGGGACAAACTAGAAAAAATGTCCAAGCCAAACATTCTTCTAGGATTTGATGAATTGAGAAATGGGTACATTTGCTACCTTCCTCAATTTAAGAAAGTATATTAAATTGTCTTGTTATGTGGTAGTAAATGAGTTTGCTCACCACAAGATCAACTTCGAACCCATCATGAAAAAAAATAGGGAAGAATTTGAAGCACACATCAAAAGGCAAATTCACCTTACCATAGAAGAAGAAGAATTACAAAATGAAAAGGAGCAACTACCTACCATTTTTAACGGACAACAAGATCCAAGTTGAAGAACCCATGACCAATGCATGGACTTCAAACTCATCCAATTCTGCAAGTCCCTTGCCATTTGAAAGACTAATAATTGTGTACCAATGCAGCAAGGAAATAATTAATCAAATGCCAAGGAGATCCTTAAGAATCAAAACACAACTAGCTAGGTGGAAAAATTACATATACATAATTATTTCAAGCAACATCTCACATTCTCAAAAGTTATTTAAGATTCTAGGTGTCTAGAAGATAGGCCATGAAGGAAGAAATGGAATCCATTAAAAAAAAAACTTGGTCACTTGTGCCACTCTCATCTAGACACAATCCAATTTTTGTGAAGTGGGTGTACATTATCAAAGAAGCACAAAATCAAGCAACTAGATACAAGGCTAGACTTGTAGTTGAAGGGTTTGAACAAACTCATGGCATAGATTACAATGAGACTTTTTCACCTATGGCATAATGGATTACAATTAGATTAGTCATTGTTATGGTTGCCTCCTTAGGGTGGAAGATACATCACATGGATGTGAAAACAAGTTTTCTTAAATGGGGAGATTGAAGAAAAGGTCTACCAAAGTAGCCACATGGTTTTGTGTGCAAGGGCCAAGAAAAGGCCAATTGAACATAACATTGTATGGCCCTAAACAAGCACCAAAGTCTTGGTTTGAGAAGATAAAATCCTACCCAATCAAAGCACACAAGACAAAAATATGTATCTTTTCAAGGAGGAAATACACATTCTTTTGGTGATAGTTTATGTTGATAATCTATTTATAACAAGAAATCACAAAAACAAGGGTGGCTTGGATCAAAGCCAAATTCCAAGACTAGTTTGAAATGACAAACATTGGAATAATAGTGAAATACCTTGGTCTAGAAATCAAGCAACAACCAATAGGCACATTTCTTCACCAAAACAACTACACGGTAAATCTTTTCAAAAACTTCATAATGGAGGAATTCAATCCTACACATTGTGAGCTCTACTGACATGGCCATGGTTAGTAGTCTCAATATTTAAAAATTGGGTTAGGAATATGTGAGTGTGGTGAAGTTATTAGGGGGGTTTGACAACTTTGTGTTAGAATAGGGGTTGACGAGTGTGCACAAGGTGTGAGGGGGGGGGTTTAGTTGTCTGAAATACGATATTAGTTAGGTTAGTTCTTTTTTGCAGCAAAGAGTTGATAAACCATAGTTTTGGAACCTTACTGGCAGAAGTAGGGATGAAAAATCTCTAGAAGGCTGGGGAAAGAAAAACAAACACCAGAGTTCATGGTGTGCGACAAAACATTGGTCTAGTATTAGTAGTTGGCAAGTAGCAAGAATGTTGGGAATTTATGAAGTAGGGTGAGGGGGTTAGTGAAAGGCCCAATAGAGCTAGAGCAGTCTTCAACCCATAGGAGCGAAGGATTGATTCAAATCAGCTTAATGATT
>Ga0116227_10009517_pt1 | contig 17594 bp, 9 predicted proteins | sample S1TSphgellanicum_FD_89693 | JGI IMG/M metagenome (GOLD analysis project Ga0116227, IMG submission 89693) | Host-associated microbial communities from peat moss isolated from Minnesota, USA - S1T2_Fb - Sphagnum magellanicum MG | ecosystem: Host-associated > Plants > Peat moss > Unclassified... | reverse complement strand
GACCCTCTACCCCTTTCTAGAGTTGGAAGCCGGGAGCGTGCTACCAAGTTCAACTTTCCGCAACTTGACTTTGTGAAACCCTCAAGTGGGTTTCACCCCGTGACTTGGGAGCGCGTCAGCCAATTTGACTCCCGGCTCTTCTTTTGCCCATAACTTGGGCTTCAAATGTCCAAATGGCACATGCGAGGCCATTTTGGGCATCTACACTTCAAGACCTTTCCATTGATATAAATAACACCTCAATGCAAAGTGTTTTGACCCTCGAACTCGAGCTCTGAGTTTTCGAGAGTCCCGGAGGACTCCAGCTTCCCACTTTTGGGGGTGTGAGTTTTATCCTCACACTTATCCCAAAGTGGGGTTGTAACATGTATTCTATTCAAATGTCACAAATGCATTACAAAATCATCAATTTAACTATAATATTATAGATTAAGATTTTCAACTTGAATAAGAATATTTATTGAGGGGTGAAATTCAATAGACATACACTAATCATATAGCAATGGACTTTTAAAGTGAACATATGGACTATGTTTTAAATTTTGCATTAACATTCAAAGGCAATTTTTTTAATGATTTCATCTCAATATTTTTTTAGAAGGAATCAATATATGATACATTATGGAACAAAAACACGGATTGAAAAAAATTACAACAAAAAATTTAACCAACAAATAACTATGGACTTTTGAATGATAAAGTCCTTATCTTGGTCTTTTTTTGTTGGATTGATATTTTTTTCCCCCTAACATGTATGTCAAAAAATTGTTTAGATGGGCAGCCTTTCATAAGGACTTTATTAGTTGATTAATCACCACATAATGCCCATTCTAAATTGGTTTTTAATTATTTTTTCCATTCTAGTGTTAAAATATGGATTTTTGGGATTGGACTTTTATCACTTTCGAACCACCCTAACTTGCATCTACCCATGGATATAATTTTAAATTCTAAGATTTCATTAGTGTAAAAGGTGCAATCACAATCAAATGTCCCAATGATGACAAATGATTCAACCACAAATGGGCCCTTTGTGGACATTTTGACTTTTTCATAGAAGGGAATTTTTGAGAATTTTTTTTTCAACATGTTTTTAAAAAATTTATAATTCTCCCAATAGACTACATGATTTGTGTTAACTTTTTTGGAATAAATATGAATAGTCTAAAAGTGTATAAATTCTACCAGATTCTACATTTTGTCTTGAAAAATGATTATACTTTCAAATCGTATTAAAATATGATAATTATTTTAAACTTTAGTTTTTTTTTTTCATAAGCCACAAATTTGTTCATATGTCATACACATTATGACCCATTTACATCTAGCAAAAAAAAAATTTAATTTGAATATTCTAGAGTTATATTTTTGAATTTCTGAAATTTTTAAGTACAACAATTTTTAAATTATGAGTTTCATATGTGGGTGATATATTATCATCATTTCAAAAAAAAATTCATCATGATTTTTTCATTAAAAAATTCCGTAATTTAGTGCTCTATAAAATTAATTTTTTGGTGTTGAAATTCAAAAATCCTTTACTAAAACCAAACTCAGTTTATTAAATTAAATGATTTAAAAAAAATCTTCAACATTTATATAAATCATTTAGCACAAATGTCTTTGATCAACATGACATTAAAGTGGCATTACGTATATATGTTTAACAAAATTAGCAATTTTTCAATCATTCAATATGGTTTTTGGTTCATTTGATTGTCATTACACCCTAAAAGTTTCCATCACTTATGAAATCTCTTAAAACTAAGTCAACACCTATACTAAAAAAGGTCATTGCTAGATGGTATGGTGAAATCACTTTGAAAATCCTAAAAGAAAAACCCATAAAATCCTTAAAATAAAAGCCCATTTAAATATTTCTATTATGTGCCCATTGGGCATAAACATTTTGACAAATGAAAAAAACATTCATTCCAAAAATACTTTTAAAAATAAGTTCCAATTTGGTTACGGTTTCACCAAAAAAATTCAAATTTAACTTCATGATTTCATTATTCAACCCATGTTTAATCACTATAAACAATTTGGAATGGAATTCAATATGAATTCTTGAATTTCTTAATGATCATGTCAATTGATTAGTCCATATTTTTTACTTCAAAAGTCCACTATTGATAATGAATGCATCATTTGCAAAAAACAATTATGCAAATGTCATCATAATCAAATTGTTAGTTTAAAATGAATCATCATTTTATGTATTTAAAATTAAATTATTCACCATAAGCATTTAAACACAAAACACCCTATATAAATTGCTACTATGACTCCAAAAGTGAATCACCATACCTTGCATTCACCCATTGAAATATATTTGTGGAAACAAATGTAGTGTACTTGTGTATTTAAAAAAACAAATATACTTTAAAAATAATCAAATGATTTTTAATCTTTATGAAACTTGAAGGTATATTGAATCATGACATTTCATATAGTTTGAACCATGTTTGAATACTATATGACTAATTTGAAAACTTTCATTTCAAAAAGTGAATTTTTCAACAAAGATGTGATAAATGTGTGGTAAATTCAAATTTTGACAAGCAATCAAATTCACATGGAAAATGACAAGCATAGCTAAATGGGCCATATTTTAAATTCCATTAAAATTGATTATTTTTATGACTAATGAACCTTTAAAGCTAGTGAAGTCAAAATGAAACTGTGGCCTTATTATACCAATGTATACTATAAATATATCCATGTATCCTTCAATATAAATTCAATGAAATTTATTATTATTTTAAAAATAATATTACATCACCTTAGTTTTTTTTAAATAATAATTTTAGGGGGTGCAATCATACTAATATGTAGCATTAATAGTTGAAACCATTATTTAATTTTTTGAATTTTGGATTGTAAAAAAATGTAAATTATATAAAAAAATTATAAAATTTTATTGTGAATACATTATGTACATATAATAAAAATTTAGAATCAATATAATGAGTAAAAAATTATGTACTTTACACTTTTAAAAACTTGTAACCATTGCTTTAAAATAGTTTTGAACTAAATGTTTTTTCAAAGATGTATTAAATTTGTTTTAAAATAATTTTCTTAAAAAATAAATGGTCTAAAGGGGTGATGTGGTTTTTTATAACGTGGTTGGACCCATGGCCCAAAAATAAAAATTGATACCAAAAATAAATGTACCATATTTATGGAACAATTATGTTGTACATGTATTATAATATTAGACTCAAAAATGCCCAAAAGGGGGTCACCGTAGTGTTTCACCTTTAACCATTTCTTCTTCACAAAACACAAGAATAATAGGTGTTTTTAACACTTATAGATGTCCAAGGTGATGTTAACTAGGTGAAACTTTCATTTCAAACCATGATACGAAATATTGGAAGGCATTCTTATTGAGATCAAAGTTTCTTGTGCAATTAATTACAAGCTTGCATAGGGGTGCAAACATCTTGATTTGTAGTGAATTCTTTGTTATTGAAAGATCAATTGTAACACTTGTCGTTTGGGAAATGGTGATGGTGATTAATTTGGTGTTCAAAAAACTCATAATATGGCTTGTTGGTGAAAAAGGTAATTGCAAGATAAAGTGACCCATTTTTTATGTAACATGGAAATTTTTGTACACCCCTTAGATGATAATGTGCCCCATGTTAAATGATTTTTTAATTTTATGAAAATGGACTCAAGTATATGATTTTGATGTAATTTACTTTGGTGTAATTTTTTTGTTATTAAGAAATTAATGTTTTACACCAAATGGGGGACTTTTTAAGGTGCTTGACCTTTTGTGTAATAATACATAAACAACTTGTAAATAGACTCACCATAATCATGGTTTGTAATGATGAATTCATTTATCAATTGATAAATATTATGAATCAATCAAAATAGGGGTATATAACCATTTCAAGATGGCATAAAAGTTTGAGGGACATTTAAAAGACTAAACATTAAAAGAAAATAGTGAAATCCATTACAACATGGATTTTGTGATTTTAAAAATCACATTGTATTTTGAAAAAGATGATTTTTTAAACCTTAAACATGGACATTTAACAATGTCAAAATCATCACAAACTTACAATATTATGAAATTTCAATAGAATTTGTGTGAAATTTGTAAAACAATATATCGGTGCAAAATTTGTGGGTTGAAAAGTGTAAAAGTGACACAAATATATATATATATAAATTTTGTGTCTTTTTTATTTGTGATGTTTTGATGTGAAGTACATATGATTTACATTTTTACGAAATCCATGCAATTATCATGATGTAATTTTTGATAAAACCATACAATTTTTATGTATTAGACATGAAAATTCATGGATGTCATTCAAAAACAATGTCTCATTTGTTTCAATATTTAAGATATTGAATACGTATAAATATAATCATATTATCCATACCATGAAATTGGTGTGATTTTTGTATGAACCTATGAAGTTTGGTAAGTTTGTGATGATACACTATAAAAAGTATTATTAGGGACACCTGTTGTATCAAAAATTAATCCCTCTAGCTTGTAATTACCCAAAAAATGGAAGTTGTGATGACAAATTTCAAAACTTGGTGCATGATATGTTGAATGTGATGGGTGTTATTGATAACATTCACATTGCCATAGCAAAATCATCTTGTGCTTTTGTTGAGGATTACTTTCACCACAAAACAATAGGTTAAAACATTGTTGCACAAGTGGTGGTTGACAACCAATTTTTTATTGATTGATGTATATGTGGGATTGTTTGGGAATGTGAATGACTCCCATGTGTTGAAGAAGTTTGGGTTGTATTATTGTGCGTTACATGGGGGATTTTTGATATGGTTGCAAGTTCACAACATAGATTGTCGTTTTATTTACTTGGAGATAAGGGCCACTCGGTAATTTTTTGGTTCATGATATCACAAAAGGAATATGGAGAACATCATTTAGTCTAAAATTTTTGTACAATCAAAAACACAAGAAGGGGAGATTAGTGGTCAAAAATGCATTTTGCATCATGAAACAAATATTCATAGAACTTTTATAAAAAACTAGAATTACACATTACCATTGTAGACGATGTGTTTACTACTTGATGTTTGTTCCACAATTTGATATTGGGTAGGAAAAAAATAGATGTTGCTTGGAGTTAATGCAAGTGATTTAGTTTGAAAACATGTAAAATGAAACATTAAACATGATTGGATTACATTAATTTGAGGAGAATGTTTACATCCAAGGCAAAAAGTTCTTAGGGCAACATAATCATTACAACTTGGAGGTCTACCTTATTACTTAGCACCATTGAAAGCTACCAAAAGCAAAAAACTATAGAATTTTGAAACAAGTATTCAATCTTACATACTACTATCATCCTTTCAATTGAAATCCATGTCAAACTTCATGCAACCTTCCTTTCTGTGAATGTGGAAAAATTTGAAAAAAGGAAAAGTCTTCAATGCCATAATCTATAAATATGTACTAGTGTTGGGTGGATATCACATTTTTTAATACTTGTAGGATTCAATTTTCACAAAATTACTTACTAAAGGTTCTAGTTCTCACATTTTAAGTTTAAAAAAAAAGTTAATACACTAGGTCAAGGTATCAATATTTTTATTTAAAAAATTTAACATGTTTTCACAAATTTGAGAACAATTGGTTATCATTTGGCGGTTCTCACCAATCAATTATTACTTATGTTTTCAAATAAAAAGTCTTGCCCCTTGGTAACTTTGGGAGAACTCAAGAGAAAAAGGGTTTTTCTTCTTTGTCAAAAAGGATGAATAAAAACAAAGTAGAGGGGAGGGGATAGAGGGGAGAAGAGCTCTGTTGGTATGGCGAAGCCTTATTAAGGGCGTAGCCAGGGGGCCAAAGAAAAAGATTTGACTGTGCTCTGACCATTTTGGCCCTCCACCCATACTATAATCAAAATATAAATAATTTATTGGTTTTATTCTTATTCTTAAAAATTAAAATTCATAAGTAATGTTGTAAACAAAATTTTGAAATATAACCAACAATATACTTATTCAATTTTCATACTTCAATAACTTCATCCCTTTCAAAGTCACCTTCAAATTCTTTTAACTTTTCTTCTAAGTCTATATCCCTTTCAAGGAATCCTACTAAGTTAGATTGAGATTTACATCTTGTTCTAAAGTCATTAGGCCAATTTTTGTTGACAAATATATATATATATTTAAAAATTTAATCTCCAAACGACATCTGCTAAAGTTAGTGAATATTTTAGCCAATAAAAATTTCCTTTTTATTTAAATTTATGATCTAACAATGTCCAAAATTTGGTGAACTCGAAAACCAATAGTAAAAAACATTGCTTCGTATGTCTCCAACCATTGAAGAAGACATTGATGTCTTTAACATCCAATTGGTACTACTTAAAAATTAGTAATTCTCTTGACAAGTTTTTTTGTTGGTTCATTTATACTTGTAATCTATTAAAAAAAATCCAAATTACTATCTTCATAAAAAAAATCTTCATCAACATAATTTCTATCAAAGGATGCAAATGTTCATGACATTTTACCAACATATGATATGAATATTTCTTGTCATATTCCTCAACAAGACTAATATCTTACTCCTATCCAACAAGTGAAAATATTATTCAAAAGCTTTTAAACCCAGGGTTTAGCAACAAAGAAATCATATTATGGGTTTTTTCATTTTCATATTTTATTGAAAATGAAAGGAAGACACCACAAACATCTTTGTAATGTTAAAAACCAATAGAACTAATTCATCAACAACGATTAAATCATCTTCCATTAAGCTTGCATATGAAAGAACAATTTGATTTTTTTCCTTAAGTTTTAAACTCATTGAAATTGTATAGTGTAATTCATTTCTAAATAACCAATATCCACATGATTGGTTAAGAACACAAGTAGAGATAGTCGAAAAAAGACAATCCACAATAATTTGAAAGATCTTCCAAGTTAGAAGTGGAGGCACTCGACCAGTAACCCTCACAATAGTTTATTTGTTTGTAACATTACACAATTGTAGAATGAAATTGCATTACCTCTTGAAACAAATAATCTTATTAGCAAATTTGCAAAACAAAAAACTAATAAAAGAATAATATTCTCATATTATTAGTGAATTCAAAAAATAAAAAAACTAAAACAATATTTAAAAACAAATGACTACTTGGTTTTCACTAGAGTGTTCAATTTTCTTGACCAAATTCTAGTTTCAACACAGACCTTATTCCATTCCTATCTTCCTTTCTTAGATTTCTTAAGCCAAGTCATTCACTTTTGTGAATCTACTTAAAGAAACTTATGGAAACATATTTCAAATTTTTGTAAACATTTTCTTCTTTTGTGTTGGATATTGACATGCCTTTGAAAAAGCATGCCCAAAACAAGTTCCTTGGATGCTTTCTTCAAAACAAAAAAATTCATAACTCACAACAAAACAATAATCATGGCAAATTGGACCCTTCATTTTTGACATAAGCAATGATTTTAAATCATACTTATCCAATAAATTTGTCAAACTTGTAGCTAAAACTTGTCCTATACTTTCTGTAACTTCAAACAATCCAATAGTCACATGTTTCAATTGTTAATCACCCCCCAAAAAAATTAATAACTAACCCAAACACATCATAAGCTCCTTTGGACATCTAGAAATCAAAGCTAATACTTGCAAAATGGTAGGAAGAAATACAATTGCTTTGTTTTCACCATTAACCTTAATAACATTTCTTATGAAAATTGTTACCTAGAAGGGAAATTTAGTTTTGGACCTAAACATAGAGCTAGCCATTTCAGTTAGATATTTTCCACAAATTGAATTGGTAAGTTTTTTTTGACAATCAAAAGACCAAGGTTCTCAAGGAATTCTTTATGTGGCACATTTTCCTTTCGAAAAAAATCCTTCATAACAAATGTTTTTGAGATTGACCCTCCATATATAACATATATTTGTTGTTTTTTTTGTAAGTTGTTTTTCCTTTGTTTTTCTAGTGAACTATTCATTTTTTCTTCAAATTTTCTTACAATTAAAATATGATATGCATCCATATGTTTTTAAAGAGAAGTTATGCCATTTGTTTTGTAATAAAAAATTAATTCTTTTCTTGCTTGTGTTCTTGGATTTTTGTAGTTACTAGATTTTTATGACAAAGTATACAACAAATGATTTGTGCATTTTCAAGATCAACTACTGCATTATCATTTACACAATATAAACCCCAACACAAAGATGTTTTCCATGAGGTTTCCATAATTTTCTTTGAGCATGCAACTTTTTAAGGTTATTTGATTACTTGTTCAGTGTACTTCTTTTCATTTTTATTTCCTTGAGTTTGCACATTAGAGTTCTCTTCAGATCTTTTTTCCATAATTATATCCTGTTCATGAATATTTCAATTGTTTCATTATTAGGGTTTATTCTATTTTCATGTGAAGAAGATTGATCCATTTATAAGTTTTCAAAAAAAAATCCAAAGTTAATGGAGAAAACATATATTTTATATACCAAAGAACTATAATCTTTCACAATGAACAATTGAAAAACTATTTGCAAATATAACAAAACATTTACAAACAAAAGTTTAAGGGTTAAAGAAATGGGATTTAGGGTTTAGAAAATTTGTCAAAAAAGAACTCATTGTTCTCTCTCATCATGATAAAAAGAAGTGTATAAGGGAAGGTAATTGTTTAATTAAAATTGTTGTTGTAAAATATTAAAATCCTATAAAAATAAAAATAAAAGAGAATATTACACACAAAGAAACTAGAACAAAAATAAAGAATAATATACAAAAAAACGAAAAAAAGAAAGAAAAGAAACAAACATTTCTTTTTAGAATAGAATAGGAACAAAACAACTTCAACAAAAAAAAACTTTAAAAAATCCAAAAAAGAAGAAAAAAAGGAGGACTTATTAAATTAAAGCAAGTTTGATGCTCAAAGCTCCTTTACTTGCAAATAAGAAATGGGGGAGGGGGGGAAGTATCAATTGACATTGAGCAAACAAGTAGCGAAAACATCAAAGGGGAGGGAGCAATAGGAGGTGCCTTAAAAGAAATGCCTAGCACCAAGTGCAAAACATAAAATACATATTAAGATTCAATCCACTTCATGTGGATGTGGAAAATTTGTCACTACAAGTTTACTTGAATCCATTGTCTTATGCATTGTTGTCAATGCCATGTGCATTGTTATATGTGTTTAATGTCAAATTTTGATGTACACACCCTATGTAGATGTTAATGGCACATTAGCTTGGTCCCTTTTGGATGTTAACCCCATGACTACATCAAGGCTAGTTGTTGCATATAGGGTTTAGGTTTTAAACCCATAAACCCTAAACTCTAAACCCACCCATTTTTGTGTTCAATTCATTTTCATATGTTGTACCTTGAAGTATTCCAATTGTCTTTGGAGAATAATTTATTGTACATGTGTTTGTTTTTCCATAATATGCAAGTTCGCCTCATGGATATAGTTGATTGATTGAACTAATGCCACATTCCCTTTTTTGGTTACTTTAATGAGATTTTTTTGAGTTAAAAAGGACTTACTTTCCATTTTTGTAACATGATATTGAGATGGCTTAATAATGTTATTTGCACCACTAGGTTTCATGTATTAATTTTTTGTTGTTACATAGTAAAAGGATATTCGAACCTTCTTTTTTTGGAGCTTGAAATGCTTGCATAATTTGTCTTCAAAATGGGTGTGTTGTTGCTCACTTTATATCTACATTATGACTAAAAAATGTTAGTATGTTAGGATATTGTGCACAACAAGAGGTCTTTTTGTCCACTTTTGGAGGGGAGTACAATCATTACTACGAGATGTGGGTGCAATTCATTAGTCCCCATTAAGTGGACCAATGAATCCATTGGATCCCTATTAAGCCCCATTCAATGGGACTAGTGAATTCATTCAAAATCTAATGAAATTAAGCACTTGACAAACATGGATGCATTTTGTTGTCGTGAATTGAATAATGTATTCTAGGGTGAAAACACACTCCAGGAAGGCCACTTTGGGCACTTTCATGACATGTATGTAAAATATATTTTTGCAAAACGTATTGCATTTAATTTTGGGTTTCACTTTTGGTGTTTGGGTTTGATATTTTGATTTTCACAAAGTTAATGATATCTAATATTATTTGAAAAAAAATAAAATTGTAAAAGCTTAAGGAATATTGATTATATTTATGGTATATACAATATAATAAAATGTATTTTTGTTTTTGGACTGCACTAAGTTTGGGTTTGAATTAATCAACCAAAAAATGTCTAAAATGAAAACTAAAAAAATTACTCACCTCACATATCTTATCTTCCATTTGAAATTGATAGTTTGTCAAAATGTTAATTTATCACATATTAGTGGTCATAATCCCCAAAAACACCCACTTGTGATATGATAATTATCAAACTCCTCACATGGCTCACAAATTTATTCCAATCATATGGAATCAAAATGTTTAATAAATACTACAAATTTCATGAAGACTAAAAATTATTTCAATCATTTTTTGAATATATTTGCATTTTTTAGTTATAGTAATGTACATAGTTTTGCCACAAATATACTTTGGAACTTCACAATACAAGTTGGAAAAAAAAAATTCTTTGTGATTGATTTCTTTGTGTTATAATCTACCATATTATGTAAATTTTTTGAAAAAATTGCTCCAATATTATCATGGTTGAAGTTTAAACATGGACACCTTTAGAAAACAATACAATGTGACAACATTTTTGGCCCCCCCTAGTGTGCTTTCACCCTCTAGCCAATGCATTTAAACACAAATTAAAAAGTTTACAATACCAATACAAATTTTGACATTTGAACATGAAAAACCAAACATTGGTTATATTTGTTGTGGTTTGTTTATTTGTGAATGTAATCATAATGCCTCTACACAATGTAAGATGGGATCAAAATTAGGTGTGAAGGGAGATAGATGCAACTTCCTTAGTGGGATTTTCACACATTTGTACTTCTTCATTGAAATCAAGCTCATCATGAAGATTTTAGTAGGTAAGGCTACACATGGTAAACATCATCTTTGGATCCCATGAAATTTCACAAATGTGGAAGATTGAAACATGGTTTATTATGCATGAAATCATTCATGAGGTTGAAGTATGATTTGGGTGAAACCACATATTAAGGTGGAAAAATTAATATTTTTTTAGTCCATAAATAGTCTAAAATAAAACTGATTTCTAGAAAAATTAAAAGGTCCTATTGTTTATCATGAAATTATTGATAGAATTTCAAACATTTTTATGTCTAACTATAAGTGACTTTACTATGAATCTTCTTAAATATCTTTGTGAAAGATAATTCTTGAAAAAAATCAATTCAAATATCTAAATGGAGTTTGCAAATTATTGTACTATTTGAAGTCTTTAATGTGGAATAACACCAAAAAAAAGGTTATAAACATTTAAAGTTTCATTCCCAAAGTTATGAATACATTGGACCAAATTCATTATAAGGATTAGGTCTATAACCATTTTGTTATGGACTGTGATAGTTGTTTTGCCTAAGTTGTAAAATCCATCTTGTTTGAATATTGATGATTTTGGTGTAAAAACTTCAAGTTTGGAAAGAGAAAGATGTTAACTTCATTTATTTGAGTGTTATTAAAATAATTCTCATATTGCATTTGAGTTGCATATAAAATTGTAACTTGGACTCAAGAAAATATGGACTATGACAATCCATAATGGTCATCATAAGGTGTAGTCACAATCCAAAGAGCCAAAAAGGGCATTGGATTGCAAAGAAAAATAGTCAAAATAGGATAAATATTTATGTTTTGCCATTTAAAACCATACTAATCATGGTAAGTTATTGTTTTTTCCTTGATATGAATGTCAAAGAATTCAAACCAAAAATCCATTTGATGAAATTTTTAATTTAAGTTTTGATTTAGGACTTCTAAAAGTGAACACCTATGCATTATATAAGAGTCAATTTCATAAAGGATTATCAAAAGGACACATATAATAAAAACACATTTGATGGGGAAAAAATCAAAAGGATAAAGACCTATTAACCACATTAAAAAAATACTCACACCTTAAAATATGTGGAATCCTAAGACTTTAAAAATTCAAAAAAATTTCCAAAATTGATCCAGAATTTTAGAATTTCAAAAGTTTTTTTTCACACATAAATGGGGTAAAATGTATGTGACGTGTTAAAAAAAGTTGTAGTCTATTATACAAGAAAACATAAAAATCTAAAAAATAAAAAATTGGTTATGATTTGAAATTATTATCATTTTTAAAGATAAAACATTGAATTTACAAAGAATCAAGACATTTTCAAATTTTCATATTTATTAAAGAATGATGAAAAAAAAACATGTCATGTATGTGGACAACTATAAGCATTTATTATAACAATTCGTAAGAACATTGCTCCAAAATTTTGGGAAAAAGACATATAGTCCTTTTCCAAAGTAATCATGTTGGCTCATTATATTTTGTTTGCACCCCATAATGTGCTTTCATGCATCTATTAAAGTTCTTGGGCAATCCTTGCACAAGCTTGTCTTTTGTAGAAATATCCTAGTAGTCTTCATTGTGACTTGTAACACTTTTGTAACCATTGATATTATAATCTCCATACAAAGACTCCCACTTGTCCTTCTAGGATGTTATTCCATTGAAAAAATGTTTATAATGACCATTAGCCATTATAATTGTTAAACCATGCTTCCATTTGGTGATTATGTTTCCATACATGTTATGTCTTGAATCAACCAATATTGAGTTGGCCTCATGTTTCATTTCCTTTGCTTTGATTACTACAAGGATTTTTTTAATTCTCCCAATTCAATTATCTTGGTTTTCTTGATCTGATTTCTATAGTTCATTTACATTTGCAAGAACTTTCCACAAGTGTCCTTGTTATTTTAGAATGTTTTGAATGGTCTTGCATTATCATCACTAAGGTTTATGATATTTGCATTCAAATACAATTCTTGTACATTATTCTTAATGGGTAAAATCATGGTCAAAGGAGCCACCCAAATGAGTGGACACTCCTTAAAACTACATTTTTGTATGTTTGAAAGATGACAAGGGTCCATTCATTGTATAATGACCCACTCCAAGTGTAACCATTCATGAAGTCCTGAATTAATCTTGAATTGAACTTGGTTTGGGCTTGATTTGCATGATTTTTTTTAGAGTTGTTCATAATTTGCATAGATATAATGAGTATTGTATTTTTTGTTTAGATTTATTATTTACAAACACACCATTAATATATTACAAATTAAATATCATTTAAAGGTGTATTAAATACAATACAAATTGTCATAGTTGCTAAAATTTCATCTAAAATTTTCTTAAATAAGAATGCATAAATTGAGTTATATTTTGTATGGAATCCCAAATTTTAATTCATTAGAATAAGTAAAGATTTATTTTAAATGATTTCTATGGTTAATTGTATGAAGCAAGTTTGTAACTATTGTCAAATGTTCACATGGATAGATGGAACACAAATGATAATCGTTGATGAACACTTGGTTATGTCAAAATATAATCTCGGTCATCCATGGATTAACTTTAGGGTTTAGAAGGAAACAAATGTCCTCATTGGGATAGTCACAAGATTGAGTGGAAAAGTTATGGTTACTACCAAGTTGTTAAGGTTCAAATTCTAGGCATTGTCACCAGGAATGGCGATGGCATTTTGTAACTTCTAGAACTTTGGTCAAGTCAAAAATGTTACATCTATGGAAAACTCAAGAGGCAAATGTATGATTGACAGAGAGTTCAAGTGAATTGACAAGGTTATTTGGGAGATTTCAAAGCATTTCCTAAACACTTTGGAAGTTGAAAACAACAATCCTAATTTTGAGTTTTTCTAACACCTCCTGAATATCCATCGTAACCTATTTCTGCAAAGCTTGAATCACGTATGAATGAAGATTGTGGTAGGAGGCGTTCATAGATTTTGTTGGATGCTCATAAAGCTATTGTAGCTCAAGTTGTGACTGCCAAACGTGCTTGCAAATGTCCCCTGAAAACTGCAAGGAAGTCACTCGAAAAAACATTATGCACCCAAATGCCTTCTACTAGTGTTGGTGGTTGTGAAGGATGAAGGGTAAGTATCAAAAGAACTCTATCTCTTCTACTAATCTAGTTTTGACATTATGATTTATTCTTTGTTTTAGGTTCCATTTAAGGTTATACATTTTAACATCATTTCATATTTCCACTCAAAAATCAAATTTTGATCATTATTTCATTGATCTTGGTTGTAGGTTGACAATTGTACCAAGCATGGCTTGTTTGAGAAGAAGCATTAACTCTATGTGGTTGAGGACCACAAATGAGGTGGGGGAGACTAGTGCAAATAGTCAACATGAAGATCAACAAGGGACATATTAAGGAGGAAAAGTAATAAGAAAAGATTGGGAAGGGGTAGTAAGCAAATCAAATCAAAGAGGGGAAGCTTATTAAGCTTGGTATGAAGAGAAATGAAAGGTAGACAATCGAGAATGGGTGAAGAGTTGCCAAATGCATAAAGTAGCAATAGCCTTCGTAGAAGCAAAAGTTCCAAATGTAGAGCTTTGGACTTTGTAAAGGTTTTTGCTTCCAAAACTTTTCTTTGTAACAAAACCCAATTCCAAAAAGTCACTGCAGATGTGTCCAAGGAAATTGCTCTGTTTGCAGTTGAATTGATGAAAGATTTTGACTCTAAGGTCCAACACATCATGCTTTAGAAACTTTTTTTGCATCCATTGCTTAATGGTATGCTTCCTAATTATCTTATGGGTTTCAAATATGTTAAGCGAAACCATGAGATATTGTCAAACATGAAGGCAAGAATTAGAAAGCACTTGATGTGCTCCCAAGTCCCTAGTTAGTCCCAAGTTGGGCCTAAGTTACTCAAGTTGTGAAATTGTGGGGGACTCGGGGCACGCTCCCAGCTCTTAGCACTAAAAGGGGTAGAGGGGTGTGTTGAAGTTTCGGGATGGGACTAGGCAGAGTGACAAGCTATTCACTTACTCAAACTTGCATCAAACCAACTAACAAGTTGGTTCGTTCACTTTCTGGAGCACCCTTGGTGCTAGGACAAGCCACGGGCAACTTTGGACTCACATGACTCACCACGGCCTGGACTCGGGGGAAGCCACCACCTTCCCCCATATAATATACCCTGTGCCTCTCCACGGCACCCACATTTGAATGGCTTTTTGTCCCTGGACTCCCAAGGAGGAGTCGTGAAACTGTCCCGGTTTGGACTCCCGGGACTTTGAAAGATCATAACTTTCTGCTTAGACCTTTGATTGGGATGAGGTCTAAAACAAACTTGTAGCTCTCCTCAAAAACTTTACAACGGTGTGTTGCATTTTGCCTGTACGCACCGGGGTCGGGTTGATTCTTGATTTTTAGTGGTTGGGAGTCAAACTGCCAATTTGACTCCTGGCCTTTCTTTTTGCCATAACTTGTGCTGCAGATGTCCAAATGGCCCATGCAAGGCCATTTTCGACATCTACACTTCAATAGCTTTCCAATGATATAAAGAACACCCAATGCAAGGTGTTTTGGCCCTTGCAATTGAACTCTGAAGTTTCAAGAGTCCTGGAGGACTCTCAAGTCCCCATTTCGAGAGTGTGAATTTCATCCTCACACTCTCTCAAGTAGGGTTGCGACAACACTTAACAAGTCCAAGGAAGTTTGAATTAATTGTTGCTAGAGAAATTGCATGTATGCTAACATCTAGTTCATCCAATGGTAGCAATAAGGGTGTTGTAAGAATTTTGGATGTGGATAACCACAACATTTGAAAGGCCTTGGGGAGATGAGTACAATAGGACACCATGAAGGATGCTTTTTGGATTACATGAAAGCAAATTAAACGGTCATACGTTCTACTTCAATCCTTGAAGGATCTAGTAATACAATTTTTGGACAAACCAAACCACAATTTCACCTAATTGTAAAGGTGTTGTGAGACATCGCATTGGTGTCAAGGTGTATGAAGAGCATGTGATGCACTACCTCCAAATTTCACAAATAACTATTTTGCTACCTCCAAGTTGTATTGTGATTGTTTTCACTCTTTAGTCATTTCAGCAATTTTAGTTCTCTGTAACTTCGAAACTTTCTTGTTACTAAAGTTGTAGTATTTCCTATTGCAGCTTGTTAAAAGAACATTAGTACTTGTTGCAACTCGTTGACATAGTTGTAGCTATTACAACTTGTAGATCTTGTTACAGCTCAAGAAAACCAAAATAAATTAACCTTGGTATTTTTTCCATACAATTTGTCATATTGTTTTTCTTAAATAAGCGTTAAGTGCTTAAATGCATCACTTAAGTGCTAAGCTAATAAATTCTTGTAAATTAAATGCTAAAATGCTGAGGTGGTAATTTTATGAATGGTGAGTGCTAAGGTGGTAAGTTGCTAGTGCTAAGGTGCTGATTTGCTAATTTTATGAACGGTGAGTGCTAAGGTGTTGAGGTGTTAATTTTATGAATGGTGAGTGCTAAAGAGCTAAGTTGTTGGTGCTAAGGTGCTGAGTTGTTAATTTTATGAATGGTGAGTGCTAAGGTAATAAGTTGTTATGTTTTGAATGTTGTGATAATGTGCTATGTGTTGAATGCTAAGGTGTTGTATGTGTTGATTACTTTTGCTAATTTCTTGAGTTGTTGAATGTTCAATGATGAGTGCTATTAAATGGTTAATTAATAACCAAATTAACACATAAGCAACACAAGACCAATAGTCTAATAGGTTATCTATAACATCCATGAGAGTGCTAAATTCTAGATTGTAATAGATGGGCATTGAAACTTTTTGCAGTGGAAGAGGAGGCTTGGAATTAAAATGAGGTGATGTTCAATTTTGTAATGTAAAATACCCAATTGTTTCCATATATACTTCAAGTTGATGTTGGGTTTTTTGTTGTTTTGAACACAAAACTTTTTTAATCTACCTATTTTTCTTAGACATTTTACTTTCAATATTTCTTAGATAATGCCTGAAACTTGAGCTTCACTTTTTTTTAGGAATTTTATTGAACTAATAGGTTATTTATCACATCCATGACATGTTGAGGTTCATGATTGCACAATAAATTGGCATTGAAATTATTTACAATGGAAGAAGCTTGAAAGTAAAGGTGATATTAATCAATATTTCATTATGTGGTCTATAAGACCCAACTATTTCCAGGAGTAGTTCAAATTCTTTCATTTATGCCACTTGGACCCATCCCGAGTGACGCGCTCCCAAGTCACGACTCGGGGGAAGCCACCACCTTCTCCCATATAGTATTCTCTGCGGCTGGTTGCGGAGGCTACATCCGAATGGCACAAATTCCCGGGACTCCCGAAATGGAGTACCGAAATTGTCTCGGCGGGACTTTCGGAACTTTGAACCGCCATAACTCCCAACTGCAGAGTTGGATCGCAACGAGGTCTGAACCAAAGTTGTAGCCCTTGTCGAGATCTTTTCAACGTCATGTCGCACGCTCAAATCGGACGTCGGGAAGAGGTCGATTCCCGACTTTTAGTGGTCGGGAGTCAAACTGCCAGTTTGACTCCCGGCCCTTCTTTTGCCCAT
>Ga0116227_10009516_pt1 | contig 17594 bp, 10 predicted proteins | sample S1TSphgellanicum_FD_89693 | JGI IMG/M metagenome (GOLD analysis project Ga0116227, IMG submission 89693) | Host-associated microbial communities from peat moss isolated from Minnesota, USA - S1T2_Fb - Sphagnum magellanicum MG | ecosystem: Host-associated > Plants > Peat moss > Unclassified... | reverse complement strand
TTGGAAGATACTGCCAAAGAAAAGGAGATATCGGCTCATAGCATACCGGCTTACAAAGAAGTTAAGGAAATGGAAGACCGACTGTACAACAAGTTGTTAAATGTTACCAGAAATCTTCAAGGATAATGCATCCAGCGGACCTTTATAATCAAGTCAAAGGAATCGTATTTAGCATTTTAAATAGAGATGGAGATTTGGCGGCCTATAAAGCTCTTGACAATAGTCAATCAAAGTTACCGCTTAATGCCTGGTATGGATTGAAAGCCGAACTCGATTTTTACACGAAGTACAAGGACAAATATACACTTGACCCTATATTTGACTATGGAATCAAATGCGATTTTACAGGAAATATTGAAGGTGACAATAACTGTCGAGTAGACATTACTACCAACCTTAATTTCAAAAAATTGGAGCAATATGATGCCATCCAGCGAAAGGATAAAAGGAAATACAAAATTGTAGTGATGGATAAATTGAGCGGTGAAATAGCGGATGTTTTCGATCTTAATTTCCCTATTGATAGTTCAGGAGATGGGAGGCTATTTGAAATAGCTCTTTTCGTGCCCTCAAGTTCTGGTAAGGATGGACTGAAGTATGATTTCTATCAAGAAATCATACAAATAGGAAGCTCCGACCCTGAGTATGATGCTATATTAAAACATACCTGTACCGATTGGTACATGCCAGATTTCGAATATATGCTTTCGAATCTGCCCCAAGAGGTTGCTTTACAAAAAGAAATTAATGATTACGCCGTTTCGAGTGCCAAGGTTTTGGATAAATCTACCGATAGCAATATCGTAGCATGTGGTCAGCGTTTTTATAATGTAACGGATCCTCATACGGGTGAAGGTGAATGGATTACAAAACTTTATTGGAAACATCCCGTTATCGAAAACTACCTCGATGATCATCTCGAGACCGATTTTAGCGGACTCTCCTAGCACAAGTTTTTAATGTAAAAAACCTTTTTGGCAAAAGAGAGTGGAGAAGTGCCATTATCCACACATTATTTTAAATCCGTCATTTAGTAACTCCGCTATTCACATGCAGGTATGTGTATAAAATCATCTCGCAGCGTTAAATGTGATTTCTTAGATTTAATGTTCGAGAAAAAACATGTTGATACCAGGCTTCGGGCATAGGGTTTGGGTCAGTAATACAGACGCATTATGCAATAGTCTTTTTGCGTTTTTTGAACAGCATCAAGATCAGAGTAAGCCTTCGCTGCGTTTTATTCCGCCATCTTCATTTGTTTTTCAATCAGGCTTTTTATATTGTATTAATTCCTCTTCGAGCATATATGCTTTGGTTGAGCCTTTTTTGATCATGAAATCGAGTGTAAAAATGAAATCATTTAATAGCTGTTTGTTGTTTTTGATTTCGGCACCAAAATTATAGAAGGCCTTTTGGATAAACTTGTCTCCAATTTCGTTATTTATCTCATGTGCCTTCTCTGACATTAGCATTGTACTGATCCAAGAGACGGAATCTGGCATAAAATCGTAGAACCCGATAACGGTAAGGAACTTCGTAGTCGTGTTTATCTTGTTGAACCCATATTTTAAAATAAAGTCCTTAAAGAATAGGTTTTTCCCCTCCAGCACATGCCACTTTTTTGTAGTATCATTCCAGTCAATTTCAAGAAATAGTAATGGCATCAAAAAACCATTCATTGTTTCAATGATCCAATGTTTCAAAAGCTCCCATAACGCCCAGAAATTTGCCATCGAAGCGCCGTCATTTACTGCTCTTATGTGTTCCTGTACCAATGCGTACAAAAATTCTTTGAGTTCATTGGTGTAGGTTGAGCTTTCTTGTGGGACGGTCAGCTCCAGTAGTTCAATGAAATATCTTTTTGCCACCTCGTGCGGCTGGGCGAGTAGAAAACGGGCATAAAAGAAGGTGAAGGCACGTCTTGAGTCATGGTAGTCATACCGATTTCGCTGTCTTTGGTCATTCAGGAATTCTACGTGCTTCTTAAGCAACAATTGGATAAAATCATGCTGTAATGTTAATGTGGTATCGTTCGGAATAATCCTCAATGCGTCGTTAAGTTTCCAGTGTGTTGTCATTTCCAGGGTAGGACTAACACCGATAGGTGGTTCGATTGTGCCTGAAATTACTGTTTTAACCAGTTCTTCCAGCCACTCTGTACCGGCGGTCATGCTACTATCTTCAGACTCGAGGTTAAAGTCATTTTCATTGTGTTCGCTTAAAGTGTCGCCTTTACTTTCTTTGGCAATGTAAGCCAACAAGCCATACCAACAGTGGATAAGGAAGTCAGGCTGGGTTTTAGATAGGTAATGTGACATTCCATGAGCAAGGTATATCTGTTCTTGCTCTTCTGCCCTTGAAATCAATAGCCGAAAAATCATTTCCTTTGTGCGGGTTTTTACTTCTTGGGAAGGAGCTGCCGTGAATATAAGTGAAAGTCCCATAATAGCCTGCTTTTGATCAGTTACGAAGGATCCAAAGCCCAAATAATCCCTTGGTTTCATAGCTTCTGTACCATATTTTAAAAGTTCCTGCTGGCACCATGCGGATTCTTCTAAAGTTAACTCCGCAACAAAATCTCTGAACCCTATCGTAGCCATTATGCCCGGTGAGGTCATGAGCTGAAATGTCCCTTCAGTGCGGCGGATATGTTCATATCCAACTTTCCAAGCTTGATAGGTATTATTGGTTGTTTCCTTGCGATCAAATACATTCGATGCCCAAACTGTACCGATTAGCGGCACACTATGATCATCTATGCTACTGGACATCATTTCTTTTACCTTTTTATCATATCCTGGGATAAGTTGCACCATATTTTCATAGCCTGGCTGTTCGATAGGCTGAAATTTATATTTTCTTGCATCCATGTCAAACAGAAACTTTCTCCAGACATCATCTTTTTTAGGCTTGGTCTTCCACATATAGTCGACCTGCTTAAACAATAGTTCATTGTAGGTTTGGTGATAGAACATGTAATGCGATACAAAACCCACAAGACCCTGATAGTACTTTTGACGATGTTTTCTGGTATTCTCAATAATTCTTTCCTGTTTTTGAAAGGCATCGTCGTTGTAGGTTTCCATGCTGGAGATCATTTCATTGCTACACCTAGTGCTGTCCCACCTAAAAAATTCTCGTATCCCCAACAGTGAAACTGAAGTTTCATCGAGCAGGTCTGGATGCGCTTGGATGACGCTGGAAACAACAGCAAGTACAGCGACATTATTTGTTTCGCCTATCATTCTGCCTAAGTATCGCCTAAGTAAAGGATAGTTGGTCTTGGTCTGGCCTGCTAAATCGAGCAACCCTTTTTCAAGCGCCATTAATAGGGAAGCCATTAGCCTGTTTCTGGAGTTTGTTCCCCTATACATGACCCAGTATTCAAAACAACCGAAGTATTGTTTTGAGGATTCGTCGCCAAAAGTGATAGTAATGGTTTCCAGCTCGCTGCCGCGATGTTTACGTGCCTGCTGGTTTTTATCGAAGGCCTCATTCAAAAATGGAAGAAGGAAGTCAAGTGCGGTATCTTGGTGATAAAGAAACATCCAATAAAAGAAGCTCTGATAGCCACTTGCGAAGCCATAATCACTATTGATCCGCTCGTCCAAACCGAAATCATCATCTTTGGGTTCTTCTCTGATCATTGACATGATGCTTCCTGGCTTCCTGATCTTTTCTTTTTGTTTCCATTCTTGCCGAGCAATGGTGAACACCTGCTGTGGATAATGCTTGCAGATCTGGTCAGCCATTACCCCATCGGTTACGTAATCCCTGATACTGTCTAGAACCTGCTTATTGGTCCATTTGGAATGGTCTTGCGTAATATTAGTTGCTGCTTCAAGTATTTGATAAATGACTTCCGGGGCTGCTGAAGTTAATTTGAAAAGTATGCCAATATATTTTTTGAGCATAGATTGGTCATGCCTTCCCTTGCGGTGTCCACTGATGTTATCCTGGTGTCGTTCGATAAAATCTGCTAGAAGAAAAGCGGCATCTTTTGCAGAAGCAGGGAGAGATTGTATATTGAATTCTGGCAATTGCTTGCTCCAGGATTCAATTAGCGATAGGTAGGTAAATTCGAAGGTTCCAAATGAAAGGATAACCGCAAGGTTTTTCCTAATAAACGTAATGGCATAATCCCATCCAGCTCCAACTGGTAAGAAATGGTTGAAATCCCTGTTTTTGTAATCAATAGTCTGACATCCAGTTTCAAGCAAGGCGATCATGCCCCGTAGGTTTGCTCCATTATTGGACAGCAGATCAGCTGTCATCGTATCAAATAATATTTCAGGGTGATCCGAACGCAATGTAGCAATTAACATTACGTTTTTCCAGTGCTGTCCTACGGTTGGGTCTGCAAGTATGACCTGCACAAATGCTGCCGACAAGCTAGGTTCGTTCTTATAAAACTCATCAAGCCATAACCTAAATGCTCTAGCAAAGGCAGGGCTGTTATCCAGAGCCATAATAAAGCTTACTGGACTTTCTGCTGCAAGCTGCTTTAGTTTAATATCGCGGATCAATGCCCAATCTTCAAGTATGTCGTGAGTTGGACTATACCTATCGCCAACCTCGCTGACTTCTTTTTGAAGGATATTATCACTTACCAATTCTGTTATCACATCTTTGGATTCATTATAGGTAGTAAAAAGAGACATCTCTCGGGCACGTTTTTGGCAGATGGTAGAAAAAACCAATCCCCTTTCGCTTTTTCCCACTTCCACAATATGTTCCCACATTAACCTCTTGAATGCCGTTTCATCTAACTGGTCAACCTTCAAAAGTTCTGGGAGTATTCTTAATGCCTTATCCAAATAATACGGTGTTTGCAACAAGTGCTGTATTTTTTGGTTTTTCAGTAGTGGCAGAATTTCAGGCATGGCCTCTGTTACCAAAGTCATTTCCTGTTCACTGAAATTTTTCAGCTGATAGTAAATGTTTCCTTCAGGCAATTCAAACCGATAATTGATCTTGAATTTTTGCAGTGTATAATCTCTAATAGTTACCAAGAGCTTCACATGTCTACGTTTGTTTACAAAAAAAAGCAGTTCCTTTATGGCACCATCAAATCCAGATTCGATCAGTTTTTCAAAACTTTCGATCCATATTACAACACGATTTCCGGACAATGGACTTGCGATGATGTCTGCCAAATTTGCTTTATATCCTGCATTTAAAAGTGCTTCCTTCAATGTTGTGCAATACAATTGCTCTGCTGTGAAAGTAATGACCGTCGCATCAGATTGATCCTTCAGTGTTGTTGTCAGTGACTTTGCGAGTGCTGATTTTCCGACACCTGGCTTTCCATGGATAATCGCTATTGAAGCACTGTCCAGCATTTGACTAATAGCACCTGTCTCCCGAGGAATATTTAGCGTTCCGACAGTGCTCCTTGTACGCTGATTGATCTGCTCCCTATTGCTATCTATCTGTTTAAATGATTCTATTATTGACTGGCTGACCTCAGGTTCTATTACCTTGATCAATTGGAATTTTGTATGGTCAATGAGCCTGTTATAAGCAAGAACCTTGGTTGCGATAAAAATATTGCCTTCCTCATAGCCATGGATGATGCCAGCTAGATAAATATTGCCGTTCAGAATCGCATATGCGCCAGATCCAGATAAGCCCTCGACGTTGTCTAGTGCGGTTTGAAAATAGGTGTCCAAGGTTTCGTTGGACTTCAGACTGAACAGTCTCTGGTCATCCTTTTGGTCTTCCACGAAAGTCAAAGGGAACGGACGATCTGCGAGTTGCCCGTTAAAATTGGCGAAGCCCCGCACTAAATACTCCGTTATCGAGGGGTCAGTATTGATTACTTGATATTCAAATTCTGTTCCGGTGAGCTCAATTATACGTTGTTTTGGAAGAATGATCAGTGCAAGGTCTTCTTTGTCCACAGAAACAACTATAGGGTCTATTTCGGTAAGTTCACAGGTATGATAAGCTTGGGTGGCTGGGTTAAATATCTGTTGAAGGGAAATATCCCTATAGGTATAGGTCTTATCGAAATTTTTGCCCATCAAGCAGTGTTTTGCTGTGAGAACATAGATGTATTCAAGATGTATCCCTGGGAAGAACAATACAGCTGTGCCGATGTCACCATTACATTCAATTTTGATTGTTGCTAGCTGGGGTATATTTATGTTCATGGGTCTTACTCTTTTAAAGGTAAAAATTTAAGTTCGACGAAGTTATTTCCTTTTTGGGGATACGTAATCCCAAACCTATGAGTTGAAAATGGGTTGGAATCAACAGAAAAGAGCTTGTTCAAGGCTTCTGTGTCTGATGGGAAAACGAATTGCAGATGCTCTTCAGTTCTCCCTTTTTGATTTAGTAGCCTTACTAGGGTTTCTTTGTCTGGGTGCAGGTTGGTAATACCATTGCCCGTAACTATAAACTTTGGGCTTTTGATAAGCTCCAGTAGCGCCTGGCTGGTATTGGCCTTGCTACCATGATGAGACAATTGTACAAGATCTGCCCGTAGTGGAAGTCCTATCCCAAGCTCTTGGTTTTTGAGCGCACGGATAATTGTTGAGGGATGACTATCTGCAAGTAATAACGCTTTGATGCCCTTAAATTCAACCAGGCAGGCAATCGATCCTCCATTCCAAACATCCACGTCTTCTGAAAAGTCATCATTGAAAAGCTCTTCGATTTTTTTTTCATGGTCAGCCTGTTCTACCGTTCTACCCAATTTTCCAATTTTTTCCCTTTCTTTCCAAGAATCGTTTGCGACCGAAAGCCTCTCCTTAGAAGGAGACAAGATTGTTATCTTCAGGCCGTAAAGATCAGTAGTCGGTAGTTCCGTGGTAATTGCCTGGCTAACTGATAATTCATTAGCTTGGAGAAATGCCCTTAGCTTGATGCCTTGTGCAACTCCCAGCTTTCCTGTTCCATCACTAAGGGTAAATGAGGAATCATTGAACCAGAATTGTTTTACTGCAGCTTTCTTATCTTTTATCTTTCGGTCCTGGATAAATCCAATCGTCGCACCGATATGGTCAATGTCCGTGTGGGTGATGATCCAAAGATCAATAGGTTCTTCGGCAATGATATCCCTGATCAGGGGGCCAAATACATATTTATAGGTATTTCCGTATCCTCCATCAACTAGGATATTGTGCCACTTGTCATCGTCTCCAAGAAACCTTATCCAAAGAGCATCACCGCCATTAACATCGAAAAAAGTAAAAGTTAGTCTATGGGCTTTAGGCAACATATTCAGTTAGATTGATCATTAGGATATCATCAATTGTGCCTTAATTCAAAAACTGTCATCCTGTCACTGATTTGTACAGTAACTGTAATCGATTGATATACAGGTTTATTTTAGTTTGGCCAGTGCTTTGAGAAAATGCCATATGTTATTCTATAGGTTAATCATCGCCCCTCAAGAAATTCCATTTACGTTCACTGACTGCACTCTTCCTACAACGTTCGATCTGAAGGTTTAGGAAAGCTTTGTGTTCCATAAAATCTAACTTCGGCCTCATTTCAGAAACGATATTTTTCAGTTTGGTTAATTTAGCTTCATCGATTTCTCCCGAAATGGTATTTCCGCTCATTAGGACAGTACTTCGATGCAACCAGTTGATTTCTGTGAAAAGCTTCAGGTCAGGATTGAGGCTGAGATAAAGTTTGACCAATTCTCCAAAATAACTTCCTGCCCTTCCGATGATGAGCTTGAAAAGCGTCTTGATCTTTTTATTTGAACTAAAATTCAGTTCTATGTAGCTTTTAAAAAAAGTAAATTTTTTCTCATCAAAATTCTCTATTCCGGTCATGTTGTCGAACAAATGGTTGGCTAGGTTTTCGGCAGAATAGTGATAGCGTTCTGCATTAATGAGCTTATCAACTGCTGAACTGATGACCGCTAAATGATGCACGCATTTCCAGACGATCCCAATCTGATGGTGCAGGCTATGTTCGTATTTCTTGTTGGCAATAAGGTAATCTAAGTAACGATCAAAAAAATCAGGGTTCCTGTTAACTAGAAAGAGTAGTTCACTGCCTTCATAGTCATAGCCCTCTTTTGCATCCTGAAGGCAGAGGTAAAGATCTTCCGCTAAAGAAATAGAAGATTTCATTTTGGTGAAATTGTTTTCTATAAAATCATAACCCAAACTGAACTGTATTTCCTTTGCCTGTGCTTTTTTAAGCAGTAAGCTTAGAGCTTTATATAAAAAATCAGGGTCAACCTTGATGTAATGGACACTGTTGTGAAGGGAAAGATCAATTTCGCCACTAAGTTTATCCAACAGTTGAAGAAATGCGTCGGCTCTTGAAATCGTGATGTTCTGCTCATAAAGCATGTCGTAAAAATAAATCCTGATTTTTTGCTTTTGCGGATACTGCAGTAGGGACAGTAGATCTTCAACCTTTGTTAATAGGTGTGGCGAGTCGTTCTGGACCATGTTGAAAACCCGTTGAACTGTAAACATCCTGAAGAAATAGTCTTTGCAGATCAGTTTGGTTAGCAGCGTTAAATATAGGTTATCATCCTTCTGCGCTTTTTCAAGCAACAGGTGGGAAGGGCGGCCAACACTGAAATGATCCCAGAGTTGTTCAGACATGCATCGCCCAATAAAATCAAATACGATTAGATAGTCCTCAACGGTGTCCAGAATAAAGGCAGCCAGGATTTCACGCTTTTTTAACTCATCAAAGCGTTTTTCAAAGACATTGTGGTCTTCGTTTTCTTGGTTCCATCTTTCCTTGCGCCGTAGCAGATTCCAATCCAGGGCAAGAAACCAGCTATATTCTGTAGTTTGTGCTTTTGTTTTTTGCTCCGATACGATAGCTTCGCCTACATTTCCTCTTAGCATGCGATCAGCAAATTGATTAATGACATAAGCATCTTTGAAATGAGTTACATCAAAATGCCGATCAAAAAGTTTGCTGAGTTGCGGCCAGTCAGCCATTCTCATTTCCATATGGAAGTGGGGGAAAAAGGTATCCGCTATGGCTTTTAGGGTATGATATGAGAGTGCTGGATAATCGGTATAATGCTCAATGAAACAATTCCAATATTTTTCTCTGATCTCAAGAATCTCTTTGTCGGCCAGTGGTGCTGTCTTTGAAATAGTAAAGCTTCTTCCGCTAAAAAATGAAGAATCAAAAGTAGTTTGCAGGAAATGGGGCATTAATTTTAAAAAGATATAGGTATAGATTGGCCTTCCCTGATGTACTTTATTGATCAGTGCGTTGGTAAACTGAACAGGCCTATAATAACTGTACAGTTCATCTTGATGGGTAAAATTAAAATGGCTTTTGCAGAACTTCACTAATTCATCGGCCAAGTGCTGGTTTTTTTCTAGGTATCCAAACAGCAACTCATTAGCTAAGTCAAAATCATCCAGTTCATAGCGGAGATACTCCGCTATGAGATCGAAAAATTCGTCCCTGGGATTTTCTGACGGTTTTTGTCTGTTTTCGAATTCAAAAGTCTTGGTGCTATGTTTCCCATTGATTACCTTCCCCGTCAACTTCCAGTCTGGTTCAACAGGCATTTCATCGATCCTAAATTTTGCATAGGATAAAGTTTCATCTTGGAGGTAGATCCAGAATATTTTTAAAAGTTCGAACGGATCCTGGCCAGATTCAACCATTGACTTGTACTTGCCCTTTATGAAGGGAAGGATTTTGTTCCCGAAGTCTTTGTAGCCAAAGGTGTTGTTCGCGTCTACTGCAGTATAAGTAATTCTGTGTCTATGGCTGTCAAAAAATCTTTCAAATACAATCTGGTAATCTAGTAGTTTATCAATAAAGAAAACACGGTAAAAAATATAACCCTCTAATATCTGGTCGGTAAATTTCACCGTAGAGCGATCACTGAAAATGTCTACGATCTCATATCGTTCCAGATCATATACCTTCGTCCAAAACGAATTTTTTTTAACCCCTAATGCCTTGAAAGTCTTGGTTATATCGATATTGTCCTTGTCGATGGTCCTAAAGAATGCCAATAGCCCAAGTACCTTCATATAGGATGGTTGGAACAGCAATTGATTATCGCCAGAAACACGTTGGAAGTAGAGGTCATAAATGTCTGAAACATTGGCAAGATCATCCAGTTTCCTCCCTTTTGAGGCCAAGGCCGCCATGACTGCCATTCTCGGGTTTCCCTTTGCAACCTCAATGATCCTGTTCTGGAATAATTGGTTACGGATATTAAAAGGGGGTGCATTTATGATTTCCCTGATCTGGGCATGATCGAGATTATCTATTTTGATTACAGAAGAAGAATATCCCTTAATAAACGGTTGCAATTCATGTAATACATAATCTCTTACGGTTAAGATCAACTTAAAATCAAGATTGCTCTCTTGGTAAAAAGTAATGACATCTCTTAGATGCGAAATGCTCTTGTTTGCATCATCTATGTAAATCAGGTATTGTTTTCCCGGGTTCAGGTTCCTGCGCAGGTCAAATATGATAGGGAGATCTTTGTTTTTTATGCAGAAGCCGATAAAATTTTTGTTGCCCTTGCTAAAGTTCTTGACTGCTTCAACAGCTAGCCGTGATTTGCCAACCCCAGCTTTACCAGCTATGACAGTAACCAAGTTGCGTTCTATGGATTCTTTAATCTGGGTCAGTTCTGTTTCCCTTTTCTGTATGCGATTTGAAAGTGGGGTGGCAATACCTCCCTTTTCATATTCTTCAATAAATTTTTTAACTGAAAGCAGTTGGTAGGTACCGATTTCAATTCCGAGATAATCCTTGGCAAGGTAATGATAGAATTTATAGATTTTATGGGCAATCGTAGAAAGATTGATAAGTTTTAAAGGCACCTTGTGTTTTGCGGCTTCCTCGTTCAGCAATTGCTCAGTCGCAGTGTTGATGTTACTGTTGAAACACAATACAACTTCTTTAATTTCGGATATTTTGACCTTGGTTTTTTTTACGTCAAAGCATGCTTGCAAGTCGTCCAGCAATTTTTTATAGAAGGTGCTTTTGATTGCACTGTCTTGCGTGGTATACTGAATGAGAATATTGAGTCCATTGTCAAGTTTGATTTTTGTATCTGGCGTTCCACCACGGGATTTCTGTTTTCCTTCAGTTTGCCCAATGGGATTGATGCTGTCAAAATCATCACCTCCATCGTAGTACAAGAAATGATCACAAAGACGATGAAATGCATCGCCATTCATGATTTTGATTTTAGATTCTAGGTTTTCAATGGTCATTGGTAGTTCTTTGATAAGTAAACGTGAAAGTTACATTAATAAAATGATACTGTTCAAGGCTTAGACTATCAAGTTGGTCATGCAGATTTGAGCAGATTATTTTCTGTGGCATCTAAGTCGGTTACTATTTTTTATGTTTCCTTGTCACAGCTGGCTAAATGTGATCTTAACTAGTGGCGAATGCTACATTCTGGGATGAAATTTATCTGATTTAAGAAGAGTTGTAGGGCGTCGAGTGGAATTGTTTTCACACTAGTTTAAATTGAATGAATGATGTTATCTTTGTCATGACTTGCATAACAATTATGACGTACGATCTATTTTTAGATGAAAGCTGCCACTTGGAACATGATAAAATTTCTGTCATGACTTTGGGGTATATAAAAGTGCCCCATACTGTGTGCCAAGAATTGCGACTTGGTATCAGACAAATCAAAGAGAACCATGGAAAGTTTAAGGAACTCAAGTGGAGTAAGTTTTCGGCAAAAAAGTTGGCCCTTTATAAAGCATTGGTGGACTATTTTTTTGATAAACCTCTCGAATTCAGTTGTATTCTAGTTAAGTTCAAAGAACGCCTTGATCATTCAGATTTTAATATGGGCAGGCACGATAATTATTACTATAGAATTATCTTTCATTTGCTTCAGCCAATGCCTAGTGATGGAGATTATAGGGTATTTATAGATTATAAGGATACCAAGGGGAAGGAAAAATTAAGTAAGATTAAAGAGTATCTGAATGAGAAATGTGGTGATGCTTCACCTTTCAAACAATTCCAACATTTAAGGTCTCATGAAAACGAGTTCTTCCAGCTTACGGATTTTTTTATTGGTGCAATTGCTTATAAATCAAGAGTGAATATTGAAGGGGTTTTACCGGAAAATCAGGCTAAATTAGAATTCATCCAATATTTAGAAAAAAAAGCTGGCTTTTCCCTTGATGAAGGAACAACTCCATGGGAAACCAAGTTTAAAATTTCAGATCATCAAGCACCTTTTAGACTGTAATGGATTTATTTGAGCTTGATGACTTGATAGTTGGATTGTCTGCTGACCCCACATATGATCAATTAGATGAGATCTATGAGGTTTATTGCAGAGATTTCATGGATGTACCGTTTGTCTTTAAAGGCGCAACGCTGAAGATTATTATGGATGCCTCTGTAATCGAAGGGTATGAGGCATATCCTGAAACTTTTGTTCATTTGATTACACGCAAAGGCCAAGGTAGGCAACGGGTGTTTGATCGTCATCGGGCAAATAAGATACATTGGATTAAATGCATATTGGAGAATTGTGAGGAAGAAGAGATTGCCTACTTTGAATATCCGGAAACTGACGGTACACTTAGGGAGTACTATTGGTATAAAGAGGAGAGTTTTCTAGTCATTATGCAACGCATAATGCCAAACTATATCATTGTCAGCTGTTTTCATATTGACAATAAACGGAATAAAGAATATTTTGAAGAAAGAGAAGGATGGTATCAAAATCAGGGGTAAAAAAAAATGCCGCAATTACGGTAATGCGGCCAACCAGGTCCTTTTCCCGAGGGAAATGACGATACAAATATATATATTAATATTATTAATATCAATAAGTGTGCTACAAATATTTCCTGTTCTATCTTCTTCTTTAACATTATAATCATTATCTCTATCTTGAATACTATCTTCTCCTATAGTTAGAACCTATAAATGGTCTATTATGGGTTTAGCTGAGCATCTTTATTGTTAGCTTATTTTCTGTTAATTCGACAACCTTGTTTTTGCGAGCGGTAGTTACGTATATTATAGTCCCAATATTAGTACGTATATGAATTAAATGGTTAAATGAGACAGTCTTTTTTTGTAGAATTCTTATTTGTGGTGAAAAAATTAAAATTATAATCAATGCTTTCAAAAGGAAGTATTAAATTCGTTGTTAATTAAAGACCGTTACAAATACATTACGGGATTTCTTTGAAGGCTTGTAACTAATTGACAAACATATTGTTAGAAATGGGTAGCGTCCGGCTGTTAATCGGATGGGATGTTTTAGAACTAAAAAGAATAGCATTTATTAAACTTCAAAAATAAGATGAGCTTATATAGATTGCATTCTTCAAAAGTGCAGAATAATTAGTCTATTTGACATAGCCGTAAGAAATATTTCAGAAAATGGTTTCTAAACCTAAATCATCTACTTCTAAAAGTAGATCAGCTTAGCTAGTTTCTACGTACTCTAGGGTTTCCCATTATGATTTTCGAAAGGAATTTATCTCTCAAATTATTATTCCCTTCTAACTCATCATTTTAGAAAATGAAGTTTGTGAATTTCGGTTATCAGCCGGGAAATCTCCTTTAAGGGGCACAATTTCTCTGACCATGGCATTTATCTTTCAATTGTCTCCACGTTTGTTTTGAGTAGTTGCTGTAAAATTTGTAAATTTGAGGGACTGTTTCGTTCTTTCATTTTTCTTGCAGAAGCAGTAAAGAGCGCTTTAGCTGTTCAGAATATTCCTCATGAAGTCCGGTTAAGTTTCCATTAACTTTCAACCATAAAAATATTTGGTTTAAACTAATTTGTTTTAATTCGAGCTTCTATACTCATTGGGAGTTACACCAGTTTTTTGTTTGAAGAGCCTGGTAAAATGCTGTGGATATCTAAAGCCCAACTCATAAGCTATTTCAGCAATAGATTTTTGGCTGTCAAAGATCATTTCCTTGGCAGCGTCAATTACTTTTGCCTGTATGTACTCCTGGGCAGATTTGCCGGTTTCCTTTTTCACCAGATCACCAAAATAGTTGGCTGAAAGATGTAATTCGTCTGCACAAAATTGTACCGAGGGCAGACCTATTGTTTGTGGTTTATCTGATGAAAAATAGTTATTCAGCAACTCCTCAAATCTTTCCAAAGTTCCCTTGTGCACATGTTCCCGGGTAATAAACTGGCGGTCGTAGAAGCGGTCGCAATAATTCAAGAACAATTCAATATTGGATGCGATCAACTTTTTGCTGTGCTTGTCAATGGATTGGTTAAGTTCAAATTCAATTTTACCAAAAAGATCTATGACCACCTTTCTTTCCCTTTCCGATAAATGCAATGCTTCATTTGTTCTATAGGAAAAGAACTGGAATTCGTTAATGATCTTGCCCAATGAAGTACCCCTGATCAAATCAGGATGAAACAATAAAACGTGTCCCTGCGGCTGATAGTTGGCAATTTCGTATTCTACATCCCAAACCTGTCCGGGACCTACAAAAACAAGCGTACCCTCCTGATAGTCATAGTAGTCCCTGCCATATCGGATATCCCCGCAAACCACATCTTTCAGAAAGACGGCATAAATCCCAAAATTCATTTTCACGGTGGTTCCTCCAGCCCACTCCCTGGGTGGACATTTCGACAAATCCAGGATGCTTACCAGCGGATGTAAGGTCTGCTGTTTGCAGGAGTTGTTATAATCGGTCACTGTATTAAAATAAACAATCGGCTGTTCCATAACTGTTCTATAAGTTTTTTAATCCCCACTCAACATTGGGCTGTTTCTACCTGCAAAACTACAAATTCTGTCATCGGTACAATCAATTGCGCACAATAATCAGTAATAATGGTAGGTAATGCAGTAATCTGTATAATAAGGCGCCTGATTAAAGTAGCGAATTTTGTACAAGTTATAAAATTGAGTATTCATCTTTAAAACAAAGGCAATGGAAAATCACAATCGTAGAAACTTTCTGAAAACAGGGGCTCTGGCTGGAGCGGCCTTATTGACATCACCTTCATTATATGCAACATCAGCAGGAGCAGATGGTGTCAAACCCTCAGGTAGTAACGCACCAGCTGATGGCAAAAAAAGGATTTTGGGATCCGGCAGGCAAAGTCTTGAGGTATCGGCATTGGGCCTGGGATGCATGGGCATGAGCTACCACAGAAGTTTTGTTCCCGATAGAAAAGCAATGATCAGCTTATTGAGAAAAGGGCCGGATCTGGGACTTAATTTTTATGATACCGCTGAAGCCTATGGCCCGCTCATCAATGAAGAGCTGGTTGGCGAGGCCTTGGCACCATTCCGCAAAGACATCATCATTGCCACCAAGTTTGGCTTTAAGAACGGCAAGCCGGGTGAAGGCTTGGACAGCAGCCCTTCCAGGATAAGAGCTGTTGTAGAGCACTCCCTTAAAAGTCTGAAAACAGATTATATAGATCTTTTGTACCAGCACAGGGTAGATCCCAATGTGCCTATCGAAGAGGTAGCGGGTACAGTAAAAGACCTCATTGCCGAAGGCAAGGTGAAGTATTTTGGAATGAGCGAGGCCAGTGGGGCAGTTATCAGGAAAGCCCACGCCGTTCAGCCGTTAACCGCATTGCAGAGTGAATATTCCCTGATGACAAGGAAGCCTGAAACTGATGTGATCAAAGTTTGTGAAGAGCTGGGCATCGGTTTCGTGCCATACAGTCCGTTGAGCCGTGGAATGATAACGGGATATCTGAACGAACGTTCAAAATATAATGCAAGCAACGATAACCGGCCATCGCTTCCCCGTTACCAACCGCAGAACGTGATCGCAAATTGGGGCCTGATAGATACACTTAAGGAATTTGGAGATCATAGGGGCCTATCGGTTGCCCAGGTTGCATTGGCCTGGCTACTGGCACAAAAGCCATTCATCGTGCCCATTCCCGGAACGACCAAGCTGGCCCATCTGCAGGAAAATCTCTGGGCTGCCGAATATACATTCACAGATGGCGAATTAAGTGGTCTCACCCAGAAACTCAACGAGATCAAGATTGTTGGAGAACGCTACACCGGACAATCTGCCGAGCAAACAAAAGGTTAGAAACATTTGAGTAATTTTAAAGTGAACAAGATGGTCTTATCGATAATAGGAATTTGGGCAGTGTCCCTTTTAAGCTATTCCAATGGAAACCCAGGCAAAGCTGACACTAATATTAAGCAGGTTCCAGTCGCAGCAGAGATGCCCCAGTTTGATTTTTTATTGGTTAAGGCCGGAGGTTTCATGATGGGTGCCCCTGCAAATGATAATGAGGCTATAGTCTCTGAAAAACCACAGCACAAGGTATCCATCGGAAAGGATTTCCATATTTCCAAGTTTGAAATCACCCAGAAACAATGGGAGGAGGTAATGGGCCATAGCTGCTATGATCTGGACCGGTCCAACCCATTTTATAACCTCCCGGGGATGAAGGAACGGATTACCAGGCCCAGCCATCCAGCAACAGTTTCCTGGAACGATGCACAGAATTTTCTCGAAAAGCTGAACGAAATGGCGGGCAAAAAAATATATCGGCTACCAACTGAAGCGGAATGGGAATATGCGGCGAGAGCGGGCAGCACTACAGCATATTCTTATGGCGGGGACAAAGAGCAGCTGAAGGATCATGCCTGGTTTGGGGAAGATTTCAATACGGGAGGTACACATCCCGTTGGCCAAAAGCGGCCCAATCCCTGGGGATTATATGACGTTCACGGAAATGTCTGGGAATGGGTACAGGATCGGTATAGTGATGAGTATTTTGCCAAGAGCCAACAGACCGATCCAAAAGGTCCCGATAAGGAAAGCCAGAGAGTGGTCAAGGGAGGAAGCTGGCACATCACGGCCGATAGTTGGAGAACATCGTTCAGAAAGGGCTATGAGCCAACCTACCGAGGCATCAGTATAGGTTTCAGGATAGTAAAAGAAACGGAGTAAAATGAAAAATATGAGCGTTTTCCTTATGCCGATCATCACAATGATGTTCATGTCTTTTTCATGTTCAGAAGGCGGGAATTATACAGCGCCCGTAAAAACAGAAAATCAGCGGACTGAAAGTGTTTTGATCGTCTATCTTACCAGAACAAAAAATACCCAGGCCGTTGCCAAAATGATACAGGAGACTGCGGGTGGAACCTTAATGGAGTTGGAGGTTCAGAATCCCTATCCAAGCGATTATAAGGCCATTGTGGCCCAGGTGCAGCAGGAAAACGAAGCAGGTTTCCTGCCACAGCTCAAGACAAAAATTGACAGGATGGACAGCTATGATAGGATATTCATCGGCTTTCCCACCTGGGGAATGCAGCTGCCACCACCAGTGAAATCCTTTCTGAAATCTTATGACCTGAAAGGTAAGACGATTATTCCCTTTAATACCAATGCTGGTTATGGTGTAGGTGGTGGATTTGAAACGGTAAAGAAACTCTGTCCGGAAAGTAAAGTGTTGGAAGGGTTCAGTGTGGAAGGCGGCAAGGAGCGGGATGGGATCTTATTCGTAATGCAGGGAGAAAGGGAAAAACGGGTAAAGGTACTTGTGGAAAAATGGCTCCAGAAACTAGGTTTTGAAAAATAGGAAGCTAAGGTTAAATATATCATAGACATGAAAAATAAAAAAGAAATTGTTGTACTCGTGGGCGCAGGCCAGA